>PVBE010367396.1_pt1 | contig 15646 bp, 10 predicted proteins | sample 1631181 | NCBI WGS metagenome assembly PVBE01 (sample SAMN08397723, study PRJNA350692) | Marine metagenome, whole genome shotgun sequencing project. | isolation source: water | place: Pacific Ocean | collected 2012-04 | reverse complement strand
CCTTCCCCGTGCGTCATTGTCAACCGGCGAGACGAAGCGGCGGAAACCGTGATGCGCTCACGCCATATCACAAACTTTCAGGAGCGTCTCGTGTACGGTGAGATCGTGTTGGTAGCTCCAGGCGAGTTTCTTTTCGCCGCGAATCACGCGCGCCAGATCAGCGAATTCCGCGACATAGCTCCGGCCGCCTTGGAGCTGCACGGTTTGTGTGCCTTTCTTGTGCGAACCGCGCGCCTGATCGAGATTGAGGGTGAAGCGGCCGCCTTCCAGTTGCTGGATCTCCATGCCGCCCCGGGTGCCGGCGAGGTGAAAGCGGCGTCGGGGAAAGCCGAACGGATCATTGTGATTGCAGCGCAGCGTGGCGGTGGCTTTTGGGTAGTTAAGTACAGCGAGTTGGTTGTCGGCAAACGTGTCGCCCTTGGCTGCACCTGTGCGGAGGTTGATGCCCAGAACACGATCGGGTTTGCCCAGTACAGTAATCGCCGCATCGAGGATATGGCAGGCCAGCTCGAAGAATCCACCACCGAAAAATTCGGCCAGCTCCTTACGCAACGCCGCGTTGGCCCGTTTGCCCATCATCGCGTCTAGCTCCATGATTTCGCCAAACCATCCTTCACGCACCGCGCGGAACATGAACTCAAACGCTGGATTGTAGCGGAGCATGTATCCCATCTGAACACAAAGCTTGTTCGTCTCAGCCGTGGCCAGCAGTTTGCGAAACGGGGCCAGCTCGGGGCCGGCGGGTTTATCCAGATGAATGTGTATACCCGCCTGCACCACCGGCAGGGCTGTGGTCACCAAATCACGTACGCGCGTCTCAATGGCCACCGCCTGCAAGCCGCGCGTGTTCATCAGTTCCTCCATCGAAATGAAGTTCACATTCGGCGCACGTCGGCGTAGGGCGGCATTCGGCTCTACCACGCCGACCAGTTCAAAAGTGTCTTTCAGAGCCTGAATGGCCTTCAATTTGCCGGCGGCATGCGGGTGAGCCAACCCGATCTGACCGATGCGTAAGCGGGGTGGCGGCGTGCGGGCTAACACAGCCGGTGCTGTCAGGGCGGCCGAGCCGGTTGCCGTGCATTTCAGGAAGGTGCGACGATTCATGCCCAAGGCTAATAGGCGCACGGCAACACGGGAAGCTTGAACCGATGCATTTTAATCTTCGTTCTAGCACAACTCACAGGTCAAATGGCCGCCGATGAAACCGGGCGCACGCATAGCCTCCGCAATGGAGGCGCTGGAAGAGATGGAAACCAACTGGGCCGAAGGCGGCCGCGTGCCGGCCGATGCCGTGCTTAACCAATTTTTCCGACAACGCCGCTTTATTGGGTCCAAGGATCGTGGCGAGGTTTCGCGGGTGGTGTACGCCGTATTGCGCAACGAAGCCGCGCTCAATTGGCAGCTGGATCAGGGCGGATTGCCGAGTGATCCACGCGGTCGCGTGTTGGCCGAAGCGGTGCTGTTGGGCGGCATTGGTTTGAAAGATATGAAGGCGCTGTGTGATGGACAGGCATATAGTCCGCCGCGCCTTAGTGAACCGGAGCTCGGCTGGATCAAACAGCAAGCTGGTCAACCCCTGTTGGCCGATGCGATGCCGTCGGCGGTGCGGCACCATTTTCCCGAATGGCTGATGCCACGTTTGGAGACCGTCTTTGGCGATCAATTGCCCGACGCCATGGCGGCCCTGAACGAGGAAGCGTCGGTGGATCTGCGGGTGAACACGTTGAAATCGTCGCGCGACGAAGTTTTGAAAACACTCCAAGATGCCGGCTTGGAGCCGGAGCCCACGCCGCACTCGGCGCTTGGTGTGCGCCTGCACAAGCGCGGGGCGTTGTTTGCCACGGAGGCCTTTCGGGCGGGCTGGTTTGAAATGCAGGATGAAGGGTCGCAACTTGTGGCGGCTCTGGTGCAAGCGAAGCCCGGGGATAAGGGCGTTGATTTTTGTGCCGGTGCCGGAGGCAAGACGCTGGCGTTATCGGCCCAAATGGAAAACCGCGGACGCATCCTCGCGTGGGATACCGCCGGCAAACGGCTCGGACAAATGAAGCCGCGCCTTGGTCGGGCCGGCGTGAGCAATGTGCAAGCGCGCGTATTGAAAAGCGAACGTGACAATATGGTGAAGCGGCATCTGGATTCGGCTGATTGGGTGCTGCTGGACGTGCCTTGCACCGGCACGGGCACATGGCGTCGCAGTCCGGACCTACGCCGACGCACCACACCCGAGGCATTGGCCGAAGTGCAGACGCATCAACGCGCCATCCTTGAAAGCGCCGCGCGGCTTGTGAAGCCCGACGGGCGTTTGATCTATGCCACCTGCTCCATTTTGCCTGAGGAGAATGAGCAACAGGTCGAGGCGTTTCTGAATGCGCATGAATCGTTTAAGCGAATCGACGAGGATCTCCGGCTTTATCCGCACACGCACGGTACCGATGGGTTTTACGGAGCTGTGCTGCAGAAGGCATGAAACTGAATTGTGATATGGCTGAAGGCGCCGGCTGCGAGGCTGCGTTGATGCCCTATCTCGATCAGGCCAATATCGCGTGTGGGGCCCATGCGGGAGGACCGGAATTGATGCGGTCCATCGTGGCGCTTGCGCGGCAACACGACGTGAGCATCGGCGCGCACCCGGGCTATCCGGACCGGGAACACTTTGGCCGGGAAAGCCTGTCCGCGACGCCGGACCAAATCCAGGCGTGGGTTACCGAACAAGTCGAGCACCTAGCCGCGATGGGTCCGGTGGATTACGTGAAACCGCATGGTGCGTTGTATCATGGTATGCATCAACAACCGACCGTGATGGAGGCAATCCGCCGAGCGATTGGTGAGCTGCCCTTGATGGGGCCGGCGCCCTTTGCCGAGGGATTGGGCTGGAGTGAAGCCTTTGCCGATCGGCGCTATCAGGCTGACGGAACTTTGGTGCCGCGTAGTGAAGCCAGGGCGGTCTTGAATGAAACGGAAACGCTGGCGCAAGTCCGGCAACTGATTTCCGACGGCTCCGTGACCACGGACAGCGGCGGCACGCTGGCCCTAGAGGCGACGACCTTGTGCGTGCACGGCGATAATCCGGCCGGAGTTAGGGTCATCCACGTCATTCGGGAGATACTCGATGCCGGATGATTCGGTGCGCATCAAGGTGGCTGGGGAAAATGCGCTGATCGTGTATCTGGGGAACACCCTGTCTTCCACCGTGGCCGGTCGGGTGAAACAGATGAGCCAGCAGTTGAGCGAATGTCTGGCAGATCAACTGGTCGACCTAGTGCCCTCGTACGCGTCCATCTTGGTGATCTATCGGTCCGACCTCATTCGTACAGACGAATTGCGCAAACACATTGAGGAAATTGGGAAAGCGGCTTCTGAACCCATCACGACAGAAGCAGGTCAGCTGGTGACGTTGCCGGTTTGGTATGGGGCGGAGGCCGGGCCGGATTTGAAGGCGTTGGCCGAGAGCAACGGGCTGACGCCCGATGAAGTGGTGCAACGGCATCATGCACGGGAATACCGCGTCTACGCAGTCGGCTTTGCGCCGGGATTCGCTTACTTGGGCGAGGTGGACGAGGCGATTGCCCGGCCGCGATTGGCAACGCCCCGCCAACACGTGCCGACGGGCTCGGTGGGTATTGCTGATCGACAGACGGCGGTGTATCCGGCCGAATCACCGGGTGGCTGGAATTTGATCGGGCGTTGCCCGGTCCGGATATTTGATCCGATGGCGGCTGTCCCGATGCCGATGGCCGTGGGGGATCGAATTCAATTTGAGCCAATCAGTCGAACGGATTACCTTGAATTAGGAGGAACGCCGTGAGCGGTTTTCGCGTTCTGGAGCCGGGCGTGTTTAGCCTCTTTCAGGATGCCGGCCGACTGGGGCATCATGCGCTGGGGTTGACGACCGGAGGTCCGATGGATGGCGAGGCGTTTTATTGGGCCAATCGGCTGGCCGGAAATGCTGAAGGAGCCACGACTTTGGAGGTGGCGCAAGGCGGTTTGCGGCTGGAATGCACGGGCGCCACTTCGGTGGCCGTGGCGGGTACGGCAATGCCGCTGAAGATCAATGGCCAAACTAAGGCGCTGTGGCGAAGCCATTGCGTGACGGCCGGTGATGTAGTGGAGTTGGGTCATGCGGCGGTTGGGCTGAGGGCGTATGTCGCTGTATCGGGCGGCTTCGAGGCGCCGGTTTATTTTGGAAGCACGTCAGTGGTTCGGCGGGAAGGATTGGGCACTCTGCTGCACGCCGGCCAAGAGATTGTGTGCGGCGTGCCGGCGGATTGGGATCGGGCGTTGCCGATGGAAAAGATCCCCCGTTACGAGGCGGCGGTGACGTTGCGGGTCGTGGAGGGCTATCAGGCGTCGGAGTTTTCGGTTGAGGCCCTAGGGATATTTTATGGCAGCGCGTTTCAAGTCTCGCCGCGGTCTGATCGGATGGGATATCGGTTGAAAGGAAACGCGATGGCGGCACCGACAGTCGAACGACTCTCCGAGGGCATCGCGTACGGCGCAGTGCAGGTGCCGCCGGATGGTCAGCCGATTGTGTTGTTGAATGACCGGCAAACGATCGGGGGTTATCCGAAGCTGGGCACAGTGTTGTCCCTCGATTGCTGGAAGCTGGCGCAGTGCGTGCCGGGGGCGACAGTATGCTTTGAAGTGATCTCTCTCGAGGCGGCGCAGGCGCTGGTTGAGGAAGCCAAAAGGGCGCGGGATGCGACGGTATTGAAGCGCGGCGCGTGATCAGGCGCGGGCGTCGAGCGTTTCCCACTGATCGTAGGTTTCGAGTAACTCATTTTCCAGAACCTCGAGACGCGCGGTGACTGCGGTTGTTTCCTCGTGCGGTCGCTTAAAAAAATCCGGATCGTTGATTTGCTGCAGCAGCGTCTCTTGTTCCGATTCCAATTTAGCGATGCGAACGGGCAACGATTCGAGTAGGCGCTTTTCGTTAAAGGACAGCTTCTTGGGCTCCTCGGGATCAGCCGCGGGCTTGGATTTGGATTGCCGTTTTGGCTTGGGGGCTTTGAGGTCAGGTTTACGTTGGGCTAGGTACTCATCGTAGCCGCCGGCGTATTCCTTCACGAACCCATTTCCCTCAAAGACCAAGGTGCTTTGCACGACGTTGTTGAGGAAAGCGCGGTCGTGGCTGACGAGCAGCAGCGTGCCATTGAACGCGCCGATGACCTCCTCGAGCAATTCCAAAGTCTCCGCATCGAGATCATTGGTGGGCTCGTCCATCACGATCAGATTGGCTGGTTGCTGGAACAGCTTGGCGAGCAATAGGCGGTTTTTCTCGCCGCCGGACAATGTGCCGGCCGGTTTGCGGGCCTGATCGGGCGTGAAGAGAAAATCTTGCAGGTAACTGTACACATTACGGCTGTGTCCGTTGACGATGACCGTTTTGCGGTCATCGGCGACATTCTCCAGAATGCTCGCTCCATCATCGATTTGCTCGCGCAATTGGTCAAAGTACACGGTCTCTAGCTTGGTGCCGCGGCGCACTCTTCCATCTGAAGGCTGCAGTTCGCCGAGCAGCAGCTTGATGAGGGTGGTCTTGCCGGCTCCGTTTGGGCCGATGATTCCAACCTTGTCGCCGGCGGTAATGAGCGTGGAAAGATTCCGAACCACAGGTGGCCCGTCGTAGGCAAATGTGAGCTCCCGGGTTTCGACCACCAACTGCCCGGAGCGATCGGCTTCCGCGGCCTGCATTTGCACGGTGCCCTGGCGCTCACGGCGTTGGCTGCGTTCGGCGCGCATTTTCTTGAGCGCGCGCACGCGGCCTTCGTTGCGTGTGCGCCGCGCCTGAATGCCCTTACGAATCCACACTTCTTCCTGCGCGAGTTTCTTGTCGAACTGCGCGTTTTGTTTTTCCTCGGCCTCCAAAGCGGCTTGTTTACGATCGAGAAACGTCTGGTAATCGCAGGTCCAATCAAAGAGCTGGCCGCGATCAATTTCTAGAATGCGCGAGGCAATTGCTTGAAGAAAGGCGCGGTCGTGGGTGACGAACAACAGGGTGCCCGGATACGATTTCAGAAATCCCTCAAGCCAGGTGATGGAATCAATATCGAGGTGGTTGGTGGGTTCATCCAGCAACAGGACATCCGGTCGATCCACAATGGCCTGTGCCAGCAGCGCTCGGCGTTTCATGCCGGAGGAAAGGCTGTTGAACTCGGCCTCGCCGTCGAGTTGCATCTGGTCGAGCACGCGCTGTACGGCTTTATCGCGCCGCCAATGTTCGTCCTCGGGAATATCAAGCACGCCAGCGACCAGGTCGTTAACGGTTTGGGCATCGCCGGTGGGTACTTCCTGTACGAGGCGTTTGATGTGCAGACCTTGGGCGCGATTCATCACGCCTTGATCGGGAGTTATTTCGTCAGCCAACAGCTTGAGCAGAGTGGATTTCCCGCAGCCATTGCGGCCGACCAGCCCGATGTGTTCTCCCGTCTCAAGATTGAGGGTTACCTGGTCCAGCAGCATGTCGCCATCCCAGGAATAGGTTACGTCGTTGAGGTGAAGCAGCGACATGAACCGTTATTCGGCGGAAACTGTAATTGCCTGAAACCGGATCGCCGCCCGCATGGCTTCCCGAATTTCAGGTCGCCACAACTGGCCCATGTGCCCGCCGCTTTCGGAATACACAGTGCGCTCGCCAGAGAACCGTTCACGGAACCAGGCGAGGTCATCTTCGGTGAGCAGGAAATCATTGCTCGTGAGCACGAGCTTGAGATTGGTCGCGGCGGTTAGGCCGGCTTCGCGGGTGCGGAGATTGCTGGACTGCGCCAGCGCGTTGTCATCAATGTTGCGTTCGGCAAGCGCCGGCGCGACAATCTTCGAGTAATAATCCTCCCAGCATAGAGCGTTGACCTGTTGATACGCCCGCGTGTTGGGGCGAATCTCCAGACTATTCATAATCGTTTGAGTTAAGGTCATGCGATAACTGAGTCCGATAAGATACGAGGCTTCCTGATCACTGAAGGGCAAACCGGTGGCGTTGTCGGGCGTGGAGCTTTGGCTGACCAATAATTTCACCAAAGCAGAATTTTTGACCGACTCCAAATCATCCGCGGCAGCCGGTGCCCGGTACAAACGGTCCAGTGCCTCCAGTCCAGTGGTTAGATCCAGCGGCGGATTGATCGCGAGGGCTGCGGAATAGGTGTCGGGTGCGCTGGTGGCGGCCAGATTGAGGGTATACCAGCCGCCCATCGAAAAGCCCATCACCGCCGGCGTGCCTTGCGTTTGATCGCTCAGCATTTCGGCCATGGCCGCATGGGCTTGGCGCAAGTACCGCAGGTCATCATTCAGGTAACCGGGCAAATAATTGGCCGGGGCGGCCTGGATAAATTCCCAGTTGAGATTGTTGCTGAAACACACGACATGATAACCTTCAAGAAATGCCAATTCAGCCAGTGCCAGTGCACGGCTGCCCAGCCGGTGTCCGCCGAGCCCGGGAATGACGTAGGCCACCGGCGCCTCCTTGTTCTGCCTCCAGACCGAGGCTGGCAATGGCTTGCGAAAGCCATGTGGCTGAACGGTGATTTCCTCCGCTCGATCGTCAAACTTCGGATCTTGCGGGCGATTGAACACCGTCATCAACGTTTGCGTTTGCGCCGTGTCTTCCCCCGCCATGGCAGGCTGCGTGTTGCTCACTTCAATGGCGCGCTTGCGTGAGAAATACAATTTGTTCAAGGCGTACGGATCAAACTCCGTGGCGAGCAATTGCCGGGTGGATTCTGCCTGGTCAGTTTTATTGTTGAACCGAACGCCCGCGCTCAGGCCGTACACATACGAGGCGGGATCCAGAAAAATATCACCGGTTTTGCCAATCAAATCGCGGCTCGAGGAGGCTCCGAAGATGGGGAGGTGTAGATAGACCGAAGGCTGCCAGCCCCAACGGCCAAAGGCCTGTCCCAAATCTTCGTCCGCGAGAAAAATGTCATATTTTTTTGTCGCCGGATCTCCGAAGCCCAGCACGCCTTCGGTGGTGTTAATCAGAAACCGTTTGGTTTCCATGCCCGCATTGGCCCATTCGCCTTGCAGGAGATTGCTCGTGAGCCGCACGGGATAGGCAATGTTGTGGCCAAAATTCCGGATGCCGGTGCGGGCTCGGGAAGGAACCACCTTGTGGTAACCGCGCGAAGCCGGTCCCATTGCGTAGTCAAACAAGACCTCATCCACCGCGAAGCTGAACCGGTTCAAAGGTTCCAGCGGGTCCGGTGTGGATTGCAGCATGAGTGCGGCATCTTCCGGATGCGATGGATCCGGAAGGGATTCCAAGGCAGGGTCCGGCAGGAAGCTAGCGCAACCCGTCGCCGCAATAAGCAATGGTAATATAAATATGTGCACTTAAATCCAAAAAGCAAAAGGCAGTGGCGGTATCATGTGTGTCACCGGTTTATAACGCAAGCCCGACCTTGTAAAAAATGGCTGACTGTCGGGAAGAGAATAGGTTGGATTAAGTTTCGATCGCATCCTGGCGTCGGAGCCATTCGCCATAGATCCAGAATCCATGTACGGCGACCAGAGCCAACCAGAGGAACAAGTCCACACGTTCGGTAATGGCGAGGATCAAAAGCAGGGCGGAGAAATCGCGGTTGGCCGCCCGCGCAATCCATGCTTGGAGTTGAGGCAGCGAGCGTTCGCTTTGTTCGGCACGCAACCGAGTAAGAAAGGAGAGCACTACGCCAAGGGCGGCGGCGATGCCCAGCCACAACCACGGGCCGGATTGATCGTGCATCCGGTAGAGACCCATGCCGATGCCGGCCAGTAGGCACAGGTGCACTAGTTGGTCGCCGCCCAGGTCGAGCCATTTGCCGGTGCGACTTTCCTTGTGCGACATGCGTGCCAAATCGCCATCCACGCAATCGATGATCGCCGAGCATTGCAACAACACGGCGCCCAGAATTATCAGGTGCGCTTCGCCGCTTGCGAAATAAATGGCCGATAACACGCCGATGCCGGTGGCGACCACTGAGATGGCGTTGGGCGAAACGGGCGAGTGGATCAACAGCCGTGACGCGAGCCGACCTACGGGTCGGTTGAAGTTGCGGTCCATGAAACTGTCGGTCTCCAATCCCATGGTGTCCCACAAGGCGTCTTCGGCTTGCACCGCGGTCAGACCATTCTTGACCGGTTGCGCGACGCCGCGGGCTTTCACCTTGGGCCGACGCGGCAGGGACGCTTCCAGCGAGCCGGCCCAGTCCGTGGCCACGCCGCAGGGTAACGACTCGTGGCCCGGGGTATGCAATCGGCCTCGCTGTTCCATTACATGCTCCAGATCGCCTCGTTGCAGGGCGAGGTTTCCGGCCGCCAACAGAGTCGGCTCCCGAAAGGCGGGTTTCTCGTCGGTGAGGTGGGCGTCAATCTTCAGCCGGGCCAAGGCCGTGAATTTCGGTTCTGATTCGGAGTACCGAACAGTGATTTTTGTGGCGCCTGCTTCGTGTGCGGCAATAATCAGTCGCTCCAGCACCGACAAGCCCGCGAGTGTACGCTCGCAGGCCGGATCATCGGCAAAAATCAGAACGGGCAAACCCACGTCAGTTTTCAAGCCAAACCCGCGTATCGCCGCCAAGGCAAGGGAAATGAATCAAAGGGACTGTCAATGTCCCACCTTGCGTGGCATTATGGGGCGGTCTGTATGGGAGTACGTCCGGAGATTATTCATTTGCCTTGGGATCAACCGACCGTGGCTGCAGCCGTGGATTGGTTGGTGGCCGATGCGGGCGATGGACGGGTGGATCTGAGCAAGGATTGGGTTCTGTTGCCCACACGTCAAGCGGGCCGGCGTTTACGGGAGGCACTGGCATGGGCTTGTCGTGAGCGGGGTGGTATTTTTCCGCCTCGGACGGGAACGCCGTTTCAGCTTTTGAACCCCCAAGAAACTCAAGTGGCACCAGAGGTGGCGTGTATCGGGCACTGGGTACAAACCCTTGAGGGTCGCATTGTGGAGACGTGTACGAATTTGTTTCCGGCTTTGCCTGAACAACGCGATTTCGGGTGGCGCCGCAAAATGGCTGAGGCGCTCCACGCCATGCGCGCCACCTTGATGGAAGGCGGCTGGGATTGCGCGCAATTGGCGGACTCTGAACATTGCGAGGAGGAGGTCGGTCGATGGCGGGATTTGGCGCGATTGGAGGCGGCGTATCGGGAGCGGCTAACGCAAACCGGCTTGGTCGACTTCCATGATTCTCGGCACGTCGCGGCGGAAGCCCCCGATCTCGCAGATGTCCGCCGGGTGGTGATTCTGGGTGTGACAGATATTTCTCCGGTGATCGAGCAGGCGTTGACGCGATTGATGGAACAGGAGGTGCCGGTGCAGCTTGTGTGTTTTGGGCCCGGTGAAGGTATGGATGAATGGGGTCGACCGATACCGGCATTTTGGAACGACCGTTCTCTGCCGGTGACTGAGGAACATTTAGTACCGGCATTGGATGAGAGGGCGCAGGCCGAGGCGGCGGTGGCGCGCGTGAAGCCGTATCGAAAACAGGTGCACGATCGTGTGGCCGTCGGGGTGGCGGATCCAGCGGTGTTGCCACATTTGGAACGCACCTTGGCGGATGAAGGGATCCCTGTGTTTAATCCGGATGGCCGACCGTTCAGCCGGACCCCGTTGTTTGTTTTTTTGAAAACACTGCACGCGCTGATCCTGCAGCCTAATTTTCCGCAGGCCGCGGCATTTCTGCGGTTGCCCGACGCGTGGGTATGGGCGCAGGGCGAGGATGAGCAGTTTACTCCGACTCGATTGCTGGCCGGTTTGGATGAAATCCATAAGGACCATTTACCGGCGAGTTTGGAGGATGCGGTGCGGTTGCATTTTGAGGGGGAACGGATTCAAAACCGAATTGTGGCACGCGGCGCCTTGAAACGACTGGCCGAAGCCTTGCGGATGTTGGATCGGGAACGGTTGAGCCGTGGGTTGGCGACGTTTCTGAATACGGTGTTCGCTAATCGGGAATTTCGGCAGGGGAACCCGATCGACAAGGTGTATCTTGAGACCGCTCACAGCTTTATGGATCGCCTGCGCGAATGGGAATCCGCAATGGGCGAATCTGCCGTGCCCGCCGGGGAAGCCCTAGCGTTGTTGCCGGATGCAGTGGGTCAGGAGGCTGTGTTTCCGGAACGTAGCGGAGCGGCGGTGGACATCCAGGGCTGGCTTGAATTAGCTTGGGAAGATGCGCCGCACCTGATTGTGGCCGGGTGCAATGAAGGGCATCTGCCGCAATCGATTGTGGGAGACCGGTTTCTACCCGAGCAGTTGCGCGAACGCCTCGGGCTCACCACCAATGCGCAACGGCTGGCGCGGGATGTGTATTTGCTGGAATTACTACTGCAATCTCGAAGCGGGAATGGCCGAGTGGAATTGATCCTCGGTCGGCAACGCGCGAATGGTGATCCTCTTCGTCCGTCGCGCGTCCTGTTGCGTTGCCCGGATGAACAATTGCCGGAACGCGTGGCGAGTTTATTTCAGGAATTGCCGGCCCCAGCGCAGACGCCGGCCTGGACACTCCCGTGGACGCTTGCTCCCCGTGCGGTGCCGCCGTTGGAGCGCCTGAGTGTGACGGCGTTCCGTTCCTATCTGGCCTGTCCGTTTCGGTTCTATCTCAAACACGCGTTGCGTATGGAATCGATTGACACCTCCAAACGTGAATTGGATGCGCTGGATTTCGGCTCGTTGGTGCATCAGGTGGTGGAAGATTTTGGCCGAGACGAAGGCGCCCGCGAGCTAGCGGATCCGACTGCGATTCACAAATATTTTTCCAAACAACTCCGCTTTGTGATCGCAACGCGCTATGGGTCAAAACCGCCGTTGCCCGTACAGGTGCAGACAGAGATTGCTGAACGCCGACTGAAAGCAGCGGCTCTTGCGCAGGCGGTGGAGTATGCGGCGGGCTGGCGAATTATCGACACGGAAAGTAAATTTGATGGCGAGATCAATGGGCTAACGGTGCGCGGACGGATTGATCGAGTGGAGCGTCATGAAGAAACTGGCGCACTGCGCGTGCTGGATTACAAAACATCCGGGAAAGCCAAATCCCCGTTGGAGGTGCACACGGTAAGGCGCACGGATGACACGCCGGATTACGCGACGGTGGATGTTCAGATGAAGGGCAAGGAACGCCCCAGTGGTTGGGTCGACCTGCAGTTGCCGTTGTATTATTGGGCCATGGAAACGGAAGCCGAAAACGGGTTGCAGTTGGGGTATTTTAATTTACCCACGGTCGGGGCCGACACGGGCGTGCAGTTGCTGGAGGGGTATTCGCCGGACATACACGCAAACGCGATGGCGTGCGCGGCGGCCATTGTGGACCGTGTTCAGGCCGGTGAGTTTTGGCCGGCCCGGGAGAAGGTGCGCTACGACGAGTTCGAACCTATCCTGTTCGGGCAGGTGGAAGCAGCGACCCAAGCACCGGAGAGGGGGAACCACCATGAGTGAACCCGGCTCTGTCCTCGGCAGTGAAATGATCCGGGCCTCAGCGGGCTCGGGCAAAACGTATCGACTGGTGAACCGCTACATCCGTCTGCTGTTAATGGGCCAGGCGCCTGAGCGGATCATCGCGTTGACCTTTACCCGTAAGGCGGCTGGAGAATTTTTTGAGGGCATCCTCAAGCGATTGGCGGAGGCCGTGGCGGATAAAGCTAAGCGGGAGAGATTATCCCGGGACATTGATCTGCCGGAATTGACGGCCGCTGATTATCGGCTCGCGCTGCGCAATTTATTGGAGCGGATGCCGCAGCTGACGCTCGGGACGATTGACGGATTTTTCCATCGGGTGCTCGGGATGTTTTCGTTGGAGTACGGGTTGAGCGGCGAATTCGAGATCATGGACGAGTTCGCCACTCAACGCGCGCGCTTGCGGGCTTTGGATCAGTTGTTTGCGGCGGCTGAAGCCAGTGAGGCTGATCGTCAGGCGTTATTGAAGTCTTTCGAACTGATGTCCGCCGGACAGCAGGATCGCCGGATCTATGATGTACTGGAGCAGTATCTCCGGGATTGTCATTCGATGTATCACAGTGCTCCCGAAGAACGGTCTTGGGGGCAACCGGAAACGATTTGGCCTCAGGGTAATCCATGGGCGGTCCAGCCAGGGAATCCGGCGCTTTTAGTTCAGGCCTTTCGGGATGCGCTGGAAGCGGAGACCGGCTTTGATGCCGTGGATGCGCGCGCTCGGAAATCGTGGCAAAAGGCGGCCGACCATCTTCAGAAATGGGAGCCGGGCAAGGATTTACTCGGCTCCGCCACACTGTTGAAACAAGCGTTCTCCGGCTTGAGCCAGCTGGAATCCGGTGACTGGACATTTCAATTTTACCGCAAGGATTTTCAGCCTGGCGCGGATTTTCAGCAAACTCTGGGGGCGTTGTTGCGGCATTGTTTGGCGGCGGAATTCAACCGACTTCTAGAGCGAACACGCGGGGTATTTGCCATTTTGCGCGAATACGACGGCCGTTATGACGGACTGATCCGGCGGCAGGGGCTACTGACCTTTGCGGACTTGCCTGTGCTGTTGACGCCAGATGAAGGCCGCCCGGTGTTGGGCGGAGCCGGGCCTGATCGATTGTCGCTGGAGTACCGGCTCGATGGGGCGTTTGATCATTGGCTGCTGGATGAATTCCAAGACACTAGCACGGCGCAATGGCGCGTAGTGGAGAATCTGGTGGATGAGGCGGTACAGGATCCGGATCGGTCCTTTTTCTGCGTGGGCGATGTGAAGCAATCCATCTATGGCTGGCGCGGCGGTGATCCGCGTTTGTTCGGGCGGGTAGAGACGCGTTACCGGCATGGTGCCGGCCATGAGTTCACGGTACAGTCCATGGACGTGTCCTGGCGATCAGCGCCGGCAGTGTTGAAACTGGTCAATGCCGTGTTCGATCAGTCGGCGCTCCTCCGCGAATTTGATCCAGTGGCGGCAGAACGCTGGACCGATATCTGGAACGAACATCAATCCGCAGAGGCTCATGCCGACATGGCCGGGCATACCATGCATTTAACGGTGGATCATGCGGACGATCGGTATGCGGTATTGGCCGGGTTATTGCGGAAACTGCAGCCGACCCAACGAGGTATGAGGTGCGCGGTGCTGGTGCAAACCAACAAGGAAGCAGGCCGGGTGGTGGAATACTTGCGTGAACACGTGGCGGAATTACCGGTAACTGGGGAATCGGCCACGCGGCCGGCGGTCGATAACGCATTGGGCGCCGCGATGGTGTCGCTCTTCAAGGCGGCGGCGCATCCGGGCGATCGATACGCGCGCGAGCATGTGGCCATGACGCCGTTGCGTAAACTGTTCGAAGGAGAGCCTCACCAGTGGGAACCGGCGATGCGGCAGTTGCAGGAGCAATTGTACCGCGAGGGGTTTGAGGTTGCCGCGCGCGAATGGTCGCGTCCGTTGGTGACCGATGATTTTTCAAGTCATCGCCGCCGGCAGTTTATTGAGTTGGCGCGGCAATATGATGAAGCGGGTTGGCGGGATGCGGATGAATTCATTGGCTTTGCCGAGAGCCGGGATTTGAATGAAGGCGGCGCCTCCGGCGTTGTGCAGGTGATGACCGTGCACAAGGCCAAGGGGCTGACCTTTGATGTTACACTGGTGCCGGACCTCGAGGGGAGTCGACTTGATTCGCGGAGGGGCGAGGCGCTGCACGCGCAAGCGGATGACTACGGCGACGTGGAGTGGGTGATGGATATGCCGCGGCAGGATTTATGCGCGGCGGATGATGTGCTGGGGGGCGCGGTAGACGCGGGGCGCAGCAAGGAGTGTTTTGAGAATCTGTGCCGATTATATGTGGCGCTGACCCGCTCTCGGCATGGGTTGTATGTGATCAGCACGCGGCCGAAGGAGAAATCCCCTTCGCTGAATTTTGTTTATCTACTGAATGAATCGCTCGGCAACGCGGAAGAGGAATGGACGGGCGGTGGGGCGACAGCCGTGAAGGCGTTTGAGTCCGGTGCATGGACATGGGTGGAGGCGTTTGAATCGGATGCAGCGGCAGTCCAGTATGAGCAACCCCGCGTGCAGGTTAAGGAGGGGAGGGGTTTCCCCAAGCTGGAACGCCGCAAGCCTTCCGAACATGAGGGGCCGTTAATTCAGGGTTCGCGTTTGTTTGATCCGCAAGCGAAGGAAGCGGCGCAATTCGGGGACGCGGTTCACGCGGTGTTCGAACAGATCGAATGGTATACGGACGAAACGAAGGAATTATTCGATGTTGATACGGAAGCGGTCGCGATGGTGCGAGCGTGCCTGGAGGAACCGGAGATTCAGAAGCATTTTACAGCGGATTCGGAAGCGGTCGTGTGGCGGGAACGGCGGTTTGGCGTGGTGTTGGATGGGGAGTTTTGTTCAGGTGTATTTGACCGAGTGGTGTTGTGGCCGGACCGCGCAGAGATCGTGGATTTCAAAACGGACATGGTGCGCGAAGCGGTGGATGTGGAGGCGGCAGTGGCGCGGCATCAATCCCAACTGGATTGGTACCGGCGCGTGTTGGTGCTCATGACCGGTTTACCGTTCGAGCACATCACCTGTCGCCTGTTGTTCGCCCGACTCCCGCGGTTGGTGACCGTGCCATAAAAAAAGCCCCGCGGGTGCGGGGCTTGGGAATTGTGTTGGAGAACGGGTTACTTGATGTTCTCTAGGTACTTCTCAGGATTAGACTCGAAACGGCTCTTAGCGCGAGT
>PVBE012517449.1_pt1 | contig 15647 bp, 11 predicted proteins | sample 1631181 | NCBI WGS metagenome assembly PVBE01 (sample SAMN08397723, study PRJNA350692) | Marine metagenome, whole genome shotgun sequencing project. | isolation source: water | place: Pacific Ocean | collected 2012-04 | reverse complement strand
GCCATTGAAGGGCGGCGTGTTGAAGTCCAGCGGGTTGGTAACGTTGCCCGTCCCGTCAATGGTTTGGGGAGGAAGGAGTCGGAAGAGGTTGCCCCCTACGCAGCGCACTCCATCAGCGGTGGGAACGGATGTCGCCTGGTCTCCAAAGATGAAGTAGCCGAACTGTCCGGGAACGCCACCGGATGAGGAAAGACCGAAGCTGTTGTCCGTCAGTCCAAGGCTGCCAAAGGAGCCCATAACTGCGCCTGGGCCCACGGAGTTGGGGGTGGTGCCGCAGTAGTTACTCACGTCGCAATCGGAGGTGATCCGGAAGATCTGGCCATCGGCGTAATCGACAATGTAGACGTTGCCGACGCCGTCTTCTCCGAAAGAGCTGATGTCATTGATGATGTCGCTTCCGGGTGGGTCCAGCTCTGAAGTGCGGTTCTGGAACTCCGTCATGGTGGAGCCGTCATACCGGAAGCTCCAGATGCGGGCGCTGCAGTAGTCACCGAAGAAGTAGGTCCCACCCAATGCGGTGATGGGGCCGCGATAAACGATGCCCCCGGTGACCGAGCAGCCCAGGTTGTGCCCGTATTCGTGGATGGGTAGGGTCAGCGCCGTATCGTTGCAGGTGCAGCCGGAGTTGGATGTACAGTTGAACCCCTCCATGCATCGCCAACCGTAGTTTTCGCCGCCGGGGCTGCTGGCGGGCTGGAAGTCGATCTCTTCCCAGGCGTTTTGACCAACGTCACCGATGTAGAGGTCTCCAGTCAGGCTGTCAAATGAGAAGCGCCAGGGGTTGCGAATGCCATAGGCCCAGATCTCTTCGCGCACGCCAGTCTGCCCGACGAAGGGGTTGTCGGCAGGGATGTAAGGATCGGGGATGTCCACGTCGAGCCGTAGCATCTTGCCCAGGCGGTCGCCGAGGTCTTGGGCGCGGTTGCCGGGATCATTGCTCGCCCCTCCATCGCCCGTTCCGATGTAGAGCATGCCATCTCCACCGAAGGCTATGCAGCCTCCGTTATGGTTGCTGAAGGGCTGAGGGATCCCCTGAATGACAGCGACCTTGGCCTTCAGGGCGACGTCCGGATCGGACGAGACCGCGTACTCGCTGACCCTCGTGTCGCCGTTCTTGTTCGTGTAATTCACGAAGAAGCGACCATTGTTGAAGTAGTCAGGGTGGAAGGCCAGGCCAAGCAGTCCGCGTTCACCATTGGCGCCGGCCTTGGATCCCAGGTCCAGGAAGGGCGTGGAGAGTGTCACTCCGTTCTTGATGATCTTGATAAGGGCGCTGTTCTGCTCCACCACGAACAGGCGGTCCGTGTCGCCGCGGGGCGCGGTGACCAGAATGGGGCGGGTGAAACCGCTGGCGACCAGCTCTGTGCGCAGGGTCTGAGCACTCAGGGGTGCCGCGACAAGGAGGCTCGTGGAAATCAGTCGGGCGGAGCGCTTGAGGATGTTCATTAGTGTGTGGAGGGTAGACGCCCCAAAGTCGGAATCTGGCTTGAGGCGAGCTCTATTCTCCAGTCTCGGGGGGGTTTTCGCCAACCAAAGATCTCAACGAGGTTGGATCTAGGTGTGCGCAATAGGGGCCAACTCTTGGCAGCCAGGGGAGTATCCCCTGCTATGGTCCGTTGCTTTGCCCCTCCCTTTCTGAGACCTTTTGATCAGATGAGGCTCTTCCATGCGTGCCGGGGCGGTGTGTTGCCCAATTCCCTGCTCCTGACTGCCCTGTTGGGGCCATGGATGGCGGGCTGTGGCGGGGGCGCTGAACCGGGCTCCCTGCGCCACGTGCTGCTGGTGAGTTTGGACACGGCTCGGGCGGACCGCATAGGGGCCTTTGGTGATCAGGCTGCCAGGACGCCCGCTCTGGATGGCCTCAGCGAGCGAGGGGTAAGCTTCGATTCGGTGACCAGCGCGGCGCCTACGACCCTGGCTTCCCATACCTCCTTGATGACGGGTAGTTGGCCTCACACCCATGGGGTGGCTCGCAACGGATTCGTTGTGCACGAGGACAACCAGATGTTGGCGGAGCTGTTTCGGCAGGAAGGTTTCCACACGGCTGGCGTGTTGGGTTCCTTTGCCCTGGAGAGTCGATTCAGGTTCGACCAGGGGTTCGATCACTATGACGAGAGCTTTGACCTGCTGGTCAGTCCGGCTGGTGCGGACCAGAATCAACGCCGGGGAGACCGGGTGACACGTGCCGCCCTGCAGCACGTGGATCGGGTTATGGATGACGTGGATCGGCTCTTCATGTTCGTGCACTACTTCGACACCCACGCCCCCTACGCGCCGCCCGAACCCTTCGCCAAGCCCTTCTTGGCGCCGGGCGCGAGCGCTACCAGCGACATGCGGCTTGTCGACGAGGCTGTGTGTGCGCAACAGCAGGCGGTTACCGGTCAAGCGTTCGGCCACGCGGGGGCAATCAATGCCGGCTTGCGTGGGCCGCTCCGTGCTCTGGTAGGCAACGTCTCTGGGCGGCCGGGCCCCGTAGACGCTCACCTGGCAGCCCTGTATGCGGGGGAGATGAGCTTCATGGACAAGGCCCTTGGGGATCTCCTCGATGGGCTTGGTGAGCGCGGCATCCTTGATGAGACGCTGGTGATTCTGGTCGCAGACCATGGTGAGACCTTTTGGGAGCATGCCGACCTCTGGAATCACGGGTTGGCTGTGTATCAAACAACGGTGCACGTCCCGCTTCTATTCTGCTTTCCCGATGGCCGTCAGGCAGGCCAGCGAGTGAGTACCCCAGTGTCGACCATCGACGTTGTCCCCACCCTCTGCGAGTTGCTTGGGCTTGCCCTCCCTCCGCGTTGTGAGGGTGTGAGCCTGGTCTCCGCTCTGGAAGGAGCGACGCTTAAGCGGGGGCCTGTGTTTTCTGAGGCCACGCAGCCGTGGGTGGCGGAGCGGCCCGGTGTATGGGCCAATGCGGGCAAGGCGAGATGTGTGCGCGACGGTCGTTGGAAGTACGTGGCCTCACCCTACAACCAGGTGGAGGAGCTATTTGATCTTGAGGCGGACCCGGGTGAGCGGGTGAACCTCCTGGGGAGTGACCCCTCGGCGCAGATCCTCGCCACACGGAACGGCCTGCGCTCACAGTTGATGAGCTGGCAGGAGGGGCGAGACCCTCTTCCTGCGCGCTTTGATTCGAGCCAGATGCAGGAGACCCTCCAACGGTTGAAGGCCATGGGCTACAGCGGCGAGTCGGATTCTTCGGGGGATTGACCTCTAGCGGTCTCCCAGCAGGCCCTTGAGCTTCTGGGCAGCCTTGGCCCCGGCGCCTTTGAGTCCGTCCACGGCATCCGGGGCCAGAGCGTCCAGGAATTCGCGCTCAAGGCCATCGCGAATCAGCTCCTCCGTTGAGACGCCCCGCAGCAGGGGGAGCAGTTCTTTCGGGACGACTCCCTCGATGGCTCCCAGTGCGCGAGCGTGGAGTTGATCCAGCAGGTGGGCAAGGATGTCGCCCAGGGTGGGGTCGCCGCCGTCGGCGGCGCGCACCCCATCGAGAGGAAGCGTCCAGTCGGGGAGCGTGGCTGACTCCCTCACGTTCAGATCTCCAAGGCCGGTCAGTTCAAGATCGACGCCTACGCCACGGAGGGTCAGGCTCTTCAATGCCAGACGCGGGCCGGCCCCTGGGTCCGTTCCTGCGCCTGGATCCTCGGTGTCGGCGGGGGGCGATCCCTGGAGACCCTGGGCTATCTTCTTCAGAAGTGGAGCCATGTTGGACCGGGAGCCATCCTGAACAATTCGTAGGCGCAGGTTCTCTACCACCAGGTCGTCGACGGCGACGGTGCCTGTCAGGAGCGAGGTGAGCCGCAGGGTGCAGACGACGCTGCCGAGGTGCAGCAGGTGCGCGCCCTCAAAGCCCGCAGGGTTATGGATGTCGAAGTCCACGAACTCCAGGCCGAGTTGGGAGCCGCTGAGAGAAGTGTCCATGCTACCGAGGGTCGCGGGGACGCCGAGCGCGGTCTCAGAGGACTCCCGAAGAAGGGTGTGTGCCTTGCCCGGAACGACGGACAGCGCAAGCCCCAGCAGGCAAAGCAATAAAAGCAGGATGCCTGCCAGGATCTTGAATAGCCGGGATTTCATGACCAAGGCTCTAGTCCTCCTGGGTCAGGGCGCTCCAGTCGGAGACTGGAACCAGCAGTCGCTCGCAGCCATTCACGCCGTGCGAGTGAGCCGCTTGTGATGGCAAAGGGTCTGGGAGCAAGAATTCGGTGTGCTCGGGGCACGTCCACTGCCAGACCAGGCCCGTGCCCTCAGCGCCATCGCCGCCCCCATAGCCCAAGGCTTGCAGGGCCTCGCCAACTCCATCCTCCGCTTGGGACCCGTCCCCCTGAAAGGGTGCGAGGACCCAGGGGCGTCGTTGAGCGAGATCCGCCATCAGTCGCAGGTAGACCTGACGCTCACTCTGAATGACATTCACGGTCTCCAGAGGGTCGCGCACAAGGTGGAACAACTCGGAGGCCTCTGGCATATGCGGGCGCCAGATCAGTTTCCACGTGCCGTCGCAGACCGTGAACAGGAAAGCTGCATCGGGCCTTGGCCCGGTCATGCTGGCATTGAAGTCGTAGCCGTTGACCTGATCGGCGTAGGCACTGCCGGGCGGTAGGTCCCTGCCCTCGAGCAGTGGACGCAGGCTCCGGCCTCCCAACCTGAGTTGGCTGGGGTGCAGGTCCGGGATGCCTACCAGGTCGAGCAGTGTGGGCACGATATCCACGGTGCTCGCCAGCGTGGAGTGGGTAGTGGCAACGGGGACTCCAGGGCCGGCGAACATCAGCGGGACGTGGATCTGCTCCTGGTAGGTCATACGGTGGGCGGCCCAGCCGTGGCGCCTGAAGCCGTCGCTCAGCCCCTGGCCGTGATCCGCCGTGAGAGCAATGAGGGTCGTCTCACGCAGTCCAGATTCTTCGAGACCATCGGTAAGGCCCTCGAACTGCCTGTCCATGTAGCGGACCTCCGCAGCGTAGACCTCTTCATATCGGGCAGAGTGTGCGCCACCTGCCGCAGTGGAAGAAACAGCGGTCAACCACTCAGGGGGTGGAAGCAGGGTGGGGTCGTGGGGGTCCCAGTAGTGCACCCAAAGGAAGAACGGGCGCCCATCCGAGCGTAGGTCATCGATGACCTCCAGGGCGAGCGCGGTGGTGGCATCGGAGCGTCGCTGGAGGGCATCCAGATTCCAGGTGGTCTTCTGGGCGCCAGGTAAGAGCTGCATGCTGCCGTCGAAGCTCTCGAAGCGGTCAAAGTCCTGGTTGAAGCCGAAATAGCCGGACACGGGAAAGGCCGAATGCACAGCGCCGGTGGCGTATCCGGCACTCTTGAGATAGCCCGCCAGAGTGGTACTGGATGCGGGCAGGCGAAATCCACTATCGGCAGAGAGGACCCGGAGGCCGTGCTCGTAGGGGTTCAGGCCTGTGAGGATACTGGCGTGGGAGACCGGGGTTACGGCGGAGGTGGCCAGGGCTGACTCGAACCGGACACCCGAGCGAGCGAGCGCGTCAAATCCGGGGGTGCGATTGGTGCCCCCGTAGCATGAAAGGTAATCCGGCCGCGTAGTGTCCAGGGTGACCAGCAGCACGTTGGGCGGCTGCCGGTCAGGGGAGCAACCAGCGGCCAGGACAAGGCCCATGAGGGCAAGGGGACGCCAGCTGGGCGAAAGGTGGGTGGGGTTGGGAGTGACGAGCACGGCTGGATCCTAGCGGGAGCCCGGGGGCCGGACCATGGTGGGTACGGGAACCCGGTCAAGTCGTTGGCATGGTCCGGGCTTGGGGCAGCATCCGGAGAATTCAGGGGGTAGGATCTCCGGCGGGGGAGCCTGCGCCGTAGATGACTCCCCTCTCAGCATGCGCCCCGACCCCCAATACCGCACCATGGACTCCGCTCTCCCAACCAAAGATCGCCTCACGCCGTTTATTGCTCTGCTATTGCTTGGCCTCGCAGCTGGCTGTGGCTCTTCCGGGGATGGAGGCGGCGGTTCTGATGGCCTGCGCGCTGAGGAGACTTTTTGGGACGAAGCCCAGTCCATGCCAAAAGTCCAGGGCAGTACGCGCTACGGGAAGTTCGTGGGGGAGTATTCGGAATTCCACCGCAATGGTCAGGTCGCTCGGCGCGGCTCCTACTCCGATGATGGTTTGGAAGAGGGCGTCTGGCGGGAGTGGCATCCCGACGGTCGCGCCCTAAGTGAGGTGGCCTACTCCGCCGGACACATGCAGGGGCCCTATAAGGAGTGGTTCCCCAATGGGCAGGTGCAGCTTGTCGGCGACTACAAGGCTGGGCAGCGCGATGGTGAGTGGTTGAGCCACCATGAATCGGGCGAAGTCCTGGAGAAGATCACCTTTGACCGAGGGGCCACGATTCTGCTTGAGGCGTTCTACCCCTCCGGAAAGAGATTCTCGTTGGTGGAGTTCAAGGACGGAAAAGCCGATGGAAAGACCTTGGCCTACTACGAAACCGGGGAGTTGCAGTCAGAGACCATCTTTATCCAGGACTTGAAGCATGGAACGGAGACGCGCTACCACGAGGGGGGAGCCAAGCTCAACGCTCTGCAGTGGGAGGATGGCTTGAAGGTGGGTGAGGCATTTGGTTGGTACGCGAATGGGGAGTTGCAGTCCCAAGGCTCTTTCGAGGCCGATGCCCAAGTGGGTGAGTGGCTGGAGTGGCACCCCAACGGCAAGAAGAAGAAGCAGGCGACCTTTGTCGCAGGCCGTCCGGAGGGTGCGGTGCGCATGTGGTACAAGGATGGATCATTGGGTGAGGTGGCGCACCTGGTGGATGGCCAGCAGCAAGGTCTGGCCCAGCAGTGGCACGAGGATGGTGCCCGCCGGATGTTTGGGGAGTTCGTGGCTGGCCAACGCCGAGGCGCCTTCTTCGCGTGGAAGGAGGATGGTTCCCTGGATGAGGGTGTGGCGGGCCTCTATGAGGCCGGTGTACGGGCGGCTCCGTTGGGGGAGGCCGGCCTGGCCCGAGCTGTTGAGTTGGCAGCCAATCGCGAAGAGGTGACCCAGTGAGCGCCGGATTCTCCGCGTTGGTCGGGCAGCGCACGGATGCCGACGTCTGGGCCGCTATAGACGCGGAGTGCGCTCGCCAGGAGGACCAACTCGAGTTGATCGCCTCTGAGAACCATGCTTCCCCTGAGGTCATAGCGGCCATGGGGACGGCACTCACGAACAAGTACGCCGAGGGTTATCCTGGGCGCCGGTACTACGGCGGGTGCGAGCACGTTGACGACGTCGAGAATCTGGCCCGGACGCGAGCCAAGCAGGTGTTCAGTGTGGGCTATGCGAACGTTCAGCCCCACAGTGGAACGCAGGCCAACATGGGAGCCCTGATGGCCATGCTGGCCCCCGGTGAGCGGGTCCTGGCCATGGATCTGGACCATGGGGGTCATCTGTCCCATGGGCACCCCAAGAACTTCTCAGGTGTCTTCTACGACTTTGAGGGCTACGGGGTGAACCGGGAGACGGAGCGGATCGATCTTGAACAGGTGGCTGCCATGGCTCGGGAATTCCAGCCCAAGGTCATTCTCGCTGGAGCATCGGCGTACCCGCGTACGATCGATTTCGCAGGGTTCGCTGCCATTGCCAAGGAGGTGGGAGCCAGCTTGCTCGTGGATATGGCCCACATCGCTGGGTTGGTCGCCGCGGGGGTACACCCATCACCTGTGCCCCATGCGGATGTGGTGACCCTCACCACGCACAAGACTCTCAGAGGACCGCGCGGTGGGATGATCCTGACGGACAGCCTCGACTGGCTCAAGAAGCTCAACAGCACCATCTTCCCTGGTGGGCAGGGTGGACCCTTGATGCACGTCATTGCTGCGAAGGCGATTGCGCTCCGGGAGGCCGCCTCGCCCGGATTTGTGGACTATCAACGGGGTGTGGTGGCCAATGCGCACACCCTTGCTGAGGCGCTTATGGCGCACGGCCTGCGGTTGGTCTCAGGCGGCACGGACAATCATCTGCTCTTGGTGGATGTCAACGCGGCCGGGCTATCCGGGGCTGAGGCTGAGAACGCGCTCCACTCGGTGGATATCACCTGCAACAAGAACCTGATCCCCTTTGACCAGCGTCCGCCCATGGAGGCATCCGGCATAAGGTTGGGGACGGCGGCGGTCACAACCCGAGGGCTTGGGGAGACCGAGATGGTCTGGTTGGCGGGCGCCATCGCTGAGCGCCTTGAGCACCCTGAAGATGAAGCCGTCGCTGGGCGCCTGCGTGAGGAAGTTGCAGAGACGTGCAGGCGACTGCCCATCTACTAGACCGCTGGTCTGGTGGAGTCCTGTAGCGGGCTGTCTACGCGCTAGTGAATCGGCTCTTCCCCATCCCACTTGGCATAGCCGAGCTCGGTCAGGATGGTGAGTACCTCGCCCCATGAAGGGAATGGGCGGCCATGGATGCGCTTGTACTCGTCGACGGCTTGAATGAACTCCAACAGTTCCGGGGTCATCTGGTCAGCCTTCGTGGGCTTGGGGGCCTTGGTAGCGGCTGTCGGCTGGGAGGAGTCTGTGGGTTGCTGGGGAGCCATGGGGGATATCTCTCGGGTTGAAGGCCGGTGGTCATTCCCCTCTTCGGCTTCGTATCCCCCGAATCTGGAGCCTCTTTGATCAAGTGTCTCACATGGATGCAGCGCTCGATGGCATGGAAGAGGGGTTGACCCAAATGAAGGGAGGCCCCGGAGCGCACGCGCGCCCCGGGGCCTCAGAGGATTGCCGCGCCAGCCCCAGGTGAGCACCGGGGGTGTGGCGCTTGTTACTGTCAGTTGCCGACAACCAAGACGTCGTCCACCTTGGACCTTTCCTGCTTGCCTTTGGCGTTACAGCTGAAGCGCAGCTGGAAGGCGGCGTTGTTGCCAGCGCCAGCGGGAAGGGTGACCATGCGGTCCCTCCAACCTTTCTGCTGCCACTGGTTCGCCGTATTCCACGAAGCGCCATCAAACCAATCCAGGTTGATGAACTCAGTAGACTCATAGTTTTGGCTGCGTTCAGAGACGTAGATGTCAATGGTGGCGTATCCCACCGTGCTGACGGCCAGGTCAATATCAACGGCCTTCTTCAGTTGAAGGCCCCATTTGCCAGAACTGTTCTTGTTCTGGGCCTTCTTCTTGATAACGCAGCGCGAGGCGGTAGAGCAGTTCCACTGGGAGCCCAGAGTGCCACTCTCGAAGTCGTCATCGGCCAGGATGGTGCCATTCGAGCCCTGGTCGAGGCAGCTGCGGCTGTCACGGTGGTTCTCGATTGCTGGAATGGAGGAGCTGGATATGAACCTGTTGCCGCAGGTGATGTAGGGGTTCATCGTCCAGCCACTACAGCTGCAGTGGCCTGCGTTCCAGTTGTGGCCGAGCTCATGGGCGGAGAGGTCGGTGGTGCAGGAGAATGACCCGCAGCAATCGGACTCCACGAGCCCATATCCGTAGCTCTTGTTGCAGATAACGCCGAGCCAGGCGACGCCGATGACACCGCCCTGCAGGTTCTTCCCTGTGAAGAGGTGGGCCACATCACGTTGAACGCCGGACTGGTTGGAGTTCCACTCACTCCGGAACTGGTTGAGCAGGGCGCTCGGGTCCGTTGAGGTGTAGGGGCCGTTACTCGTGCGGATAATCAGGTGACTGATGTCGTGGCGAATATCAACGTCTCGGAGGTACTGGACGTTGAGGCCGTTGATGACGGACTCGATGCGGGCCTGCACGGCTGCGGCACTGCCATAGTCGTTGTAGTAGTTCGCATCGGAGTCGCACCCGATCTCGCAGATCCAGAAGTTGCCGGGGCCATAGGTGGTGCCTCCACCAGTAGTCTCGGGCGCGGGGATCTGGTCCTTGAGGAGGTCGGATCCGCAACGGCGCACAACGTCAATCGTGTCATCGTTGTGATAGAGTACGTAGTCTCCGGGGGCGGCATTGCGCACCTTGGAGGCGATGGGCTGAAGCCAGTAGTCGTCTCCACTAGAGAGGCTGATACGGGCGTAGAGTCCATCTTCGAGCAGGCTCGCGCTGACAACGCTGCCGGGATCTTCAAGGATGGAGCCCCAAAGGGTACGTACAGGGCCTGATTCGATAGCGCGCTCGACCCCGTCTTCGCCGATCAAAACGACCTTGAAGCCGGATGTCCGCACGGACTGGGGCGCCAGATCGAGGGTCATCGGAAGTCCACCCAGATCTACCTGGAGCAGGATGTTGGCCCCAACGGACATAGGCTGATTGATGCGGATGAGCTGGCTGTCCTCAAGGCCTAGGGCCATGTTGGCCTGGACGTGAACGAGGTTGTCCTGAGCACCGGCGAGGGTGGTCAGGCACAACGCCGTTGAGATGGACATTGACCGTGTGAGGGATGAAAATCGCATGGGTGTTTCTTGGGGGTATAGAGCTTGTGGCTCCGAGGAATGGGGACACCGGATAGGTTAGTTCTGACGCTGCGGGGAGAACCAGGGTTCCCCCCGATTACTCTGCGGTGGCCCCGTACTGAGCCCGGCAGGGGGTGGATGAATGCTCCCCTGACCCCAAATTGAGACCAGGGGGCTGAACGATTAACAGGTACTGACCGCCGGAGTGGGCGGATCAGTTACCCACTACGACAACGTTGTCGACCTTGCTGCGCTCTTGCTTGCCCTTGGCGTTGCATGACAAACGCACGGCGAAGGATGAGTTGTTGCCAGCAGCAGCGGGCAGGGAGGTAAAGCGCTCGGCCCAGCCCTTCTGCTGCCACTGGTCCGCTGTATTCCACGCGGAACCGTCATACCACTCGAGCGTGAGGAACTCGTGGGATTCGTAGTTCTGGCTACGCTGGGCGCAGACGATGGTGACGCCGCCGTACCCGGTGGTACTCACTGAACGGTCGAAGGTGACGATCTTCTTGAGAGCGACGCCCCAGGCGCTGTTGTAGGCGGCCTTTTGTTGCACCTTACAGCGCGAACTGGTGGAGCAGTTCCAGCCGCTCTTATAGGAACCGCTTTCGAAGTCATCCTCGAACAGAACATCGCCCGTGAGTGGATTGTCGATGCACCCTCGGGAATTCCGATAGGAGATCATCGCGGGAATCGTACTGCTGGCGTGGAAGCGGTTCGAGCAGGTCAGGCCGGAGTTCATGGTGTAGCTACTGCAACTGCAGTGACCTGCGTTCCAATTGTGGCCCAGCTCGTGGGCGGAGAGGTCTGCCGAGCAACTAAGGGACCCACAGCAGTTCGATTGGACCAGGCCATAGCCCGAGTTGTTGCTGCAGATGACACCAAGCCATGCGATCCCAATGACGTTGCCGTCCAGGTTCTTGCCGGTGAACAGGTGGGCCACATCGCGCTTGATATTGCCCTGGTTATTGTTCCACTCGGTGCGGAACTGGTTCAGGAGGCCGCCTGGGTCTGTGGACGTGTAGGGGCCCTGCGAGGTGCGGACGATAATCTTCTTGATCCGGTGGGTGATATCGACATCACGTTCGTACTGCACGTCCATCGTGTTGATGACGAGCTCGATACGGTTCTTCACCTTCGACTTGTTTCCGTACGATTGGAAGAACTTATAGTCACTGTCGATACCGAGGTCGGCCGTGTAGTGCATCCCCATCGTGTAGGTGTTGCCGCCCGGGGGTGGCACGACCTTTGGGTCGTTGTCCGCCAGGCGATCCGCACCACAGGTGCCAGGACGACTGATTGTGTCATCATTGTGGTAGAGCACGTACTGGTTCGAGGACGCACCCGGTACCCGGGCGACCAGGGGCTCGAGCCAGTAGTCGTCGCCACTGGTGAGGCTGATGCGTGCATACAGGCCATCGTCCATCAGGGAGCCGGCGACCACACTGCCAGGGTCTTCCAGGATGGCGCCGCGCATGGTCCGGAAGTCCCCGGGGTCGACTTCCCGCTGTCCCGCCGCATCGGCGACGATGAGGCCGAAGCCCGCGCTGCGAATAGAGAATGGGGACATCTCCATCGTGACAGGCATTCCAGCCAGATCGAGGTCAGTCACCAGCGTCTGGCCAGGGACGAAGGGGCCGTTGAGGGTGATGATATTGCTGCTCTGGAGGCCGAACGCCATATTGGTTTGCGTTTGCAGCAGGTTGCCTTGGGTGTGGCCAACCGCGCACAGGCCGAGCAGGGCGGTAGAGAGGTAGAGGCTCTTCATGGGATTACTGTTGAGTCGGGGTCTTGGCTTTAGGCCTGGGTTTCTGAAGGAGGACGGACACCTCTAGACTACCACAAAGCGACCAACGGCCCCAATTCTGGCACTTTAGGCACATTTAGGTCCCGATCTGAGAATGGCGGGACCCGCGGCTTGCTGGGGTCAGGTGGCGTCCTGGTGGCCGCGCGCCAGGGCGTCCCGGATCAACTCGGTGTTAGGCGTTTCAATCAGGCCCACCTCGGTAATGAGGCCCGTTACCAGCCGGGCTGGGGTGACATCAAAAGCAGGGCTGTACGTAGCCACGCCCTCGGGCGCCGTACGACGGCCGAAGCCCTCGGTGATCTCCGCCGCAGGGCGCTCTTCGATAGGGATGAGGGAACCATCCGCGAGGGTGGGGTCAATGGTGGAGAGGGGGGCCACGACGTAGAACGGGATGTCGTGTGCCTTTGCGCAAAGGGCTACACCATAAGTTCCGATCTTGTTGCAGACGTCTCCATTGGCGGCGATGCGATCGGAGCCCACGAAGACCGCGTCCACCTTGCCCTCCTGCATGACGCGGGCAGCCATGCTGTCGGTGATCAGGGTGACGTTGATGTCGGCCTGCATCAACTCCCAGGCTGTGATGCGGGCACCTTGCAGGAGAGGCCGGGTTTCGTCGGCAAATACGTGGATGGTCTTGCCCTGCTCGGCAGCCACGTACATGGGGGCCAGCGCGGTACCCATGCCGGCTGTAGCGAGGGCCCCCGCGTTGCAGTGGGTCAGAAGGGAGTGCCCATCGGAGATGAGCTCTGCTCCAATCTCGCCCATACGGCGGCAGGTGGCCCGGTCGGAATCATAGATCCCGTGCGCCTCCTCGAAGAGGCCGCCGATCAGGGCCTCTACGTCCGCGCCTGCTGCCTCATCCCTCTCCATTCGGGCTCGCATGCGATTCAGCGCCCAGAAGAGGTTGACCGCCGTGGGGCGAGCCGTGGCCAACTCATCGCAGACGCCATGGACATGTTCGATAAAGGCACTGCGCTCCAGGCCGCCTTGGTCTTGAATGCCCAGGAGCACTCCGAATGCGGCGGCGACACCGATGGCTGGAGCGCCACGTACCGCCAAGCGGTAGATGGCGTCCACCATCTGGGGGACCGTTTTTACGAGCAGCTGTTCGTGCTGCTCCGGAAGGAGGGTCTGCTCCACCATGGAGACATGGCCCGGGCGGCCCGCGACCCAGTGCAGGGTCTGAACGTGAGCGTTGTGCGTCAAACTCCCTGGGCCTCTCCAGCGGCCTCCTTGAGGCGCGCTTGAAGCTTGGAGTCCTTGGCGACCACGGCGGCGGCTTGCTCTTGACGGTAGGACTCGACCCTCTCGGCCAGTGCGTCATCGCCCAGGGCGAGGATGCGCGCGGCGTGGAGGGCAGCGTTGACCGGGCCCCCCGAGCCAGCCCCCAGGGTCGCGACGGGAACACCCCCGGGCATCTGGACGGTGGCCAGCAGGGCATCGAGTCCACCGAGGGGGGGATTGTCCATGGGAATGCCCAGGACGGGAAGGTTCGTGTGGGCAGCCACGACACCAGCCAGGTGTGCCGCACCGCCGGCGGCGCAGATGAAGACGCGCACGGACTGCGCAGGGGCCTCCTCCTGAACGAACGAAGCCAGGGCCTCGGGGGTGCGGTGGGCAGAGAGCACCCGGGCCAGGCAGGGGATCTCGAGCTTGGCCAGAACGGCCAGGCAGGGCTCCAGTCTCTTCAGGTCCGAGTCGGACCCCATGAGCAGTGCAACTTTCACGATGTGACCTCCACAGGGGAAGAGCCGGTGATCAACTGACAGATCTCAAGGTAGCTCATGCCGACCTTGGACAGGACTGCGGCGTCCAGCTCGGGCGCCGGGTACTCCTTGTTCCAATCAAGCGTCTCCAGGTAGTCGCGCAGAATCTGCTTGTCGTAGCTCGGTGGGCTGATGCCGACCCTATAGAGGTCCTCTGCCCAGAAGCGCGAGGAGTCTGGTGTCAGGGCTTCGTCGATGAGAAGCGTCTTGCCATTCCAGGTTCCGAGCTCGAATTTCGTGTCGGCCAGGCGTATTCCTAGCTTCGCCAATTCCCTGGTGCCCCGCTCGAAGAGGGCCATGACGTAGGCCTCACCTTCCTCGTAGCGCTCCTTTCCGACAAGATCAGCAGCCTCGGCAGGCGAAAGCGGACGGTCGTGAGCCTCGAACTTGGTGGTCGGGGTCAGGATGGGCTCCGGCAACTCCTGAGCGAGCCCCAGGCCTTCGGGCAGTGGGATGCCGCACACCGTCCCCGATTGTTGGTACTCCTTCCAGCCGGAACCCGCGATGTGTCCACGCACGACCCACTCGATGGGATCCGGTTCGCAGCGTTTGACGATCATGCAGCGCCCATCGAGGCGCTCGCGCCACTCGCTGTCGAGACCGTCGACTTCAGATAGGTCGGTGCCGAGAAGGTGATTCGGGAGGATGTCAGGGGTGCGCCCAAACCAGTGCTGTGCAATGGAGGTAAGGACGCGTCCCTTGTGGGGGATCCCGTCATCCATCACCACGTCAAAGGCAGAAATGCGGTCGGTGGTAACGAAGAGGAGTCGGTCGGAATCGATCTCGTAGATGTCGCGTACCTTGCCGCTGGCGATCTGCTGGAGGCCGGGAGGGGCGTTGTCGCGCCCGAGGTAGATGGTGTCGTTGCACATGGGTCGATTGGGGGCTGTCAGGATGATTGAGTCGAGGAGTATGTCAGGGTTGCCGAGTGACTACAATCCGGAGCAATGGAGACCACCACAAGCGAGTCGAACCGCCCCGGGGTGACGATCCTGCCGGGCCAAAGCGTTGAAGGGACGATGGGGGTTCCCGGATCCAAATCCCTGGCCCAGCGGCACCTTCTGGCGGCCTTCCTGGCGCAGGGCCGAACCCAGGTGGAGTGCGTGCCGGAATGTGGCGATGTGGAGGCCCTGTTGGGGGCCTTGCGGTGCCTCGCAGGGGATGAGTGGGGGCAGGACGGCGTCTATGAGGGGGGGGGCTGGGCCTCCAGTGAGGCTCACGGGGAACGAACCACCCTGTCCGCTGGGGAGTCGGGGACCGCCGCGCGCCTCCTGACCGCATGTCTGGCCCTTGGCGGCCCATCCAGAGGGCCGGTGCATCTTGCGGTAGAGGGCAGCTTGGCTCTCCGTTGTAGCCGTGCTCTTATCGAGTCACTCGTGGGGGCCGGTGCGATGCTCGGGCCGCCTTCCGTGCTCCAGGGCGCGCCCGATTCTTCCTGGCCGTTGGACATTGACCCCGTTGCCTGCCCCGGACAGTTGACCCTCCGAGATCCCGCTTCAAGTCAGGAGATCAGCGCCCTTCTTTTTGCTTTGGCCGCGCGTGGTGGAGGGCGTTTGACGGTGAGGGGCAGCATGCCGAGTGAGCCCTACATACGCATGACCGAGTCGGTGCTCGCTGATTTCGGCGTCCAGGTCGATGAAGTCGATGGTCTGTTCTCGGTTACCGGCAGGCTGCGTGCGCCCGCACATGCACTGGTTGTTGAGCCGGATGCTTCCGCGGCTGCTGTGGTGTTGGCCGCCGGGTGCGTCAGCGGGGGGG
>PVBE012470693.1_pt1 | contig 15647 bp, 12 predicted proteins | sample 1631181 | NCBI WGS metagenome assembly PVBE01 (sample SAMN08397723, study PRJNA350692) | Marine metagenome, whole genome shotgun sequencing project. | isolation source: water | place: Pacific Ocean | collected 2012-04 | reverse complement strand
CTTGGACGCGCCCGCCGCGATCCCCGGACCGTGTGGTGTTGGCTGCGGCGCCGTCGCAGACTGTGCGGCCATCGTGGGCGGTGACGGCGCGCTCTTCTCTGATCGCGACCATTGCGAGGCGATCTGCGCTGCGCGCACGGTACTCGAGGGCGAGGAGGTCCCGCCGACGATGCAGCAGTGCGCCGAAGAGAATATGTGCGACGCGGGTGAGTTCGTCGACTGCCTCGACCGTGGGCCGCTATCGGGCTGTGCAGACGCGTGGCAGGCTTTCTCCGACTGTAATCTGACCGCTCTGCTCATGGTGCAGGGCGAGGCGGAGTACATGATGATCTGCGAGGACGCCTTCATGATGGACCCGGCTCTGACCCAGCGACAGATCGACTGCGTGGTGGAGGTGGGTCAGCGTGCCAACGGTGACGCTGCCATCTGCTTCGAGCAGCTCGGTTGCTTGTTCATGCCGTGACCTCGCTCCTCCTCATCCCCATCCTTCTCGCCGCGCCGACGCCCGTGGACACCGGCCTCTGGGGCCTCCAATTGGGGGTCTCACCGGCGACGGTGCGTGCGGCGTACAGCCCGACGGGAGCGCCCAAGACCATCAAGTGGACGGAAGAGGACGCCGATGGGGTGCGCCGTCTCTATGCGCGCTGCGAGGCCACGGCCCTTTGCTTCGCGGTCCCTGCGGAGGGAGACTTTGTCTTCGTGGAGGGGAAGTTGGTGGCGGTGACCTTACGAGCCGACGCAGAGCGCGCGCCCGCCGAGCACCCCATTCGGGAGACGCTGTTGGCGAAGTCCGCTGACAGTGATTTGACCGTCGCCGACGCCACCGCCCGCACGGTGGGGCGATTCACCCGATATTTTCTGCGGCCCCGGCACACCGTGGCCTGGGTTCAAGACGGTCCGGACGTCGAGATTAAGGTCTATCTCGACGCCGCCGCCCCCTTGGGTCGGGCAGAGGCCGTCGCCGCCGGGGCCAAGGCCGGCCTGGACGCATTTCCCGGCGCGGCGCTCTACGCTCGCGCTCACGTCGCCGTCGCTCAACGTGACTTCGACGCCGCCGTCACGGCCCTCGAGGCGCTGCTCGACGTGAAGAAAGCGAGTGGGCTGCTTCGAGATCAGGGCGCCTTGGTTTTGGCCATGGTTTTGGCCGCCCGGGCCCAACGGTGGGGGAGAGAGCCGGCATCAGCGCCGAGGGATTGGCGCGCTCGTGCGGCCCAGGATCTCAGTCGTGCGGCGTCGCTGGCGCCTGCCCTATCGGGCGAGCTTCGCGCCCTGGAGAAACGGCTCTCCGCGCAGCCCTCATCGTCCCCCGAATAGGCGCTCATCAGCGTCTAAAGGCGTTGCAAGAGCTCCACCAAGAGCGTCGGGCCGAAGCCCGTGGCGCGCTCGCCGTCTCGGGACGGGCCCGCCAAATCGATGTGCAACCACGCGTTTTTGTAGTCGCCCAAGTGCTCCCCCACGAATTGACCGGCGCAGGATGATTGCGCGTTCATCCGGTCTTTGACCGAGTTCTTCATGTCGGCCACCACGCTCTTGAACTCACCACGGAAGAACTCCGGGCAGTAGGGGATGGGTTGGACCAACTCACCGGTCTGGAGGCCCACGGCCACGGCCTTCGCTTCCAGGGCCTCATCATTGCAGAGGATGGCGGCATGTCGGCGCCCGGTAGAGACCAATTGGGCGCCCGTGAGGGTAGCCAAATCCATCAGCACGTCTGGGTTGTATTCGCGCACGGCGTAGGCGACGCCGTCAGCGAGAACCAGCCGACCTTCGGCGTCGGTGTTGTTGATCTCGACGGTTCGCCCCGAATACATGGTGAGGATGTCGTCGTTGCGGGTCGCGTCGGGCCCAATGGCGTTCTCGGCGATGCAGAGGATGGCGATCAAGCGGTGCTCTGCGCCCAGGCGGACCGCCGCGCGGAACCCAGCCAAGACCGCCGCAGCCCCGCCCATATCCGTCTTCATCCCCGGCATGCCCGTCTTGGGTTTGAGGGTTAGGCCGCCGGTGTCATAGACGATGCCCTTGCCTACCCAGACCACGGTTTTGGCGTCTTTTGCCGGATTCTCCGGTTTGTAGTCGAGGACCACCATCGCCGGCGGATCTGTGGCTGCCTTGCCCACGCCCCAGATGCCGCCGAAGCCGGCGTGGGCCAGGCTCTCGCCTTCGATGACCATCACCTCGGTGTTGAGTTTGGCCGCCGTCTCGCGGGCCAAATCGACGAAGGCGTTGGTGCTCAGTTCGTTGGTGGGCATGTCCACCAAGCGCGCCGCGAAGCGCGTCTCCTCAGCCAAGACCGAGAGCCACTCTTCGTCGATGGCCCCGCTGTCTTCACAGATGCAGGCGACCCGCACCCGGCAGGTGCTCTCGTCCTCGGTCTTTCGTGAATAGAGCGGCAGCGCTCGCGCCACGGCCGTGACCGCCGCGGTGGCGTGCTCCGTATCATTCAGGGCCAATAAAACCGTCACCTCCCCCGTCTTGGGGGCGTGACTCGACACTAAGGAGGTGATCGCATGAGGACGCGCTGCGCTGTTGTGGCGAGAACACGCCTCGGGCAAAACCCCGGCCACCACCCGCTTGGGTCCGTCGCCGCTCAACCAGGTGCAGGTGGCGCTGCCTTTGTCTCCGGGCTTGGTGGCCTCGAGCATGGCGTCCCAGCGGTCGGCGGCGTCGGCGGGCAGCAAGGCCCGAACATCATCGTCACTCAAACGGCCGACGCGGCCAATAATTACGAGGGCCTCGGCGCCGTCGAGGGCGCGGGCCGAATCTGTCACAAAAAGTTCGGTACGCATGGGCCGCAGCCTAGCTGCCCGAGGGTCGGGGTGCAACCGAGGGGGTGGATTCGCTATGGTCCCCAAATGCGTCTCATCACCCTGCTGCTCCTCACCTTTACCGCCGGCGTCGCGGTGGCCAAAGGCAACCCTTGGTCGCGCTTCAAGGCACCCATCGGGACCGCTGAATCCATCGGGAGCTACTCCAAGGGGTGCCTCCTGGGCGGTGTCGCGCTGCCCGAAACAGCGGCGGGGCTGGAGACGATCCGTCGCTATCGCAAGCGATTCTTCGGGCATCCGGTGCTCACGGATTTTCTCCTCGCCTACGGGCAGAAGATCAAAGAAGCCGGGCTCGGCGTGGTCTTGTTGGGTGATCTGTCCCAGGTGCGTGGCGGGCCCATGCCTTCGGGTCATCGCAGTCACCAGATGGGTCTCGACGCCGATGTGTGGTTCACCACTCCGCCGGCGGCCAAGCGGAGCAAAGATGGGGCCTTCACTTCCCTGGTGACCAAGAATGAGAAAATCGATAAGCGTGTCTTCACCGCTCGGCACGTGAAGCTCTTGCGTACTGCGGCGAAGTCACCGGCGGTGGCGCGCATCTTCGTAGGGTGGGTCATCAAGCGCGAGCTGTGCCGGGTGGTGGAAGGCGACCGCGCCTGGCTCGGTAAGATTCGACCGTGGTGGGGTCATACCCGGCACTTTCATGTGCGGCTTCATTGTCCGCCCGGGGGCCCCGACTGCCGTAATCAGGGGGCGGTCCCCACCGGCGACGGGTGCGGTAAAGAGGTGTGGTTCTCCAAAGCGGCCGTCGCCAAACGAAAGAAGAAGAAGACCAAGAAGAAGAAGAAGAAGCCGTATACCCCTCTGCCCTCCCGGTGTCTCGAATTGATCAAATGACGCGCTGGTCGACGTTGAACGTCGCCGGCCGATGAGCGTGACGCCCTTGACTCCATTGGATGATTCGGCGCCGACCCAAGGATTTTCGGCCTAGGGCGTAGGGGTCGCCTCGGCGGGTGCCGCGGCCGGCGGGGTGGGGGCTTTGCTGCCCTCCTCGGCCTCGTCTTCGTCGTCCTCTTCGAACGCCTCGTCGAAGCCCTTGGTGCTCTTCATGAGCTCCCCGATGGACTTCGGCGTCTTGTCTTCGACCTTGGGCTCTTCGTCTTCGTCTTCGTCTTCTTCGTCGTCTTCGTCGAAGGCGTCGTCGAAGCCTTTGGTGCTCTTCATCAGCTCGCCGATGGACTTGGGCCGCTTGTCGGCCCCGTCGGCTTCGTCGTCGTCGTCGTCGTCGTCGTCGAAGGCGTCATCGAAGCCCTTGGTGGACTTCATCAGATCCCCGATTGACTTGGCCCCCGAGCTCTTCCCCTTGGGCGCGTCGTCGTCGTCATCGTCGTCGTCGAGCATTTCACCGTCGCCGGATTTGGGTGGCGCGGCGCAGGAGTCACCGTCGGGGAAGGGGACGTAGAAGTCCTTCCCGGAGAGCGCGTTGACCGGGCCTAGGGAGACCGTGGGCACGTAGGTGACGATGAGCACCGCGACCAAGAGGAGCCCCGTAAACGGGATGACAGACTTGATCACCTCTCCCAGTGATTTCTCGAAGATCGAAGAGCTCACGAAGAGGTTGAGGCCCATGGGCGGGGTGAGATAACCCAACTCCAAGTTGACGATGAAGACGATGCCCAAGTGGATCGGGTCGATACCGCAGAGCGCCGCCAGTGGCGCCAGCAGGGGCACCAGAATCATGATGGCGCTCATGATGTCCATGAGGCAGCCCACCACGAGCAAGAACCCATTGAGCACCAACATGAAGGTCATGGGGTCGAGCTCGAAGCTCATGATCCAATTGGCCGCTTGCTCCGGGATCTGAAGGTCGCTGAGGAGATGGTTCAGACCCACGGCCATGGCGAAGATCACCAGCAGGCTGCCCATCAGCAGCGAGGCCTCGCCGAAGACTGCGGGCAGCTTGGGCAGGGTCAACTCGCGGTGGATGAAGAGCTCCACCACCAAGGCGTAGACCACGCTGACGGCCGCCGCCTCTGTGGCGGTGAACATCCCCGAATAGATGCCGCCCAAGATGACCACGGGCAACATGCAGGCCCAGAAACCTTCCACCAAGGCCACCCAGACGGCGCCCAAATCAGGCTTGGTGAATCGCTCGCCTTTTCGCCACCCGGACCACAGGCAGTAGCTGCCGAGCAGGGTCCCGATGACCATCCCCGGACCCAGACCGGCGAGGAACAGATCCTCTACCTGGATGATCTGTGAGCCGCTGGCGAAGATGGCGTAGACGATCATGGGGATGCTGGGCGGGATGAGGATGCCCAGAGTCCCGGCGCTGGTGACCAGCCCCGTGGAGAAGTTGTCTTTATAGCCGGCGGCGATCAGCGCGGGGTACATGACCCCGCCGATGGTGATCACCGTCACCGGGCTGGAGCCGCTGATGGCGGCGAAGAACATACAGGCGGCCACGGTGGAGATGCCCAAGCCGCCGGGGACGAAGGCGAAGGTGGCTCGGGCCACGTTCACCAGCCGAGTGGCGATGGCCCCGTGGCTCATGATGGCCCCGGACAGCACGAAGAACGGGATCGCCAGCAGCGGCGGTTTGTCCGTCAACTCCCGCGCGCTCTCCATGAGCGTGACGTGGGACAGGGCCTCGGGGATGTTGGACAGCATCACCGCGCCGTCCACCACCACCTGATATTGAGTGGCCAAATCGCTGAAGAGGACGTAGCCGAGGGCCGTGAGGGCCCCGATGATCACGTAGAGCGGGACTGAGAAGAACAGCAGGGCGAGCCCCACCACCACCATGACGAAGCCGGGACTCAATGGACCAACTCCCGATCCGCCACCTTCGGGCTGCGAAACGCTTCGTAGGCTTGAGCGCCGAATCGGATGGTCATCAGCCCGAAGGCCACCACGGCCGACAAGATGATGGTCCACGCCGGCATCCGCGTGGCGGGCCTCAGCTCCCCGGAGTTGTAGTCCCCCATGGGGCCGAAGACGTGCTCGTAGGCCAAGTAGGTCAGATAGGCGGTGAAGAGACAGGTGATGGTCAGACCGAGGGCCCGACTCCAGGGCTGGAGCTTCTTGGGCAGTACGCGGCTCAGGGCGTCCACCTGAATGTGTCTGCCCGCGCGGGTCGCCATACTGCCGCCGATGAAGGCCACCCACGCCAGCAGGATCAGGGAGAGCTCTTGGCTCCAGATGTAGTCCTGGGGGAGGAACCGGCAGACGTACGCCCCCAGTCCACCGGTGATGACCGCCAAGACGGCGTCTAAGCGCGCGTTTCGGCGAGACCCGTCGATGAACCAGGCCGCGCAGCCCAAGAGCAGGAGCGTGGTGCACACATTCTGACTGCTGGCGGTCTTGACGAAGGTCACCAGTCCATAGCCCAGGGCGACGGCGATGACGCCGTAGGTGACCCCCGCCTTGGTGGACTGCTCTAGGTTCTTGTGTCGTCGGCCGGCCGCGTTGACGGCCCAGCCGCCCAAGAAGGCGACCAAGCACAGACAGAGCGGGGCGATATAGTCCCGAAAGAAGGCGTAGTTGCCCTCGTCATTGGACACCCCCACCAGACCGCAGAGGGCCAAGAGCTTTTCGGCCAGCTTGCTCTCTTCGGTGACGAAGGCGCGATGGAGGATGTCGAGGGACACGGTGGCGGTCATCAAGACGCCCGCCAGGGTGACCAGGGCGCACTCGATTCGATAGACGCCGTCGTCGATCCGCCGGGGCCAAGTCTTGGGCGCCGCGTCCGCCGCCGGTGTGCTCTCTTCCGAGGGCGCCCCGTCGCTCACTTCTTGGCCTTCTCCGCCATGATCGCGTCGTAGAGCTTCTTGCCCAGGGGTGTGGCGTCCGCCCGGCGCTTGGCCCAGACGGGGGCCGTGGCCTTGCGGAACGCGTCCTTCTCGGCCGCGGTCAACTCATGAACCTCGATCTTCTGGTTCTTCAGGTTCTCCAAGAGGGGCCCGTTGAGGGCGCGAATGGCCTTACGACCCTTCTTCTCGAGCTTGTGATTGGTGGGGATGACCGCCGCCTGCAGCTCTGGGGGGAGCTTGTCGTACCAGGCCTTGTTCAAGATGAGCAGGGCCGGCTGGTAGATGTGTTCGCTGACGGTGAAGTGCTTGATGGCTTGGTGCCAACTGGCCGCCTGGGCGAAGAGCGGGGTGTTGTCGAAGCCCTGGACCACACCGGTCTTCAGGGACGAGAGGACCTCACCCACGGAGATGCTCACCGGGCTCGCGCCCAAGGCGCGATAGGTGTTGAGGTGCACGGGGCTCTCTTGGGAACGCATCTTCATGGCCTTCATATCGGCCGGGGATTTAATGGGCTTATTGGAGCCGAAGGACCGATACCCGTTCTCCGAGTACATCACCAACTTGAAGCCCTTGGCCTCGATGATCTCGATGATGATGGGGCGTACGGCGTCCAAGACGCGGTCCGCCTCTTCAAAGCTGTCGAACAGATAGGGCATCTCGACGATGTCCAGCTCGGGGACGATGACGCTCATGGCGCCGGTGGAGACACCCGCGCCTTGAAGGCCGCCCTTCTGCACCTGGCGAACGATGCTGAGCTCGTCGCCCTTGGTGCCGCCCAGGTAGATCTTGACCTTAATGCGCTTTTTCGCGGCCTTGCGGATGCTCTTCTTATAGCGTTTGAGCAGCGCGGACCAAGGGGTGTTGGGCGGCGCCACCGTCGCGCCCTTGAGCGTAAACTCGGGCTGGTCGGCGTCGGCGGTCGTCGGGGGCAGAGTGACGGCGAAGGCCATCGATACAGAGAGAATAAAACGCAACATTCGGGGGCACCTCCTAGAAGAACTCGTCCATGTTCTCGAGCATCTCCTTCGCCAATCGCTTGGCGTTTTGATTCTCGGGGATCAGGTCGGGATGAACGTCATCCGCGGCGTTGACGACGTCTTGGAGGGTTTTCTTGAACAAATCTTCATTTTCAGTGCGAACTGCGTAAATTTCAGCGAACAAAGTCTTAGAAGATAGGTAGTTAGGCTCGGCCTTCATGGCCGCTTCGAAGTTGGACTTCGACTTCTCCGGGCTCTTTCCAAAGGGAATCTTGAGCCAGTAGGCGCCCAGGTAGCGAGACGGCCCACCGTAGAAGTAGCTGTTATCCAGCTTCTTGCAGGTCTGCATGATGGCGTAGGCGCGGTCCTTGTACTTGAGGAGCGAGGTGATGCCTTCCTTGAGGGCCCACTTGGCCAGGTTGGTGGCGTACCAGTAGAGAGCGGGCACGTCCTCCTTGGTGGCGGCCTGAAGGGCTGTGTTCCAGGCGGCGTCGCTGTCGTCGCCGTCGGTGATCTTCTTGGCGAAGACCGGGTTGGCCAGGCTCAAGGCCCGCTCCGCCGCGGCCACGCCCTTGCTGTAATTGGCCTTGAGGACGTCGTCGTTGTCGTCCCAGTGCACGAAGTTCTGATTGACGAAGTAGTAGGCGTAGATCAGGCGGCGCTGAACCTCGACGTTGGATGGATCCGCCTTGCCGGCGTCTTCGTAGGCCTTGATGGCTCCCTCGGCCTTGGCGCGGTCGCCGCGCTCTTTCCACATGGCGTCGGCTTGGGCGAGGAACTCTGCGCCCTTCGCTTTGCCGGCGTCGTCGGCGGTGTTAACGGATTGGTTGAGCGTCGTCTGTCGACCACCACAGGCGATGGTGGTGAGGGCGAACGCGACGGCGAGAGTGAGCCGCAGTGCCATAATGCCTGTCCTCCGGTGCATTGATGAGACCATCAGAGCCGAACCGATGGCCGCTGACAGTGACACTGCGGATTAGCATGGGCATGGATGGGGGGCAAGGGACCTGGCTCGAGGGCCGGACGGGACCCTCGAGCCGACCTGAGCGCCGCTTACTTCTTGCGGGACTTGTAGGCGCGGGCCTTGAACTTCTTGGTGTACCCCTTGCGCGCTCGAGCGCTGCTCTGTGCCTCGCCCAGCTCCTCTTGCGCGGCCTCGAAGTCTAGGATCTCCTTACTCAACTTGGCGCTCGGGGTGGCCACGGCCTGGCGCTTTAGACCCTCAATGGCCATCTGCAATGAGCTGTTGGCGGCCTTGAAGTCACCGCGGTCGGCGGCGCGGGCAGCCAGCTCCAAGGTGTCGGCCGCTTCCAACTCGGCGACGCGGACGGTGACCTCGGTGCGCTCGGTCTTCTTGGCCGCCGCTTGATCGTCGGTGGCGGTCCACTTGATGGGGACATCGATGCGTCGCGCGGCGCCGTCGGCAACCACGTCTTTGAAGGCCACGGAGAGGTTCCCGAGGTCGATGTTGCCGGCCTTCATGGCCGGCATCTGGAGGCGAATCACCACCTCACGGGTCTGGTCAGCGGCCAAGGCGCCGACGCGACTGGTGACGATCCCGTCATTCTTGTCGGTGGCGTAGCCGAAGACCTTGCTCACCTGGGTCCCGTCGTTGAGGCGAAAGGTGATCTCCAGGCTGCGCGCGACGGTTGCCACCAGGCCCTTCATCTCGTCGTCGAGCACTCCGGCGATGGAGGTGCTGTCCTTGATGAAGTGGTAGCGGCCCCCGCCCTGGTCAGCCAGCTTGGTCATGAGGTCTTCGTTGTAGTCCACACCGACACCCAAGGTGCTGACGCTGACGCCGGCGGCGAAGGCCGCAGCGGCGCGACGTCCCAGGGCCGCAGGGTTCTTCTCGCCCACATTGGCCAGACCGTCGCTCAAGAGCATGACGTGGGCCATCCGGAGGTCGTCACGCTTGCCCGCCTCGGTGGTCCCCAAGGCTCGCATCATGGCCGGTCCGAGGGCCGTCATGCCGCCGGATCGGAGACCAAGCAGCGCCTTGCGCAGCGCCTCCTTGCCCTCGGCGTTGGCCGGCAGCCGCGTAGTGTGCTGTTGAACGTCGTCGCTATAGGAGATCAGCGTCACGGTGTCCTCGGGACGCAGGCTGCTCACGAAGTCCAAGGCCGCTGTCTTCACGTCCCGGATTTTGTCTCCACTCATACTCCCCGATCGATCGATGACCAGGGCGAGGTCCAGCGGCGCGCGGCGGGTCACGCCGTCGCCGGTGCCCTTCAATCGCACCAAGAGGTTGGCCATCTTGTCGCCGCTGTACAGCGTCTCGTACTGGGGTAAGACCTCGACGTTTACCGCACCGGCCGGGGCCTTCGGCGCGGGCTTCGCGATCTTCAGCGGGGCGCCGGATGCGGCAGGCTGGGTTACGGGGCCAGGCGCTGCGGCTTCTTCGGGGGACGAGCCGTCTCCCTGGGCTTGGGCCACAGGGGCCTGGCAGCCGAGGGCGAGGAAGAGGGTCAGAGCGAGGGTGAGTGAGCGAAACATCATCTATCTCCAAGTGGGTTCCCGGTCTTCTACGTACGGGTGGCCAAAAGGATCTTCCGTCACCGAATTTTTCCCTCCAAGATGAGCCCATGGACTCGACGGACAACGAAGAGCGCTGGTTTTCGGGGGCGTGTCATTGCGCTGCCGTTCGGTTCGAGGTCCGGTTCGACGCCTGGGAAGGCATTCGCTGCAATTGCTCTGTCTGCCACAAGACAGGGTTTGAGCATCTCATCGTCTCCCTATCTCATTTTCGCCTGCGCGCGGGCGAGGAGGCTCTGACGACGTATCGCTTCAACACCGGGACGGCCAAGCACACCTTCTGCTCTGTCTGTGGGGTGAAGCCCTTCTACACGCCGCGGTCCCATCCCGACGGGGTGAGCGTCAATATTCGTTGTTTGGATGATCTAGAGGCTCAGGCTCGATTTACGCTGACAGAATTCGATGGTCGGCGCTGGGAGGACCACGTCGAAGAGATTCGATGAGTCTGTCGCAGCCCCTCACCTCGTCTACCCCCGCCGGCTCGTAGGCGGCCAAGCGGGCCCACCATGACGCGATTATCGGATCCGATGAAGATTGAATTTGCATTCCGGCCACACCGGCGGTGATCATGTAGTCATGGTGGACCAACGGAACGATGACGACGACGACGGGAAGGGCGCTCGGCAGCCTGCGGTCGACACCGCGTTGGATCTGCCCAGCCTCGAACTCTCGGACGACGACGACGACGATATGGATGACGGCGCGACCCTCATCGATGTGCCGGCGCTCGATCTCGGTGACTATGCCGACCTTGGCGAACATGACACCGATGGGGAGTTTCCCACGGTGAACTCCATGAGTATCGATGAGTTGGATGATCTCGATGATCTCGATGATCTCGATGATCTCGCTGACCAGACTCAGGCGGGTGAGGCGCTCTCTTTCGATGAGGATGAGGACACCGACGCCAGCGAGGCCGAGGCCTCCCCTACCGAGTTCGAGTCGGACACCTAACCGGTCGATCGGTCGCCTCTCACGATAGACTCAACGGGCCTTGGGGACCCTCAACTCCCGGGCGCGGATTTGGTGCTGCCAAATCAGTTCGCCTCCCGTGTCCCTCGCCTCGAGGGTCATCACCCGATCTTTGCCGGGCCCGTCAACACGGATCATGCCGAAGCTTCGTCGGCTGTGGATGAGGGTGCCGGGCACCCGAACCCGGCTCTTGCGCTCCTTATCCGCTTTAGCGCCGCGACTGCCCAGGGGCGATGAGGTGAAGTCGTAGAGGGGGTAGAAGCCCTTCCGTTTGATGCGCACCAACTCCGAGTGGTGCCGATCGCCGCTCAAGAAGAGCACGCCCTCGACGCCACGCTTCACGAGGGTGTCGATCAGTCGCCTCTGTTCGTGGGGGTACTGAGCGTAGCCTTCGAAGTGATCGAAGGGACTCAGGAATTGACCACCGCCGATGACGACTTTGAAGGGGGCCTTGCTGCTGGTGAGGCTGTCCATCAACCAGCTGAACTGTCGCTCTCCCAGCAGCGTCTTGGTGGGGGTTCGGGGTGCGCGGGACGAGGACCGGTAATAGCGTACGTCCACTAAGAAGAAGTCGACGTCGGCCCACGTGAACTGTCCGAACACGCCGGGGGTGTCGGGGAGACCATAGCTGGGATTGGCCCAATACTCGCGGAAGGCGTCGAGGGCTGCGCCCTTGTGTACATACGTCCAGTCTGCGTCATTGGGCCCGTAGTCATGATCGTCCCAGACGGCGTAGTTATGGGTGCTCCCGAGCAACCCCTGCAGGGGCGCGAAAGGCCGCTCCCGTGCATATCGTCGAAAGATGCCGCCTCGAGAGGACCAATCCGTGGGCCGAAGATAGACGTTGTCGCCTAGCCAAAGCATGAGATCGGGGGACTGAGCGCGGATAGACTCGAAGATCTCATAGCCACCGCCATAGGGGGGGAGCTTGGGAGACTCGTAGAGGGGATCATTGAGGTAGAGGCAAGAGCCGAACGCGAAGGTGAACGGCGGTGGCTCTGCACGGCGGTGCCAGAGCGCTTGAGTTTGAAAGCGTAACGGATGCTTCGCCGCGCTGACCACGAGCGGATCTCCCACCAGCATCTCGAATCCGTAGTGGGTTCCGGGGGTCAACTCTTGGAGTCGGATGTGGGCGACGCGTCCATCCTCACCGGCGGTCTCTTGGGTCGGAGTGGTCCGCTTCTGCGTCGGTTCATCCACCGCCCAATAGCGCACGGCGATCGAGGTGGGCTCGAGGGTTCGAGCCCAGATCATCACCTCGTGATGGGTGCCGTAGCCCACCATGGGGCCGACGATGATCGGGGGGGGCGTCGGGGTCGCCAGAAGGAGGAGGGCGAGGAATCCCCCCACCTACTTTCGGCTCCCGTAGTACTTGCGCAGATGCTTGGCGATGGTGGCCAATTGCATATTGGACGTGCCCTCGTAGATCTTCCCGATCTTAGCGTCCCGATAGAACTTCTCCACCGGATATTCCTTAGTGAATCCCACCCCGCCCAAGAACTCCACGCACATGGAGGTGGCGCGCTCGGCGACCTGGCTGGAGAAGAGCTTCGCCATGGCCGCCTCCTTGACGAAGGGCACCCCCGCGTCTTTTAGGCGGGCCGCGTTGTAGACCATGAGCCGAGCCGCCTCGATCTCCGTGGCGACCTGAGCGTACTGGAACTCCAGGCCTTGAAAATGGGCGATGGGCTTTCCGAATTGCTTCCGCTCCAGCATATAGCCCATGGCGTAGTCGAAGGCGCCCTGAGCCAGGCCCACCATCTGCGAACCGATGGCGATGCGGCCCTCGTTCAGCGTCTCGATGGCGATCTTGTAGCCTTTGCCCGGCTCGCCCAAGACGTTCTCTTTGGGCACCACACAGTCCTTGAGGACCAACTCACAGGTGCTGGAGGCCCGGATGCCAAGCTTGTCTTCCTTCTTCCCCACGCTGAAGCCGGGGGTGTCTCGCTCCACGATGAAAGAGGTGATGCCTCGGTATCCCGCCTCGGGGTTCTGGTTGGCCATCACTACGTAGAGGCTCGCCTCCGCGCCGTTGGTGATCCAGAGCTTGGAGCCGTTGAGCACATAGTGGTCGCCCTTGTCGACGGCGCGGGCCTTCAGGCCAAAGGCGTCGGAGCCGGAGTTGGACTCGCTCAGGGCGTAGGCGCCGACCCACTCAGCGGCCATGCGCGGCAAGTATTTGGCTTTCTGGTCCTCGGTACCCCAGCGGAGGAGGAGGTTGTTCACCAAGGTGTTTTGCACGTCCACCACCACGGCCACGCTGGGATCCACCGTGGACAAGGCCTCGATGGCGAGGATGGCCGTGAAGAAGTTGCTCTCGCTGCCGCCGTACTGCTCGGGGATCTCGATGCCCATGAGACCCATCTCGAAGAGGGCGGGCAGGATGTCGTCATCGAGCTTGGCGCGCTCGTCCATGGCCGCGACTCTCGAGCCGAGCAGGTCTTTGGCGAATCCCTGAACAGCGTCACGGAAGATAATCTCGTCATCGTCTAGGCGAGTGAGCGGGGTACTCATGGCGGATATACCTCTTCGTTCGGGTAGATATTGTCCATTTACTCGCCTATTCCGTGGTGAGATCGCAAGACGAATTCGTAAGACTGATCCGCGTTCTGGATTCCGTTGGGGGGGGATGAGCTAATGTGTATTGGGCTCATGACGTTTCGAGGCAAGGCATGAATCGGCTGATATGTGTCCTTCTCCCCCTAGTGATGTCCTCCGGGTGTGTAGAACGCAACCCGTATTATGAGGGGGGTGAGGCCGCGTCCGACGGGGGATCGATAGACCGTGGTCCGGTGGCGAGCAAAGACGGCGCCATCGCGGGCGGTGATGGCAATTGGCCGCCCCGAGACGGGCAGGTGATCTTTGGTGACGGGAGGGTCTCCGATGCTGTGCCGCCCGTCGATGGGGACCCTCCCGTTCCCACTGACAGTGGACCGTCGACTGACGCCGATGTGGCCCCCCCGGGCTCTGACGGCGGAGAAGTCGGGGTGGACTCTGACGAGGATGGTGTGCCCACGCCTTTAGACTGCGCCGACGATGACGCCGAGATCTATCCCGGGGCCCCGGAGCGTTGTGACGGCGAGGACCAAGACTGTGATGGTCGGGCTGATGAGACCTTCGACGTCGGAGAGCCGTGCTCCCTGGGCGTGGGCGCGTGTGAGAGCACCGGCCGCCTCGTCTGCGTCGCTGACGACGCGGCGGCCTGTGACGCTGCGCCGGGACAACCGGTGGTGGAGGTCTGCAATGGACGAGACGATGACTGTGACGGCGCCTCCGATGAGGGCACCCTCAACCGGTGTGGTGGATGCGGAGACGACCTCGTCGAGCGGTGTAATGGGTTGGATGACGACTGCGACGAAGAGGTCGACGAAGAGTGGGACCTCGGGGCCGTGTGTTTCGAGGGCCAGGGCGTCTGTCGGCGAGGCGGCGTGGTGGTCTGCGGCCAAGGCCAAGGTACCCAATGCAGCGCAGAGGCCGCGGCGCCTTCGGAGGAGGTGTGTAACGGTTTGGATGATGACTGCGACGCCTTCATGGACGAGGCGTTGGGTGTGGGAGACCGGTGCACCGTGGGCGTCGGCGCATGCGCGAGAGACGGCGTTCAGCAATGTTCTGCGGATGGAGGGGTGGAGTGCACCGCCGTGGCCGGGCCCCGTGAGGCGGAGCGCTGCAATCGGATCGATGATGACTGCGATGGGTCCACGGACGAGACCTTCGACGTGGGCGAAGTCTGCTTCGTGGGCGAAGGGGTCTGCCGCCTCGATGGACGCACCGTCTGCGCTGAGGACGGTGCGGGGGTCATCTGTCTCACGCCGGACCCGATGCGCGAGGATGAGGTCTGTGATGGGGACGACAACGACTGTGACGGCCTGGTCGACGAGGGGCTTTTGAACGCATGCGGTGCATGCGGTCCACAACCGCTGGAGCTCTGCGACGGGGTGGACAACGACTGCGACGGCGCCACTGACGAGGGTGTCCTCAACGCCTGTGGTGACTGCGGTGACGTGGCCGATGAGCGCTGCGACGCCCAAGACCAGGACTGTGACGGTCAAGTGGACGAAGGTCTCGCCCTCTGTGTGGTGGGTCTCGGGTCCATCGCCGCCGACGACGACGCCGATGACCGAGGCTTCGGCGCCGTCTTGGCGGACGCGGGCGATCTCACCGGCGACGGGGTACCCGACCTGTACGTCGCGGCACCCGATGGGGACAGCGGCTCTGTGACCCTCGTCGACGGCCGGCGGATTCAACGGATCTGGTCGATCATCGGCGAGGAGGGATTCGGGACGGCCATCGTCGCCTATCGCTTCGCCCCCGGTGCGTCTCGCACCTTGGTGGTGGGCTCCCCGGCCGAGGGGCGCGACGGAACCGTCCATTATTACTCTCCCGAGGGTGAACCGCTCGGCCGATTCGGTGGCGACGACGACTTGCACGCGGGCAAGGTCTTGGTGGGGGCAGACGGCTCCCCCATTCTCGGGATGGCCGATCCCGACCAAGGGATCTTCGATAATGGCGCCATCCGGCTCTTGGACCCCAATGTGCCCCAAGAGGAGTTGACCCTGGACGGTGAGCTGGGCGAGCAGCTGGGTGAG
>PVBE010860611.1_pt1 | contig 15651 bp, 12 predicted proteins | sample 1631181 | NCBI WGS metagenome assembly PVBE01 (sample SAMN08397723, study PRJNA350692) | Marine metagenome, whole genome shotgun sequencing project. | isolation source: water | place: Pacific Ocean | collected 2012-04 | reverse complement strand
TACACCGCGGTGCACGACTTCGGCGGGTTCGCAACCGCAATCCGCGTCGACAGCCATTTCGCATTCCCCATCCCCGAGTCGATCCCGTCGGAAATCGCCGCCCCGCTGCTGTGTGCCGGAATCACAACATTCAAGCCGCTGCGCCAGCATGTCACGTCAACGTCGAGAGTAGGCGTCATCGGCCTGGGCGGGCTGGGGCACGTTGGGCTACAGTTCGCAAATGCGTTCGGATGCGAAGTGACCGCGTTTTCGACCTCGCCCGACAAAGAAGCCGACGCGATGAGCCTCGGCGCCCATCGCTTCGTAAACACCACCGACCCGGCACAGATGGAAGCGGTCGCAGGCAAGCTGGACTTCATCCTGTCGACCGTCAGCGCCGATCTGGAATGGGGCCCTTACCTCGGCGCCCTGGCGCCTAACGGCACGATCTGCGTTCTCGGCGTGGGCGAAACGATAAACATACCGGCCGTCCCGCTGATCTTCGGGCAGAAAACAATAACCTCAAGCCTCATCGGAAACCGAAGCGACTTCCGCGAGATGCTCGCATTCGCGGCGATGCACAACATCGCGCCGAAAGTCGAAGTCCTGCCGATGAGCCAGGCCGCCGAAGCGATCAACACCGTTCGCACGTCACGCCTGGGCCATCGAATCGTACTGACAAACAACTAGCCGAGAGGATCGACGTAATGCGTAATCGAATCGCCGCCGCTATCGCTGTGTTAATACTGACGCAAATCAGCTTCGCCGCAACCGGAACGTTGGAACAGGATTGGCTCTTCCAGGCCGGCGGCGGAGCCAGCATGCAGGATGTCGCCCAGGAGCTGGCGCGAACGCGCGAGCTGGCGGCCCGACTCAAGAAGCTCGATCCCAAGCTCGATCTGAGCAAGGAGCTTGCGGCGCTCGATGCGATCGCAAAAGGCGACGCATCCGCACGTGAGCCCGCGCCCGCGGCCGGGCCGAACAAGCCGATGAAGCTCAACTTCACCGCAGCGAAGTGGATATGGAACAGGCTTTCGGGCCAGGCGGCGGGCAAGTGCTACTTTCGCAAGACGTTCACCCTGCCCGCGGTCAAACAGGCGAGCTTGCTGATCACCTGCGACAATCGCTGGAAGCTGTACATCAACGGAAAAGAGACCGGCAAGTGCCCCGCCTCGACCTATGCCTGGCAGATGCCGCAAACCGTCGACATCACCAAACAACTCGTCGCCGGAGCCAATACGATCGCTGTCGAAGGAACCAACGAAGGCAAAGGCGCCGCAGGCCTGATCGTCAAGATGACCGCCTCCCTGGCAGGCGGAAAGAAGTTCGAATTGAAGACCGACAAATCGTGGACAACCACCCGCAAGCTCGACAAGGGCTGGAGCCAACCGGCGTTCAAGCCGGGAGCACACTGGAAAGCGGCCCAGGAAGTAGCCGCATTCGGCTCGGGCACGTGGGGAAGGATTTCCGATCGGACCTCCGGCGCCGCGCCGAAAAAGGCGAGCGATCCGAAAGCAACCGCTCTCTACCTGAAACTCCGCGCGATCAAACGAAAGATCGCCCTGAAGAATCCGCTGGTCGACTTCACCAGAATTCTGGCGATCGATAACGACAAGTCGTTTTGCGCTCGCGATGGCATCTGGAGCCATGAACGCCTGTACGGCGCCTGGAACCATGAGACGGTGCACCGCACCGGGCAATTCGTAAACGGTACCGGCCGGCTGATCGTTATCAACGGGCTCGACCCCGATTCAAAGACCACCGACCTTGTGCCCGAGGGCAAGGGTTCCTTCTGGCGCCCTGAGCTTTCTTATGATGGTAAGAAGGTGATTTTCTGCATGAAGCCGAAGCATGACAGGGCGTTTCACATTTACGAAATCGGAGCCGACGGAACCGGGCTCAAGCAGCTCACTTTCGGTGATTACGACGATATCGACCCGATCTACACGCCGGACGGAAAGATCATTTTCATCACCACTCGCGGCAACACATACGTCCGCTGCTTGCCCAGCACGCCGTCTCCGGTGCTGGCCCGCTGCGATGCAGACGGTAAGAACATCTACATTATCTCCCGCAACAACGAGCCTGACTTCCTTCCGTCGATCCTGAACGACGGACGAATACTCTACACGCGTTGGGAGTACACCGATAAGGCGTTGTGGCGAATCCAGAGCCTCTGGACAACAAACCCAGACGGAACCGGGACAAGCGTTTTCTGGGGCAACCAGAGCGTCTGGCCGGACCACGTCACAGAAGCCCGCGCGATACCCGGAAGCGACAAGGTTATGTTCACCGGCGTGGGGCATCACCAGTGGTTCAACGGATGCATCGGGATCATCGATACGTCCAAGGGCAGGAATTTCCCCGACGGCCTGTACAAAGTCACCCAGCACCTGAAATGGCCCGAATCGGGCAACGGACCGAGCGACCCCAAGCTGCCGGTGAAGTATCAGCAGGCCGGAGCCTACCGAGCCTACAAAAGCCCGTATCCGCTGAGCGAAGAGTATTTCATGGTCTCTGCCGAGGGCACTGACCGCGTATTCAAGCTGTATCTGATGGACGTCTACGGGAACATGGAGCTTCTCTACGCCGGGCAGAAAAACATCTTCCACGCGATGCCGCTGAAGGCCCGCAAGAAACCGCGTCTGCTCCTGGACACCGTAGACTGGCCGGAGATCGGAAAGGACCAGCAACCGCTCAAGCCCGGTATCCTCTATTCCAATAACGTGTTCGAGGGCGCGGGGATCCCCGACGGATTGGTCAAGTACATGCGGATCATCGAGATGGATCCGAAAACTTACAGCACGTGGCTGAAAACCGTCCAGCATGACGGACCGGCCGTCGCGCCGCACCACCCCGAAACCGTTAAGCGTATCCTCGGTACGATCCCCGTTGAGACCGATGGCTCGATCAGCTTCAAGCTGCCGGCGGGCAAGGCCGTCTACTTCCAACTGCTAGACGATCAGTACCGCTGCGTGCAGACCATGCGATCGTTCACCGGCGTTATGCCCGGCGAAGTGCGAGGTTGCGTCGGATGTCACGAGCAGCAGGACACCATCCCGTCGAACACCGTTCGCTCGATCGCCCAGAAGAAAGGGCCCGCGATGATCACCCCGGCGCCCTGGGGCGAAGAGTCGATCGGATACAAACGCTTCGTCCAGCCGATTCTCGACAAGAACTGCGCCAAATGCCACCAGGGCGACAAAAACGCCAAGGCCCTTAAGGCAGTCGACATGACCTTCCGCGATGGCAAGTCAGTAGGATTCCGCGGTCGAGCAGGGCATCGCAAAGCCGACGCCTCACCCTTCGCCGAACCGTATCTTACATTCGTCTCGGGCGGAACCCACTGGGGCCGAGGCAAGGATAAGATCACCCTGGCCGGCGGATTCGTAGTTGAAGGCTACAGCACGATCGACCCCGAATCGCTGAAGACTCTCAAGCCGATGAGCATCTTCTCCTACAAGAGCAAGCTCCTGCAAAACGCCACCAGCGGAAAGCACCACAAGATGAAGATCGACGCCGCGTCTCAGCGACGCCTGACCGCGTGGATCGATTCGAACTGCCCCTACCTCGGCGAAGAGGAAATCCGGGCGATGGACGATCCGGACTTCAAGTTTATGGACACACTCAAGCTCCGCCCGCGAGTTAAAACCGCACCGGAGATCAACCGCTTCAACATCCGCCAGGACGGCGACTCGACGGCGGTGGCCAACGATAGCATGAAGAATCAAAAATAGAGAGTAATATGACACATCGCCAACGAGTCCTCGCAGCCTTGCAGCGCAAGGAGCCCGACCGGGTCCCGCTTGACTTGTGGGGCTGCGACAGTCGGCTGGTGGATGGATTCTACTTCAAGGTGCTGGAGCATCTCGGTTGGGATCAGCGCGGCGATCTCGAGCGCCCGGGCAAGACGGCCCAGTACGTGGATTACCGATTGAGCGACCTGTTCGATGTTGATTTCAGGCACTTGACCGCGGGCAAGCCGAAGAACTTCGAGAAGCACTATGACGCAGACGACAATGTCTACGACGAGTGGGGTATCGGTTACAAGTTCGTAAACGAATGCTGGTCGGTCACCCGCCACGCATTCGCCGAACCGGACATGGCGGCGCTGAGGAAGCACAAGTGGCCCGTGGTCCGGGACCCCGGGCGGATTGAAGGGCTGGCCCGGCAGGCCCGCGACTGGCACGAGAACACCGACTACGCGATCACCACCACCACGCCGATCTCCGGCGTGATTATGGATATCTATCACTACCTCCGCGGAACCGAGCAGTTCTGCACGGACTTGTACCTGCACACCAAATTCGCCGAAGCGCTGATCGACAAGATCGCCGATATCGTCACCGAACTCTACGTCTATTTCATCACGCCTGTGGCGCCGTATCTGACCTGGGTGGAGTTCGCCAGCGATTTCGGGACCCAGGCGGGCGCCTTTATGTCCGAGGAGATGTATCGCGAGTTCCTGCTCAAACCGATGGCCCGCATATTCGACGCTGTCCGCAAAGCGGCTCCGCAGGCAAAGATATTCCTGCACTCCTGCGGTTCGGTGCGGTCGTTGATCCCGGCGTTCATCGACACCGGAGTAGACATCCTCAGCGCGCTCCAACCGCTGGCCAGGGACATGGATTCAGCCGAGTTGAAACGCGAGTTCGGCCGCGACATACTGTTCCATGGCGGTATCGACCTGCAGCAGGCGATGACCGGCAGCAAGGCCCAGACAATCGAAGAGACCAAACGGCGGATCGCCGACTACGGACCGGGCGGCGGATATATCCTGGCGCCCTCCAATCATCTCACCAGCGACGTTCCGGTGGAGAATTTCTTTGCGCTGTACGAAACCGCGCTGCAGTGCGGGACGTACCCCTTATCAAACCAGGAACCTGGATCAGCGTGTTCCAGATGAATTCAATTATGGAGTTGTCATGGCAAAAGATGTACTGATTGGGATCGATATCGGTTCTTCCAACGTAAAGACCGTGGTGTTCAATAAAGCATTTGATATCCTGGCCAGCGAAACGCAGGAATATGAGACGATCATCCCCCAGCCCGGGTGGAGCGAGTACCGCCCGGATGAATGGTGGGACTGCGTCAAGACGACTCTGGGCCGCGCGTTGAAACAAGGCGACGTGAATCCCGATCGGATTGCCGGGATCGGGCTCAGCAGCCTGGGCTGTTGTCCGGTGCCCATGGATGAAACCGGGGCCGTGGCCTACAACGGTATTCCCTGGTCGGATCAACGGGCCCAGGACGAAGTGCAGTTCCTGACCGACAACTGCAAAGAGATGATCTTCGCCAAATGCAAGAACGCCCCGACAACCCTGAACGCCACCACTCACCTGATGTGGATCAAGAACCACTGCCCCGACGTGTACCGAAAGATTCACAAGTACACCGAGCCCAGCGGGTTTTTGGGACAGCGGTTCACCGGGCAGTACACCATGGACTACGGGTTCGCATCCTCCCTGGACTTCGGGTTCGACACCGAGACGCTGGATTGGGACGATGATCTGATCGGCGCGATGGGCCTGGACAAGGCGATCTTTCCCAAGCTGCATCCGAACAACGAACCGCTGGGCGCGGTTACCGCCCAAGCCGCCGCCGAGACCGGCGTGCCGGAGGGCGTTCCGGTATTTGCCGGCGGCGCGGACCTGCTCGCAGCCGCGCTTGCCGCCGGGGCAATCCATGCCGGCCAGGGCTTCTACAGCATGGGCAGCGGAGCCAACATGATGGCGATCACCGATAACCAGGAGATAGCATCCCCCCACCTGATCTCCTTCTTCCACCCGATCGGACCGCAGTTGCGGATATTGGATGGTGTGCAGGGATCTATCGGTTATTCGTTACGCTGGTTCCGCGACCAACTGGGCCGGGACCTGCAGGCGGCGGCCGAACTGTCGACGGATGTCGACGCGTTCGAACTCCTGACACAGGAGGGGATGAAGTCCAAGCCCGGCTCCGGCGGGGTAATCTATCTCCCGCATCTGTTCGGTAAGTTCCATCCTGCCCTGAATCCCGCGGCCAAGGGCGTATTCTTCGGCATCTCACCGGGAACGACCCAGGCCGATCTGATCCGGGCGGTAATGGAAGGCTGCGCGTACGCCGCTTACCAGAGTCTGAAGAACATCCTGGACCTGGGCGTTACGGTTGATGAGATCATTGTCACCGGCGGTCCGTCCAAGAGCCCGCTGTGGTGCCAGATTATGGCCGACGTGTTCGGGCGCAAACTCGTGACGATCAACGCGCCGGAGGCCTCGCCTTTCGGCAACGCGATCCTGGCGGGCGTCGGCGTAGGCATGTTCAGCAGTTTCGACGAGGTGGCTCAGCGCGCCGATCATGTTGACAGGGCGTATGAGCCCAATGTCAGTCTGGCGCCGATGTATATGGAGATGTTCGGCCTGTACGAACAGACCTATCAATCATTACTGCCCAGCTTCGACGAGTTGGCGCGGATCCAATCGAAACACGGGCTGTAACAGTCTCTGAACTCTGAGAGGTTTTTTCACATATGTCCACATCAACTTCAAACATGACTTCGCGGCAACGCGTAATAGCCGCCTACAATCACCAGGAGCCCGACCGGGTTCCGATCTGCCTGGGAGGCACCGCCCAGAAGTTCTGCAGCAGCGTCTACCTGGCGGTCAAGGATCACCTGGGGATCGACGACGACTACACGCTGGATCAGTCGCTCGACGAGTTGGGCAACGTGATCCACTACCACCCCAAGGTGCTGGAGTTCTTCGATTCGGACTTTCGGCACATCCAGATCAACCGAGTAGCGCCCGAAGGCCCCGACGAAAACGGCGTGATGCGACACGAGTTGGGCTTCGGACTCAAGACCGACGAAGAGACGGGCATAACCCACATGGTCGGACATCCCTGGCAAGGCGCATCAGCGGCGGAAATTGAGGCCTGGAAAATGCCCGACCCGAACGATCCGTTCAGGGTCGCCGGACTGGCCGAGCAGGCGCGTTCGCTGCGAGAGAACACCGAATACGCAATCGCGGCGTACAAAGCCGCCCTCCTGGGCGTTTTCGATCTGGCGTGCGTGATGCGGGGCATGGACACGTTCCTGATGGACATGCTCGCCGATCCGCCAGCCGCCGGAGCCGCCCTCGACCGCACGCTCGAATTCAACTACGGCGTATATTCGGCGATGCTCGACGCCGTCGGCCCGTTCATCGACGTGGTGGAGTTCAACGACGACCTGGGCACACAGGACAACATGATGTTCTCGCCTGACATGTACCGCGACATGCTGAAACCTCGCCACGCCGAGTTCGTCGCGATGCTCCACAAGAAGGCGCCGCAGGCCAAGGTGTTCCTGCACTGCTGCGGTTCGGTCCGCCCGATTATCGGGGACCTGATCGAAATCGGAGTCGACGTGCTCAATCCGATCCAGCCGTTGGCCCGCGGGATGGACCCGGCGGAACTAAAAGCCGAGTTCGGCTCGGACATTTCTTTCCAGGGCGCCATCGACGTCCAACAGGGAATGATCGGATCGGTTGATGAAGTCCGCCGAGAAACCGCCTCCCGCATAAACGCCCTGGCGCCCGGCGGAGGATACGTGCTGGCCGCCGCCAACAACATCACCTCCGACGTCCCGCTGGAAAACGTACTGGCGCTATACGAAAACGCCAAAGACCTCGGACAATACCCCCTGAGGCCGCCATTGTCTGTTTAGCGGTCGACGGCACGTCGACCTATTGGCGACGAAGTCGCCACGCCGTTGACGTTAACGTCGCCGTTAATCCAACGTAACCAAAACCCGATCCCAACGGTTCCTGCCCCAATCGATTTTCGGAAGCACCGAATCGTAGAAGTATTTGTAGTAAACCCAGAACGACTTACCGGTAACTTCATTGTCCGGACCAGCTGAAACTATCGACGGATAATCATGCAGGTGATTATCGGCGTGAATCGTTTTCCAATCGCTCCAGACGATCCCGTCGCGGGAGAACGTAATCACGATCGACGAGGCGTTGCTCGGACCGCCCTGGGGACGCACCTTACCCGTGCGACTCACCATAACAAACCGCTTGAGATAACTGTTGTACGCCGCATCGCCGTGCAGGAAGCCCAGCGGTTCGATATTAAGCGCCGTAAACTCACCGCCCATACCCGCAGACCCCCAAACGCCTTTGTGATACTTCTTCCAGGAAGTCGTCCGCAGTTTCCCCGCAGCCGCCATCACCTCAGCAACATTGGCCCGCGCGACCGCCACTCCGTTGCTGAACGTGTCGGAGCTCTCTTGGGTGTCGGTGTAATACAGATAAAAATACCCGTCGCGAATCACGTAGTTCGCCAACCCCATGTTCGCAAACGGGTGATGCCCTTTAAGGTTCCTGCGGCGCCAGCGATCGAACCACGTCTTATAGCTCAAATCCGGTTCGAGAATGTATCCGCACCAGTCGAACGTCTTCCCGTCGTCTTTCGAGATCGCCAGCCCGAACCGAAAGTAAACCTCGCCGCGATCTTGCGGGTGATACTCCAAATGCACGAAGCCCAGAATGTGCCCGGTTTTCGGATCCCGATAAACGTTGGCGATCCAACTGGCGTTGCCCCAGCGGCGATCGACCTCGAACCCCAGTCGCGTATCCTTGTACGGATCGGGCAGGCCCCGGATGTCGCCGCCATTTACGATCACATTGTCGAACGGACTGCCCTTCGGACCGATAGTATGGACCAGCTTGAAGCGATTCGTGAAGAACCACTTGTACGCCGCATCGTCCTTGTCAGCGACGCCGTATATGCTGGCGTCAATCCCGCGCACACCGGCGGCGTTGAACTGCTGCTGCGAAATAATCGTCTCCGGGGAGCCCATAGAAAACTCGGGCGCAGAGGCCCCGCAGCCGGATACAAACACCAGTACGAACACCACCCGCCATTTCGACATACTCACATCCTATGACGCTAGCCGCTAGTCCAGCCCCAGCATTCCCTTGAATGCGTTGGCGATTTCGGGGTGCAGGCCCTCGTTGATGCCGTTTTCGTCATACTCAACGCCCATCGCGTCGAGGTCCTTCTTCAACTGGACAATTTCTTCTTCCGGGCTGACTCGCGGGGGAACTTCTCTGCCAAGCGGGACCAGCCATGCGTTCAGCGTGTGTCCGCCGTCGACGAGCAGATCGTGCCCGGTCACGTAGTTCGACGCCGCCGACGCCAGGAAGATGATGGTCCCGTACAGGTCCTCGGGGCGTTCCATGTAACCCATCGGCGTAAGGTTACGGATGCACTCCCTGGCCTCCAGCGGTGTCGAAGCGTGCATCGGGGTCAAGAGGTAGCTCGGGCTGAAGCAGTTCACGTTGATATTGAACCTGCCCCACTCGGCCGCCAGCGTTTTGGTCATGTGAACGATGCCCGCCTTGGACGCGTCGTACGAAGCGTTGCAGTTTGCGATTCTCGCCGACATCGAAGCGGTGTTGATTATCTTCCCGCCTTCGCCCTGGGCGATCATCTGCTGGGCCTCGGCCTGGGAGCACAGATACGCGCCTGTCAGATTTATCGCGATGACCTTGTCCCAGTCAGCCTGGTCGAGGTCCTCGTCGCCGCCGAGAATCGCAATCCCTGCATTATTGACGCCGATATCGAGGCGACCGAATTCCTCGACAACCTTGGCGACCATCGCCTGGACCTGATCCTTCGACGTGACGTCGCACTTTACGAAAATGCTGTTTACGCCGAGTGCGCGAATCGCTTCTGCAGTCTTCGGGCCGGTCTGATCATCAATATCGACGATCGCGACATCGGCTCTGGCCATCGCCAGACCCGTGGCGCACGCCTTGCCGATTCCAACCGCCCCGCCGGTGACCAGCGCCTTCTTGCCCGCAAGACCGAACATACCCAGATTGTTATTACACATCGCGTTTTCCTTTGCAGTTTGAATGTTCTAATAGGCCCCCGCCCCGCCGCCTGATGCATCTTCGAGAATGCTCCTGGCGGTCCGAACCCCAATGCCAAATCGAGAGGCTCCGACGGCGTGCATCGCAAGGAGCGTAGCTTTATCGGCGACTCCGCCGGCGGCTTTTACTTTACAGCGATCGCCAACGGTCTTCTTCATCAGTGCGATATTCTCAAGCGTGGCGCCAGTCGGAGCCCACCCGGTTCCGGTCTTGACGTATGCGACACCGGCGTCTGCGGCAAGCTCGCAACCGCGAACGATCTCGTCGTCGGTAAGGTAGTGGCACTCCAGGATCACCTTGATCGGCAGACCGTCAGCGGCATCGGCCACTGCGCGTATGTCGTCGCGATACAGATCGTCCCGCCCGGCTTTGAGCCAGGCAATATTGTTGACCATGTCGAACTCTTTGCAGCCGAGCGCCATCTGCTCTTTGACTTCGGCGACTTTGGTATTCGTCGACGCAGCCCCGCTGGGGAACCCTACTGTCGCGGTGGGCAGAACGTCGGCATCGCCGATCTTCTCTATAAGATAAGGAATGTGCGCCGGAAGGACGAAGATCGCAAACACGCCATGGGCGACAGAAAGCGCGACCACTTCGTCGATTTCACCAAGCGTGCTGTCAGCCCGCAAGCAGCTCAAGTCCATCATCTGTGCTATTTCTCTTTTATCCATAACCAGTTACAACCCTGCTATTTCGTCGCCAATGCCGCTCAGGCACCCGTTGAGTTTCTCGAAGATCGCCATCCGCTTATCGTACTGGGCGGTGTTCTCGGCGATCGGTTCAGTGGCGTCGCTGATCTTGTGAATGTCCGCTATTGGCGAGTAGTCCGACCAAACGCCAAGGCCCACGAACCCAGCCGCAGCAGCGCCCAACGCTGCGGCCTGCTGGCCGACCTGGCTGCGAATCATCTTCTTGTTGTACATGTCGGCGTAGATCTGCATCCAGAAATCGCTTCTCGCCCCGCCGCCAACCGCCAGCATCTCGCTGCTGAGAGGCGCCAGTTTCTCCAACTGGCGCAGAGCGACGGCCTGGGCCATGGCGATTCCCTCGACAGCGGCCCGGAGCATATCGCCCCGCGAGGCGCCGAGGTCAAGACCCGCAAACCCGCCTCGCACGTTCTGGCTGGGGTCGAGCGACGACCCGCCGGCCATTGAGGGAAGGAACATAACGCCGCCGGCGCCCAGCGGCGAATCGGCGGCCTGGGTCAGCATCGCTTCAAATGTAAGATCGCCGCACAACTGCTCCTTGATCCAGCGGAACGAAGAGCCCGTGGAGAACACCCCAATCGCCGATGTGAATTTCTCGGGCGCAATGTGGGCGAAAACATACGGGCGAGTCTTGAAGTCCAGCAGCGGTTTGCTGTCGGTCACGGCGATCCAACTGCTGGAGCCCATCGAGTTGTAGACGTCGCCGTCGCGGAAGGCCCGGGCGCCAAGGGCCATGCAACTGTTGTCGACCCCGCCGGCGACGACCTTCACAGAAGCAGGCAAGCCAAGTTCGCCTGCGGCCTGTTCGGTCAGAGTACCGATCACTTCGCTGGAGGAGCCCGCGTCAGGGAATATCGAACGGTCCAGCCCCGCGGCGGCAAGCAGCGTATCTGAATAGCACCAAGCGTTCAGATCCCACGCACCGCAGCCCGAGGCGTACGAATAGTCGGTCTTCATCACGCCGGTCATGCGGTAGTTAATGTAGTCTTTCGAGCCCAGCACTGTGCGGAGTTTCCCAAACACCTCCGGCTCGTTGTCCCTGAGCCACATGATCTTCAATGCGGTGTACAGCGAAGCGGGGAACCCGTTGCCCGTGGTCATGTACCACTCTTCCTCGCTGACGTTAGCGAAGAACTGCTCGGGCTGGACATCCGGGCGAGAGTCCGACCAGATGATCGCATTTTGCCTGAGCAGTTGACCGCTTTCATCCAACGCGATCAACCCGAGCGAATGCCCTGAAATCCCGATCGCCTCGATCGAATCAGCCGCCCCGTCCCACTCGGCAAGCAACGCTTGAGTCGCATCGACCGTCGCCCGCCACCAGTCGCCGGTGTTCTGTTCATGCCAACCGGGCTTGGGATAATGCGTCTCGTAGGTGGCGAAATGCGAAACCAGGCACTCCCCGTCAGGACGATAAACCGACGCCTTAATACCGCCGGTTCCGAAATCGTACGCCAGAACATTACTCATGGTCTACTCGCTATCTATGATATTCAACGCCTCAAGGCGGACTCATAATAGCACACAACAGGAGCTTATCAAGAGCTTTGAATCCAAGCCCTTGGCGCCCACTGAAAACAGCAGACGACAGCCCGTGATCTGCTCGAAGCTAATGTCACAATTGGTTTACAGATATCACAGTTTTGCATCATACTAGGATATCTCTTACTACTTTTCGCCAGCAAGAGTATCCTGCAGAGAACACATGATATAACTAATGTGTATTACAGGCCTTGCAATTAGCTTCAAGATGTGTCCCGCCTGCAATATGGTCGCTGATATGTCTGGTTATGGTCCGGATCGGAGGTTCACACCCCCGGCGCCTGTGAACTACGCCAAAGGCGGCGGGCCGGCTTGGTTTTCGCCTGATCACAATCGCGGAAGCCGGTTTCGTTGACAGCTATCGGGGTTTCTGCTTGATATCGGGACCAGTGATTCTTTAAATGGTGAAACAGGGTTATGAAACGCTGCGGGTCGGTGTGATCCGTCGGGGGAACAAACAGCCCCACAAGCATGTTGAAACCCAGCGCCGGCGTCCGCCAGCAGCATTCAGCGGGCGGGCGGGTGAGAGAAGCATATGTCGTATACCTTGCAGGCAATACTGGCTCGGGCGTCTTTGGTTAATGATATTTCCGGGCGCGATCTGACATGTATCAGCCTTGATGATGAACGGTTTTGCATGGCGCCGCTGACGTACGGTTTTGTGGAGGCCCATGGCGCCCCGTTTCCGCCACTGACCGATGCGGGGACCACAATGGGCCAATGGTTGCACGACCTGTGTTGCTCGCTATCGGCCAACGGGAAAGTCGCCTACGTTGAAGCGGAGTTTTTCGGCGGAGAAGGTGCGCAGGCGTGCGTGTTGTTTTCCGAATCCAAATCTCTTTCGCCGCCGCTTGTTGATCGCGACGCGATCAACCACGCCCTGCGTTGGCTTGGCGTGCAAAGAGACCCGAGTAATGATGAATTCACAGTCGCCGGCCTCGGACGCCACCGTAACACCGCCGACTGGTTGAATGAGCAGTCAACCAAAGAATGAGATGATCGTGAGCATGCAAAGGTCGTCTCTCTGTAAAAGGAAACGTGTTTATGGAAAAACGTGAACTGCAATTCGACGATGGAAAGTCCCGGAAGTTCTGGACGATCGTGTTGAACGGAGCCAGCCACACCGTCACTTTCGGCAGGATCGGCACAAACGGACAGACCCGAACGAAAGATTTCGACACCGAACAGGATGCCCGCAAGTCATACGACAAGCTCGTCGCACAGAAACTTGGCAAAGGATACGTTGAACAAGACAGCACGCCGGAACCCAAGAAGGCTGCGAAGCCCAATAAAGGGATCGCCAAAGGGAAAAAGAGCATCTCGAAGGCGATGCAGATCCCCTGCCTTTCGGCCGAAAGCGAAGCACGCGTGCGAAATCTAGTAAGCAAATACGAGCTTGAAGAAGCGTATGACCTCATAGCGTCTGCAGCGGTGGAGTGCGTAACGCTGTTTCGCGGAGCCGAAATCAAGAGGGCCACTGTAGGCTCCAGCCGGTTCGGCGGAACGCCTGACCTGGCTGACAAGGAACAATGGCCGCGCGACGAACTGTACAGCGGATTCTTCATGCAGCTGAACCTCGCGGATATCCCTTCTATCGCCGAAAATCCCCTGCCTGCATCCGGCCTGTTGTCCTTCTTCGTCCACGACGATTATGACGTAAAGGATTCGTCGGTGCTGCATTTTCCCAACGTCGACGACCTTCGCAAGATAAAGAAGCCCGCCGAAGAGGAGTTCGCATGTCCCGATCTGTTCTACGATTCAACTCCGCATCACGTTGAATTTGAAGCGGCGATCGACATGCCCGGTTACGGATCCGATTTTTTCTGGGAGGTAACGGAGGCGGCGGGAGACAAGAAAGCCGGCGATCGTTATCTTGACCTCGCATCCGAACTTCAGCATGGATCGAACGCGAAACGAGTAATCGGGCAGTTACTGGGATATCATTCGGATCTTATAGAAAACATGAGGGAGGCTGCAGTCGACCACGATCCCCGAAAGTCGACCGTTGACAACTGGCGCCTGTTATGGCGAATCGATTCGAACTTTGAGGTCGGACTGGTCGTTGGCGACATGGGAAACTTCTTTGTCCTGATTCACGAAGACGATCTGGGACAACCTGATTTTGAAAAAACGCATACGGTTCTCGAAACATAGACACCGCCTCACACAGGAGAAACAGAGACTATGAATTTCAGCGACTACGTCTCCCAACTGAAACGCCTTTACGCCGAAGCCAATCAGGAGTTAGACCTTGAACCCCCCGCCGACGACGCGGCGCTGGCGCAGTCCGAGCAGTCCCTCGGACCGCTCGATCCAAAACTCCGCGCAGCGTGGGCTGAGGCGAACGGAGCCGGGGAGTACTCTCCGTTCTTCGCTCGCCCCGGTTTTGTGACCCCGTACGATTTCATCTCGATCGAAGATGCTACCTACGAACAGAGTGAGCTTCAGAACTGCGCCGATACGTACGAAGGATGCGAGGAGCCGGAGCCTCGTGACTCGCGGATCGCACCGGGATGGTTCTTGCCAGGCTGGACGCCGTTCGCCCAGTTCGGCGGCGGATCGTTACTTCTGTTATCCGACATGGCGCCGTCACCAACCGGCCAGGCCGGGCAGATTATTGGGTTCGTGCACGACCCCGATGAAATCGTATACATCGCACAGGACTTCGATGCGTTCCTGGCGGCCTCAATCGAGATGATAGAACAGTGCGCCAGCGAGTTTCTTGAAGAGATGTAATCTTGGACCGCAGCCAGTACAACGCCCGGCGTGACGCCCTACTGGGCTTTTAACACCAGCATCAGAAATCACTATGAAGGCCTTTAAGAGCATTTTTCTCTGCGGAAGAACCTACGCCAAGGGTGTGGAGATACCCTGGCACAAGGTCTACCCGATGTTCTTCATGCACATGCTGGTGTTCGGCGTACTGGGCTTTGGCATGGCTTACGCCGAGAAGCGACCCCCTGTAATCGCACTCTACGTACACGCCGCTTTTGCGATCGTTGTCTACCTGGCGTTCTACCTGAACGCATTCGGTCCCGACGCGGTCAAATGGATGTTCATAAACTCCGCCCTGGGTCTGATGGGCATATACAGCCAGATCGACTGGATACTTTCCCTGTTCGGCAAGCAGGCCGGTGATTATCCTTTTTACGTGCACCTGGTCCCATTCCTGTACTATGTGATCTACACGTTCCTGCTGCAAAACGCGATTCTGGACCTCACCAGATCGCGAGAAAATCCCGGCAGGAGGAAACTTGTGGAGTTCGGATACGTCGCGGCGTCACTGACGATCTACACGATCTTCTATTGTCTGCAAAGGCAGTGACCGGATTTGTGAAAAAGGGGAATATCCCCGGGCCTGCGGCGTTGATACTGGGGATGGATTACCGCCGGCGGGACAGATCTGGTAATCTATAGATGACAGGCAACTATCTTCACGATCAAAGCACTTGAAGGGACAGGTGTTATATGTGCAAGTTCACCAGTTCGATTTTGGCGATTGCGGCGATATGGATCGCCGG
>PVBE010095350.1_pt1 | contig 15653 bp, 13 predicted proteins | sample 1631181 | NCBI WGS metagenome assembly PVBE01 (sample SAMN08397723, study PRJNA350692) | Marine metagenome, whole genome shotgun sequencing project. | isolation source: water | place: Pacific Ocean | collected 2012-04 | reverse complement strand
TTCACCTGCAATATCTGGCCAAGCGGGTGCATCATTGCGCTCAGCCACTCGAAGCCGGGCAGAACGTGCCCGAGGATTTTGTGCTGCTTCATCTTTCCTAGGTTTGATGGCGCCGCGCTTCACTAATGTGAAGCTCGGGACCGGCACCGCATCGGGATTATCGGGCAGATGGCGGGAACCGCGCCCCATAGCCCCACTATGTTCGTGGAGGAAAGATTTCACTTGACGGTCTTCCAACGAATGGAAAGACACAACGGCCAAACGGCCGCCCGGAGCAAGAATTTTTTCCGCTCCTATCAAGCCACGTTCAAGTTCTCCAAACTCGTCATTGACTTGAATACGCAACGCCATAAAAGTCCGGGTGGCGGAATCAATCCCGTCCTTTGACCGGCGCACAATACCATGGATGATTTCGACCAATTGAGTGGTCGACAAAATCGGGTTGTTTTCTCTGCCGGCAACAATGGCACGGGCAATTTTCCGTGCATAGCGTTCTTCACCATAATGATAAATCACATCTGCAATTTCTTCTTCCGGCGCCTGATTGACGAAATCGGCTGCGGTTGGCCCGTCGCCACTCATGCGCATATCAAGCGGGCCAGCAAAGCGGAAGGAAAAGCCGCGTACCGGATCATCGATTTGCGGCGAGGATACGCCGAGATCAAGCGTTACCCCATCGACCTTAGCCACCCCTGCAGCGGCCATTAAATCTGTCATGTCACCAAAGCAACCTTCAAGCACAGTGAGACGGCCATCATATTTATCACTCAATTCAGCACCGAAAGTAATCGCGGCGGGATCGCGATCAATGCCAAACACTTGGGTTGCGGCTGCCTCTAGTATCGCTTGGCTGTAACCACCACGACCGAAGGTGCCATCGACATAGATGCCGCCATCACGCGGATTAAGCGATGTGACAACTTCGTGCATCATGACGGGAATATGACCGTTAACTGTAATGGCGGAAGTCATGAACTACCTCCGTCATCCGAACGCAGGCGGAGCGTCGCACCCCTGCTTCGAGCGCGTTCAAAGGCCTCGGCATTATGGGTTTCATAGGCTTCGGGTTGCCAGATTTGAAATCGAGTGCCGCGGCCCACAAAGACGGCTTGTGTGGTAAGACCGGCATAGTCGATAAGCTCTTGCGGGAACTGGACCCGGCCTTCGGTGTCATAGGCAAGCTGATGGGAGTTTTCCAATAGCGTCGTCGCGAGATCGTCTTGCTCATCGGAAAACAGCTCAAGATCATCGAGGCTATCAATAACGCGTTGGATAAACGCTTCACCGCATCCTTCGATGGCGGGATATTTGAAGGAACAATAAACATAGATGCCGGAAAAGCCGGATTTCTTGGCAGCAGGCACCGTGAGGGCGTCGCGAAACGGTTTAGGTACCGATACACGCCCCTTTTTATCAATCTTATTGGTATGCCTGCCGATTAACGCAGCCATTTTTTCCCGCCTCAACACATTTTGACGGCAGGCCTTTGATGTTTTCTAAATGAGGTCTTAACCCCCAGAAAACGCAGATCAACCGTCAATTTAACTCCCACCCAAAATACCACTCCCAGTGGGCTTATTTGGGATAACATGGGATTTAATGGGCGTCAATGGAATAAGGTGCCAGATTTTAAGTTAACAAAGTCTTTCCAGGCACGAATTTGATCCCAACGACCCCCCAGTGAACCCTCGACTGAGGATGGGTTTTAGGCAAAAAATTAGGTGAAAATAGGGAGTTAGAGTGGTTTTATTGTGTTAAGGAGCCGTGGACGGGTTAGTTTTTGAAATGTCTCTTGGGACACATTAATTCAACAAACGACTAAATCGTCTCAGAAAAGTAGGTGATGGTTTTCTCAAGACCCTGTTCCAACTGTACATTTGGCTGCCAATTAAGCTTTTCCTTAGCTAAGGTAATGTTCGGACAACGTTGCAGCGGATCATCCTCGGGCAACGGCTCGTAAATTAGTTCAGATTTGGCGTCGGTCATTTTAACCACCAGCTCCGCCAATTGCAGAATTGTAAACTCACCGGGATTACCAAGATTAATCGGCCCGGTTACATCATCCGGCGCATCCATTAGCCGCACGAACCCTGCCACCAAATCATCGACATAGCAAAATGACCGGGTCTGACTACCATCGCCGTAAATTGTTATCGGTTTACCCCGCAGCGCTTGCACAATAAAGTTGGAGACCACCCTACCATCGTTCGGGTGCATCCGCGGCCCATAGGTATTGAAGATACGGGCGACCTTAATTTTCAGTCCGTGCTGGCGGTAATAATCAAAAAACAAAGTCTCAGCGCAGCGTTTACCTTCGTCATAACAGGCGCGCGGGCCAATCGGATTGACGTTACCACGATAATCTTCGCTTTGCGGATGAACTGTGGGATCACCATAGACTTCACTGGTGGAGGATTGAAATATTTTGGCGCCGGTGCGCTTGGCTAGTCCGAGCATATTGATCGCCCCATGCACACTGGTCTTGGTCGTCTGCACGGGATCATATTGATAATGAATGGGCGAAGCTGGACAGGCGAGATTATAAATCTCATCAACTTCAACATAGAGCGGAAAAGTTACGTCATGGCGCATTAGTTCGAAATTGGCGTGATCCAGCAGCGGCGCAATGTTACCCTTTGTACCGGTAAAGTAATTATCGAGACAAATGACATCGTGGCCCGCATTGACCAATAATTCACTTAAATGAGAGCCAATAAAGCCGGCGCCGCCGGTAATTAAAATTCGCTTACGAAATGCCATTAAAGTTCCATAACTTGGTTAGATTTCCCAAAAAACGTCCAGTTACAAATAGAGCTGGCGACACTACCATTGAAAATCCGATCTGGTAAGAAAATATTCTTATCGCCATCATTTCAGTTTATAGTCATATTAAAGAACGGCGGTTTATAGTTAGTTAAGTGTTTTTCGGTATAAAAAATCGGTTAAATGGGCAATTTGCACCTGCAATTTTATCCAGTGATGAGAAATGGCAAACGCCGTTCGCAAAACTTGGACTTTATTGACTAGGCTGGGATAGTCACTGCTAAGAATTTATGGGGGAAGTCAGCCAATGTTAGGATTTATCAACCATCGAATGAAACTTATTATGCTGCTTACGGCGCTAAGTTTGGGCCTGGCCGCATGCGCCAGCGGACCCAAAGTACTAAAGTCGGAAGCCCTGGTGACAGAGGCCGTTGAAACATTGAATATACTTAAGAATCGCAAAGATCTTGATAGCTTTAATGCCGGGCTAAAAAAGGCTGCCGGTGTAGCTATCTTTCCATCTGTCTACAAGGCTGGCTTTTTCGTCGGTGCCGAGGGTGGCAATGGCTTGATGATTGGCCGGGATGCCAAAGGTAATTGGGGCTATCCGGCATTTTACACCTTGGCTTCAGCCAGTTGGGGCCTCCAATTCGGCGGTCAGAAATCGGGTGTTGTTTTCATCATCCGAAGACCGGGCGCGGTCGAAGCCTTAATGAAACATCAAGGTAAAATATCGGCCGATGTAAATGTAGCCGCGGGGAATATTGGCAGCGGACTCGAAGGCTCTATTACAACCAATTTCGGACCGGATATTATTGCCTATAGCGATTCAAAAGGTTTGTTTGGCGGGGTATCGCTTGAAGGCTCGGCGATGGTGCGGCGCAACGATCTGAACTTAGAATATTACGGCGGTGAAGTTGAACCGCGCGCCATTCTCTTTGATTTTACCCATCGGAATCCGCAAGCCGATGAGCTGCGACGCAGTCTGGGATTTCAATAGTAATCATCAAAGCTTGGTCTGTATGCTTTTTTTTGGCACATAAGGGATAAATTCCGCCAAAATAATTCCTAACTTAATTTTGAAATTGGTCAGCGTCGCAATGAGCCCATCAAATACACCTGTCGACAGCGAAAATACGACAGCAGACGACAGCGCACCCCGCGATTTTATTCGCGATATCGTTTATGATGATTTAGGCGCGGGACGTTATCCCTCAGTTGTTACCCGCTTTCCACCGGAGCCCAACGGCTATCTGCATATCGGTCACGCTAAATCAATCTGCTTGAATTTCGGTATCGCCGAGGACTTTAGCGGTCGGTGCCATCTGCGCTTTGACGACACTAATCCAACCAAGGAAGAACAGGAATACATCGACGCAATTCAAGAAGATGTGCGCTGGCTCGGGTTCGATTGGGGTGAGCACCTTTATTATACGTCTGATTATTTCGAACAGCTGTATGATTGGGCAGAGCATTTGATCAATCAAGAGCTCGCTTATGTCGATGACCTCACCGCGGATGAAATTCGTAAGCACCGTGGAACTTTGACGGAGCCCGGCACCAACAGCCCGTACCGCGACCGCGCGGTCGACGAAAATCTTGATTTATTCCGCCGTATGCGAGCTGGCGAATTCGAGAATGGCGCAAAAGTTTTGCGAGCCAAAATCGATATGGCATCCGGCAATATTAATTTGCGTGATCCGGTGATTTATCGCATCATGCATGCCGAGCACCCGCGTACGGGATCAGCTTGGTGTATCTATCCCAATTACGATTTCGCCCATGGCCAATCAGATGCAATCGAAAACATCACCCATTCGATTTGCACCTTGGAGTTTGAAGACCATCGCCCGCTTTATGATTGGCTGATTGAAAATCTGCCGGTGCCTTCAGAGCCTCATCAATATGAATTTGCCCGGCTCAACCTGACCTACACAGTTTTATCAAAGCGTCGCCTCAAGCAATTGGTCAGCAACGAGCAGGTTGAAGGCTGGGATGATCCTCGCATGCCAACCATCAGCGGTTATCGCCGGCGTGGCTACCCCGCTGCCGCCATCCGGGATTTTGCCAGTCGGATCGGTGTATCGAAAGCAAATGCGACGGTCGAAGTTCAATCCCTCGAAGCCTGCGTACGGGAAAATTTAAACGAAAATGCTGAGCGGCGGATGGCGGTGCTCAAGCCGTTGAAAGTGATGATCGAAAATTACCCTGAAGATCAAACCGAAGAGCTGGACGCGCTCAACAATCCCAATGATGAAACTGCAGGCTCCCGCAAAGTGCCGTTCTCAAGAGAGTTCTATATTGAACAGGATGACTTTATGGAAGACCCGCCGAAAAAGTTTTTCCGTCTGGCGCCCGGTCGGGAAGTCCGCCTGCGCTATGCTTATTTTGTCACCTGCACCGAAGTAATCAAAGATGACAATAGTCAGGTAACCGAGCTGCGCTGCACCTATGATCCGGCAACCAAGGGCGGCAATGCGCCAGATGGCCGTAAGGTTAAAGCAACGCTCCATTGGGTTTCTGCCGAGCACGCGATAGACGCCCAAATTCGCGAATATGAGCATTTGTTTACGGCTGAAATTCCGGGTGCAGATGGTGAATTCCTGAATGATATCAACCCAGACTCATTAACAATAGTGGAGAACTGCAAACTTGAACCCGCTGTGCAAGATGCAAGCGAAGGTGAAACCGTGCAATTTGAGCGCGTCGGCTATTTCTGTTTAGATAAAGATACGTCAACTAAGAAAATAATCTTTAACAAAACCATCGGCCTCAGAGACACCTGGGCAAGAACTCAAGCAAAGAGTTAAATTAGAGGAAAATTAAAATGGCGAAGAAAATCGAACACCTGCAATGGCCGGATGCGCCGGATATGTGGATGCCATATGCGCCGGCAATTAAAGTCACCAGCGGCTCGACCATCTATTGCGCCGGCGTCACGGCAGCACCAGTTTATCATCATCACCCCCACCGTCCGGAAGAATTTGATGACATGCCTGATGACATGGAAGGCCAAGCTCGCGCCGTGATGGAAAACCTTAGAAGAGGATTGGAGGCAGCCGGCGCTACATTTGCGGACGTCATTGTATGTGACCGATTTCTAACCGATATGGAACAGCAGGACGATTTGAACAAAGTATGGAATGAATATTTTACCGACCACAGCCCGGCTTCGACAACGGTTCAAATTGTGCGTCTTGCCACTGATCCCCGCTGCCTGTTGGAGGTCAACGCAATCGCGGTTATCGACTAGTCTTCAGGTGCTTGTTTTCGCATCAGTAACTTGGTGCCGCCAAAATGATGGAAGGCGAGATAGACGCCAGCGACAACGAGCGCAGTATTGGCAATGAAGGGCATCTTCAGCAAGATCAACAGAGCGAGCAGGAACCGCAATAATATTTCCATTATTGAAAGGCCGAACTTATCCTGCCGACTGAGAGCACTGGCCACCAAATAAAGAACGATGGCCATCTTAAACAGCAGCCAGCTTAAAGCCGCCATGTGGATGGTTCCATCATAACCTGGCAAGTAGTTTTTCTCTGTGCTCACACCGCCGTCCAAAGACTGCATGATCTGAGCCTGCTCGATCAATAGTATCTCAGGGTAAAAGGCAAAGACGAACGGAATGGTAAACATAACAATGCCAGCCCGGACTGCGGCGAAACCTGTCGCCAGCGGATCCGCCTTAGAGATGGTTGACGCCGCAAACGCGGCGATTGCCACCGGCGGGGTAATGGCCGAAGCAACCGCAAAATAAAACACAAACATGTGGGCGGTGAAAAAGGATGTTCCTAGAGCAGCCAGCAATGGGCCGATAATCAAAATAACGTTCACATAAGCCGGTAAGGTAGGCATGCCCATACCGAGCAAGATCGTCGCAAACATTGTCACGACGAGGGCCAGCATCAGGTAAAGGGATCCGCCAATGGTAAATTCGTTGCCGAAAAATGAAAACGTCGAAACAGACCTGAGCCAATTCAACACATCGATTGTCAAGATACCGGTGAAGTTGGTGAAGCTAATACAGACATCAATGACCGAAACGGCAACCAACAACAAGAACAACTCACCAATAATAATGCCAGCATCGGCTAAGGCACGGATAACTTTACTTGGTGCTTGTCGAATTTCAGGATCAAGGAACAGTAAGATTACCAACACAAAGACCGCCCAAAAACCGGCTGAGTCCGGATCGCCTGCGGCGTTCTGGTAGACCTGAAGCAGCCACGGTAAAGGATCGCCAGATGCTTTGTCATAACCAAACAAAAACGCTGAAAAACCAGTACCAACGTTGTCCTTGGTACTTAAAAGCAAAATCAAAATAACCAGAATAGGTCCGGCAATCATCAGCAGGTTCTTTTTGTCTTCCCGCGTCAACTTTTGTTCTTCGGTCAACACACGGACGGCTTCGATTTTCATCCGGCGAGATTCAAAAACAACCATCAGGAACAGGCTAAAGAAATAGGCGAGCGCCGGAATAAAAGCGGCAACGATAACTTCTGAATAGGGCACGGATGAAAGCGCCGCCAAGACGAAAGCCGCAATCCCCATCACCGGCGGCATAATCTGGCCACCACTTGAAGCCGCGGCTTCGACGCCACCGGCAAAAGTCGGTTTAAAGCCCGTTTTCATCATTATTGGAATGGTGAGCGTACCTGTACCGAGCACATTGACCACTGGCCCGCCTGAAATGGTGCCAAAAGTCGCCGAACCAACAATGGCGGCATGGGCCGGACCACCTCGCAATTTGCGGGTAATCACCACGGCCATTTTGATCAAGGAGCGACCACCGGCAGAGGCGCCAAACAATGATCCTAGCACAACGTACGGGAACACAACGTTCACAGTAATATTGAGGAACTGGCCAAGAATGCCATTCGATTCAAGAATAATAGAATTTCTCGCACCTACAACACCGGCGGAAACATTCCGCACCCCATCAACCACTGTGCCGATTGATGTGGTCAGATACTTGTTGTCGGTCCAATCAAAGTACCAGGCGGCGGATGAAATCAAAGTATAGAGCGCGATGGCGATTGCCACTGCGACAATCGGGAAGCCCCAAACCTTAATAATATAGATAAAAAAGACAGCAATAGTTAAAACCAAAAACGGCAAAATCCATGCGCCAAGATTACTCACACAGTCGGGAAAATCTTCATCAGGCGGAGTGCCGAATATTGCCTCATATTCCGCTGCGCGGGCCAAGTTTTCCGCCATAAAACGTGCTCGATCACCATTGAGAGTATCGATCAGGCAAACTTGCTCATTTTCGATTAAGTAAACGATGGCGACACCAATAATGATGCTGAGCATCAGAAGATCGAGGGCGACGCCAGCAGCATATTTTCCATTCCCCTGCGGTTTCCAATCCCTGGCAAAGGACGATGTTAAAAGACCAATGATCATCATAAAGGCGAAGGCGAGCGGGAAAAAGAACTCAGAATTATACTTGCTTAAACGCGGCAGTTCCGCGAGCCCCGGAATCGATTGCACGGCTTCTAGCAAGCCAGGAATGTTGGGCAAATTGTTAGCCATACCCATGAGCACGAGGATAAAGGCCATCCCAAGCGCTAGCCGCCTCGTCCAATCGTCTTTTTGTTTCACTGGAATTTCTGACATGCCAATTATTAGCTCTTTAAGTACTGTATCTGCTTAATGACAGATTTTTTTATTTTTCTTGATAAACAAGAGCCGGAGAACTATTTGCGCTCCGGCTCTCACAATAACGTATCACCTGATCGAGGTTCTAAGGCTTTGCGCAGGTAACGATTTTGTGACCTGCTTCTTCCCAGGCTTCAACGGCACCGGGATGAAATTTGATCCCGGCTCGGCAGAAATTAAAGTTCTTATCTGCAACGTTGCCAAACTGTGAAGTCCTGGCAAAAGCCGTTTTTCTATATAGATCCGGCAGGTGTTTTATAAAGGATGCTGTCAACGCCTTGGCCAGTTTTTTACCCATACTCTTATTGACCATAGTGCCACCAGCATTGGAGACCGTCCGAAACATATTATCGTCTGAGATAATACGGACATTCGGGCCATAATGGGCAAGATCGGAAATTGGAAAAACGGTAGGAACATTGCCAGGGGCGTTGGTGTATTTTGTCCAAGCCTTACCTTCAAATAATTTCTTCGGCACCGAAACCATATTGAGTTTACCAGCTGCCATATAAATCGGCATCCAAGAGGCCGGATTTGTGGCAGGACGTACAGCTGCATCAACCGACCCGTCCAAGAAAAGAGAATTGGCTTGCCCCCAAGCAACCTGCTTGCCTATATAACCTTTACCATCCACTAATCCACCGGAGCTTAAGCGGATGACACTTCGCGCCGTCACCAGTGCGCCACCTCGCGGCGGACCATTATGTACTTTTTTCCCTTTGAGCTTGGCATAGCTATCGATACCCGAGGTTTGAAAAGAGACCAAAACAAAGTGGGCAAGGTGGAAAGGAAAAAGCAATTGTAGATTACCTGCCAATACCTTGCCTTTTTCTTTACCGAGACCAGAATAGGGACCTAAACCCCGGGACATTAGAAAATTAAGGATAAAGGCACTCGCCGTGATGTCGTTCTTGCCTTGGGCAACCTGAACCATGGTTTTGGTTAAAACTTGTCCGCCTTGCACCTGAATTGTTGCAACTTTATCAGCGGCGGCGACTTCTGCTAGGAATCTAGCGGATATATCTGAGGCGCCACCTGGCGAAGCGGAAGCACTGGTTAATTTGACACCTTGGGCTTGTGCGGCGCTTGTAAGCATCAAAGCAGCCGCTCCAGCTAACAATAACTTTTTCATGAGATTTTCCTTCCTGTTTAAAATTATATGTTTTTGCACGTTATTTTTGCACGTTATTTTATGTGCTTACTTTAAAATCCTAACATATGGGATTTTTCGAGTCTTGAAAGAAATTCTAATAATTACTCAAAAATATAACTTATTTTGAGATGTCCAACCTATAGACACTTAAGATTTGTGCGGCATCAATAAGTTTGGGCTATTGCGTCACATAAACTCGGGAAAAAGTTTTTTTAAACCATCGGCACTGGCATCACTGACACCGCGCTCGGTGATCAGCCCCGTGACCAGGCGCCGGGGCGTCACATCAAAAGCGTAATTGGCCGCTGGCGAGCCGTCAGGGGTGATTTGAACCTCGGAAACTACACCGGACTTATCCTTACCGACCATCATCGTGACTTCGGTGGCGTCGCGCTCTTCGATTGGAATATCGCGCACACCATCCTCGACCGTCCAATCTATCGTCGGCGACGGCAGGCCGACATAAAACGGCACGCTATTGTCGTGCGCTGCCAGTGCTTTCAGATAAGTACCGATTTTATTACAAACATCGCCGGTAAAGGTCGTCCGATCAGTACCGGTAATCACCAAATCAACTTCGCCATGCTGCATCAGATGGCCGCCGACATTATCGACAATGACGGTATGGGGCACACCATGCTGGCCAAGTTCCCAGGCTGTCAAACTTGCCCCTTGATTGCGGGGCCGGGTTTCATCAGCCCAGACATGCACATCAATGCCGGCGTTATAAGCTTTATAGATCGGCGCCAAGGCCGTGCCCCAATCAACCGTCGCCAGCCAACCGGCATTGCAGTGGGTCAGGATATTTACGGTTGCGCCATTTTTCTTTTCGGATATTTCCTTGATGATGGCCGCGCCATGCTCACCAATATTGGAGCAAATCTTAACATCTTCATCACAAATTTCCGCTGCGCGTTTATAAGCAGCGGCTGCCCGATCTCCTTCGCATAGGGGCGACAAAAGCGCCTTCATATCATCCAGCGCCCAGCGCAGATTAACCGCCGTCGGTCGGGTCGCGAATAAATAATCATACATAGCCTGGAGATTGGCATCAGAGGCATCTTCCCGCATTGCCAAAGCAACACCGTAAGCAGCCGTCGCGCCAATCAATGGTGCGCCCCGGACCCACATGTCTTTGATCGCTAACGCCGCATCCTGCATGGATTCAAGCCTGACGGTAATGAACTCATGAGGCAGTTTGGTTTGATCGATGATCTCCGCTGCCCAGCCGTCCTCTGCCAGCCAGATTGTCCGGTAAGGTGTGCCGTTTACTTTCATGACTTAGAGCACCCTGCCGGCGACCGCGTCGAGCTTGGCGCAGACATCCGGGTCGCGGGCTTCCGGCACCGTGATCAAAGCATTTTCAAGAGCGGTGTGGCAACCGTCCGAGCACAACTCGGTGCGGCCAGATAATTTAGGCGCAACTTCTTTAACTAGCGAGCGCGCATTGTCGGCGTTTCCCAGCAGCACCTTAATAATGGCGTCGACCGTCACGTGGTCGTGGTCGGGGTGCCAGCAATCGAAATCAGTCACCATGGCCACGGTCGCGTAGCACATCTCGGCTTCCCGGGCGAGTTTGGCTTCCGGCATATTGGTCATGCCGATGACATCGCAACCCCAGGATTTATAGAGATTGGATTCAGCAAGGCTTGAAAACTGCGGCCCTTCCATCGCCAAATAAGTTCCACCGCGCTGGGTTTTAATGCCGAGTGCCTTGGCGCCTGCTTCCAGCGCATCACCAAGCCTCGAACACACGGGATGGCCAAAACCAACATGGGCCACCATACCAGAGCTGAAAAAACTTTTTACCCGCGCAAAGGTCCGGTCGATAAATTGGTCGGCAATGACAAAAGTGCCGGGATCAAGCTCTTCTTTAAATGAGCCGCAAGCTGACAAAGAAATGATCTCAGTCACGCCGGCGCGTTTGAGCGCGTCAATATTGGCGCGGAAATTTAATTCAGATGGCGGGATTTTATGACCGCGCCCGTGACGCGGCAGAAAGATCAACTGTTGTCCATCCAAATCGCCGAACAGAAATTCATCCGAGGTCGGTCCAAACGGGCTATCAACCCGCTCCCAGCGCGTATTGGCGAGCCCGTCAATCTCATAAAGTCCACTGCCGCCGATGATGCCAATTACCGGTTTGTCTGCCATGAAGGGTCCCCCTACTCAGAAATAATTTTAACTTTTTCGATAACTACTTGCTTTTGCGGCACATCGGTTGGAAACGGCCCGCCCGGGCCGGTTTCCATCCTGGATATCCGGCCGACAATGTTCATGCCATCAATCACCCGGCCAAAAGCGGTATAGCCCCAGCCCTGTTGAGTCTTTGAACGATAATTGAGAAAGCCGTTAAACTTTACATTGATAAAAAACTGATTGGTCGCCGAATGAGGATCACCGGTCCGGGCCATCGCGATGGTGCCACGTTCGTTTGAAAGGCCATGATCCGCTTCATTAGGGATCGGTTCCCGGGTTGGCTTTTTACGGTAGCTCGTATCAAAGCCGCCGCCTTGGATCATAAACGCCTTAATCACGCGGTGGAAAATCATGCCATCATAATGGCCATCCCGGACATATTGCAGAAAGTTGGCCACTGTTTGCGGTGCTCTTTCCGGTTCCAGTTCAATGGTGAAATCACCAACATTAGTTTTGAAATAAACCTTCGGTTTACCGGCGGCCGCTAGATTACCGGCAATGGCAAAAGCCGCCACGAACGGCAACAGCGCCACAATTAGATTTTTCATTCTTGTACTCCCAAAAAAAGAAAGGCGTTCAGATAGCTTAAACTATCTAAACGCCTCTACTTCAAATAAAATTTTCGAAATTAGCTGCTTTAATGCAGCTTGGCCCAAACCTGACGTTTCACGGCATAAAGCATAGCTGTAAAAATAATCAGGAACAGCATCACCTTAACGCCTATCCGCTTGCGTTCTTCCAATTCAGGTTCAGCCGCCCAAATTAAGAAGGCGGTAATATCCTTGGCCATTTGATCAACCGTCGCTTTTTTCCCATCGGCAATTTCCGGGGCATATTCAACGCCATCCTCGCTAAGGGGTGCACCCATGGCGATCTGCGAGCCTGGGAAGTACGGATTGTAGTTCATGTCTTCTGATAGTTTGAAATCACCAGGCGCATCTCTATAGCCAGTCAACAAGGCATGCAGATAATTGGTGCCATTTTTCCGGGCTTTGGTTATCAAAGACAGATCAGGCGGCAAGGCTCCGGCATTGGCGGCTCGTGCAGCAAGATCATTGGGATAGGGTGAGACGATCTTATCGAACGGTTTACCTGGGCGCACAATAAGCTCACCATCATTATGAGTCTCACCGTCCTCATTTGGTCCGGCTGCCACTTCAGCTTCAGCTGCGATCTTTTTTACTTCATCCGAAGAAAAACCGATTTCCCCAAGATGGCGGTAATAAAGCAGGCGCACGCTATGGCACGACGCACAGATTTCGCTGTAAACCTGCCAGCCGCGTTTGATTTGTTTGCGATCAAAGAAGCCAAACAGACCGTCGGTCGTCCATTCTTGGGATGGTGGATGAGCAACTTCACCCGAAGCTTGAACCGGGTTACTTTTTATACCAGCCATTCCAGCACTGAGCACAAGTACGAAAGCGGCAATATAAATTTTCTTAAACATTAGCTGCCCTCCTTCGCATCAGATCCGCCGGCAGTAACTGCCGTACTAATACTATCTGGTAATGGTTTGGTTTTCTCAAATTTGCCAACCAGTGGAATAAAGATCACCAGATGGAGGAAGTAATAGGCAGTCGCCAATCGGCCGATGAGCAGGAATGTTCCTTCAGCAGGTTTGGCGCCCATAAAGCCTAAAATGACCGTGTCGATGACAAACAACCAGAACAGCCAGAAATAGGTTGGCCGGAATTTGGTGCTTCTCACTTTGGACGTGTCCAGCCACGGCAACAACAGCAACAATAAGATCGAGGCGAACATGGCAATCACGCCAGCGGCTTTCGCCGAAACAATTACTGGCAGGATACCCCAAACATCGACGAAGTTGTCGGGCACCGCTCTTAAGATCGCGTAAAACGGCAGGAAATACCATTCCGGTACGATATGCGGCGGCGTTACCAGCGGATTGGCTTCGATGTAGTTGTCCGGCTCACCAAAGAAGTTCGGTGCAAAGAACGTAAAGCCTAAGAAGAAAATTAGGAATACACCAAAACCGTATGCATCCTTCGCCGTATAATAGGGATGGAACGGAATTTCATCTTTATCGCCCTGAACTTCGATACCCAAGGGGTTACTGGATTTATGCGTGTGCAGCGCCCACAAATGGACGAACACCAAAGCAAAAATTACAAACGGCATGAGATAATGCAATGAGTAGAATTTATTCAAAGTCGGATTGTCGATCGAGAAGCCACCCCACAGCCATTGCACGATGGACTCACCAAAGAACGGAATGATCGAGAATAAATTGGTAATAACGGTCGCGCCCCAAAAGCTCATTTGGCCCCACGGCAGCACATAGCCCAGAAAAGCCGCGGACATCATGGCGAAGAAGATAAAAATTCCGATGATCCACAGCAATTCACGCGGTTCTTTGTAAGAGCCGTAATACATGCCGCGGAAAATGTGGATGTAGACGCAGATAAAGAACATTGAGCCGCCGTTCGAATGGAGATAGCGGATCAACCAGCCGTAATTGACGTCCCGCATGATACGCTCAACCGAGTCAAAGGCCATGGACGTATGGGGAGTGTAGTTCATCGCCAGAATAATACCGGTGCCGATCAAAACAACCAGAATTACGCCGGCGAGTGAACCGAAATTCCACCAGTAATTCAGATTACGCGGCGTCGGATATTCGACAATCGCATGATCAAGAAAAGTGAACACCGGCAAGCGGTGATCAACCCATTTAATGATTGGATTTTTCCAGGTTCGTGAGCTCATGATTTCCCTCCCTAACCTATTAGTATATTTGTGTCATCGACGAATTTATACGGCGGTATCGCCAAATTCTCCGGTGCCGGACCTTTGCGAATGCGTCCGGAAGTATCGTAATGTGAGCCATGGCACGGGCAGAACCAGCCACCAAACTCGCCTTTGGTATCACCACTTTTTTGGCCCATCGGAATACAGCCGAGATGGGTGCAAATACCGATCATCACCAGCCACTCGCTTTTCTTGACCCGGTCTTTATCAGCTTCAGGGTCGATCAAACCTTTCAATTCGGTAGCCTGGGCTGCTTCGATTTCCTTGGCCGTCCGGCGACGCACAAAAACCGGCTTACCACGCCAAATAGTAGTTATGCTTTGGCCTACCTCGACTGACGAAATATCAAGCTCGGTTGAGGCCAAAGCCAACACGTCTTTCGACGGATTCATGGTATCAATGAAGGGCCATGCGGCCATAACCGTGCCGGCAGCACCGACAGCTATGGTAGAATATAATAGAAAGTCACGTTTGGTATCGTCATGCGACTCATCTGACGATCCGTGTCCAGCGCTTTCCGCGGTAGAAGCTGTATCAACCATGCCTATTTTCTCTTTCACACCGGTTAATTCCGGATGCTCAGTCCTTTGCAAGAATCATTAACGAATAAATGGGGATTATTTTTTGAATTCACAGTGTCCAAGTGTTTAAATGCGGTAAGGTATAATGCAGAATACACTATTAGAAAAGGCAAAATAACCAACGAAACGCTGAATTATTGAGAAAAACCCTCTAATTTTGTTAGCTTTCGACTCCTTTCTATTAAGCGTTCACTCAATTTGCCACGACACTCAACCCGTCATAGGCCAAGCCTGTCTTTGGCTCGATAGCGTTTACATTCCAAGAACTATGCCAAAATCTTAAAATCGTTTAAATATAATAGGTTAGGTAGTTTATCGGGTGGGGTGTCTAAATTTATATGCCTATTTATTAATCAAATTAGCACCAATATTATTATATGGTGATAATTTAGGCATAATAGAGACTGGACAATCGCTCGAATGGAGCGCAGTGGTGTTGCATGACTAAGTCTGCCGAAAACAACCTTCATTTCGACTTGTTGGCCGATGTTTTAATTGTCGGTGGCGGTATGGCAGGGTGCAGC
>PVBE012925030.1_pt1 | contig 15654 bp, 10 predicted proteins | sample 1631181 | NCBI WGS metagenome assembly PVBE01 (sample SAMN08397723, study PRJNA350692) | Marine metagenome, whole genome shotgun sequencing project. | isolation source: water | place: Pacific Ocean | collected 2012-04 | reverse complement strand
TAATCGTGGAAAGCGCATAAGTTTTGGAGGTGTAAAAATGAAGGAGATTGTTGAGAGTTATTTCAAACAGAGAAGCCTAGTGAACCATCAGCTTGCTTCGTACAATGACTGTATTCCAGTCGGAGACGGAAAGGAAAGCAGGATGGAGAAGATTGTTAGAAACATCAGGATTGGAAGCGATGAGCTTGTAGAAGATGATGAGGGCGGGCTCGTAAAGCTCGACCTTCTGGATAAGGAAATTATTGTCCGTCTCAAGAATCTCCGACTAGGCAGGCCCACAATAAAGGAGGCTAACGGGGCAGAACACCATGCTACTCCAATGGAATGCAGGCTCAGGAAGCTCACATACTTCTCACCAGTCTATCTCGACTTCAAGATATTCCGCGACGACTTGCCCCCCTCCCCGGGTACTGAGATGGGATTCCAAGAAGAGACGAGTGTCCACATTGGAAACCTTCCAATTATGGTTAGATCTGCACGATGCAATCTAAATCATAACCACGTAGACGAAAACAGGCGCCTCTCTCCCGATACTTCGGCTGAAGATGCTGATAGATACACACAACTTCTGAGGAAATCGGGAGAGGACCCCCTTGACCCTGGGGGATACTTCATCATCAACGGAACCGAAAGGGTCCTAATCTCAATGGAGGACCTTGCTCCAAACAGGGTTACAGTCGAGAAGAACAAGAAGTATGCACACGAAACTCAGGTCGCGAAGATTTTCTCTCAAAAGGACGGGGTGAGAAAACCACTCAATGTTGAGAAGAGGAGGGATGGAATGCTGATGGTAAAGATACCAAGTGCCGGGACCACACCAATCCCACTAGTCTTGTTGATGAGGTCTCTCGGAGTTGAAAACGACCGCGAGATATTCGCAGCCATAGCCGGACCTCCAGAGGCAATGAAGTTCACAGTGGCCAATCTAAACGATCTCAGGGATAACGAAGAATACGGGGTGGACACTTCTGAAGAGGCATTGGCATGGCTAGAGAAGAAGTTTGCAGCCGGTCAACAGAAAGAGTACCGTGAGTCTAGGATCCAGAATCTGCTCGATAACGAACTACTTCCACATCTGGGATCAAGTATAGACAACAGGGAGAAAAAGGCAATCTTCCTTGGAAGAATTGCTCGCCAGGTCCTTGAGATGGCAATTAAGGACAAAGACCCTAATGACAAGGATCACTATGCAAACAAGCGTGTCAGGTTGGCTGGAGACCTGATAGAGGACCTGTTCAGAGTGAGCCTTCAACAGCTCGCGAGAGATCTGAAGTATCAGTTAGAGAGGCATCACAACAGGAAGAGGGAGCTCAGAATCTCCTCGTGTCTCAGACCAGACGTACTTACAACGAAGATTATGCATGCGTTGGCTACAGGGAACTGGGTCGGCGGGAGATCGGGTGTCAGTCAACTGCTCGACAGAACAACTTACCTTTCAGCACTATCGCACATGAGGAGGGTCACGAGTCCGCTCGTTAGGAGCCAACCACACTTCGAGGCCAGGGACCTCCATCCAACTCAATGGGGGAGGCTATGCCCCAACGAAACTCCAGAAGGACAGAATTGCGGCCTCGTGAAGAACGCCGCTCAAATGATTGACGTCTCGGAGGAAGTCCCAGAAAATGATGTGAAGGCCCTGCTCAAGGAAGCCGGCGTTAACGATAACCCCGATGGATGGGCCGACGGTTCCCGAATCCACGTAAATGGTGACATCTTCGGCCTACACAAGAGGCCCCAGAAACTGGTTAGTCAGTTCAAGAGGAGGAGGCGTTCTGGACGAATTAGACCAGAGGTAAGTATCAGACACGATCTCGAGAATCGTGACGTTTACATCAATACTGACAGGGGTCGAATGCTCCGACCACTCTTGATCATAGATCACGGAAGCCTCCAGATTACAAAGATGCACCTCGACGGGCTCAACTCGGGCGAGATAACATTCTCCGACCTAGTCTCAGGCGGGGTAGTCGAGTGGGTCGATGCTGAGGAAGAAGAAGACTTGCTTATTGCTCCAAGGCCATTCGATCTGCCAGCACATTCACCTAAGAACAACCGTCCAATCAACCCTGCAAAGGTTGAATGGACAAACTTGGGTGAGCATGGGATTTCCCATGCCAAGGTTTCTGCAGAGGTGAAGATGCCAAATGGGGAAGTGAAGACTGAGAAGTTCAAGGTCCCACTAAATTACTACCAAGAAAATATTGACGCATTGAAGAGAAAGGAGAAGAAGGATCACACCGTTCTTGTATACACGCACGTGGAGATAGATCCCCAACTTATCATGGGGGTTTGCGCCTCCTTGGTCCCTTACCCAGAGCACAACTCAACTCCAAGGGTTACGGGTGGAACCGCCATGGTCAAGCAAAGCCTCGGTGTTGCTAGTGCAAACTTCCGGCTCAGGCCAGATACCAGAGCGCACGTGATGCATTACCCTCAGCGTTCAATCGTAGGGACCAGGGCAATGACGTCCACAAAGTTCGATCAGAGGCCCGGCGGACAGAATTTCGTAGTGGCAATTGTCAGCCATCATGGATACAATATGCAAGATGCGGTGATCATGAATCGGGCATCTGTTGAGAGGGCACTTGGTAGATCGGCATTCATCAGGACATACAATGCAGAAAACAAGAGGTTCCCAGGAGGCCAAGAGGAGAGAATCGAAGTCCCCGGAACAGGTCTAGACGAAATAAAGGGCCTCAAATCATGGGATGCCTATTCTCACTTGGAAAGGGACGGACTACCCGTTCCAGAGGTTGAACTAACCAGCCAAGAAGGTGGCAGAGGGATTCTTGTCGGCAAGACAAGCCCTCCTCGATTCCTAGAAGAGTCTCACGGCGCGTTCCTACAAGCGCAAGAGAGGCGAGAATCATCAATGATGGTGAGGCATGGGGAGCAGGGTTGGGTCGACAACATCTTCGTAACTGAATCACTAGATTCGGGCAGATTAGTCAGGATAACATTGCGTACTAACAAGATACCAGAACTCGGCGACAAGTTCGCCAGTCGTCACGGGCAGAAGGGGATTATCGGGAGACTGGTCGAACAGGAGGATATGCCATTTACCGAAGATGGAGTCATCCCCGACCTACTGATCAACCCTCACGCAATCCCTTCCAGGATGACGGTTGCTCACGTTCTGGAAATGATCGGCGCAAAGGTCGGGTCAATGGAGGGAAGGAGAATTGATGGAACCGCTTTCACAGGAGAGAAGGAGGAGTCACTTCGATCTGGACTTCTCAGGAACGGCCTTAGACACACTGGCAGAGAGTCGATGATCAACGGGGAGACCGGCGAGAGCTTCCCCGTCGAAACTTTCGTTGGAGTGATTTACTACCAGAGGTTGCACCATTTGGTCAGCAGCAAACTGCACGCACGCAGTAGGGGCAGGGTACAGATCCTCACAAGGCAGCCAACAGAGGGGCGCGCTCGACAAGGAGGACTAAGGTTCGGCGAGATGGAGAGGGACTGCCTCATTTCTCACGGGGCATCCATGGTAATCAAGGATAGATTACTGGATGAGTCCGATGGATGGAATCTGATGGTGTGCAATACTCCCCGATGCGGTCACATTGCATACTACGACTGGAAGAGAAGGACTACCATCTGCCCCGTGTGTGGCGATAGATCAGACGTTCATTCTGTCCAAACTTCGTACGCTTTCAAGCTACTCCTGGATGAGATGAAGAGTCTTGGAGTTGCTATGAGACTAGAACTGGAGGATAGAAGATGAGCGCCCGCGATGCAGCCAAGATACCCAAGAGAATTGACTCTATTAGATTCACATTGATGGATCCCAACGAAATCAGGAAGATGTCTTCCGTCGAAGTCAAGACTGCGGACACATACAAGGACGACGGTCACGCTTTCAAGCAGGGTCTAATGGATCCCAAAATGGGAGTCATTGATCCCGGAATCAGATGCGAAACCTGCGGAAACAAGCATGAGGAGTGCCCCAGTCACTTCGGACACATAGCACTCGAGCTACCAGTAATGCACATCGGATTTACGGGGCTGATCAAGACTTGCTTGAAGACCACCTGCAACTCTTGCAGCAAGGCCCTACTGCTAGATGCCCCAGAGTCTCACCCAACCGATCCCGAGAAGTCTGAGCAGGACTATTACAGGGACCGTGTAAATGACATCATACTAAAGCACGGAGTAGGTGGCAGAGAGTTCAAGAAAATCATCAAGGATATTGAGAATCTCTGTGCTGGTGCTAAGAGGGCAATTTGCATGCATTGCGGTGCCGAACAGGGCAAGATAATCTTGGACAAACCTACGACCTTCAAAGAAAAGAAGGCCGATAAGGGAGAGCACAAGCTGAATGCCAGGGATATCAGGGAATGGCTTGAGAAAATTCCCGATGAACACCTAATATTCGTAGGGATGGAGAAAGACGTCAGCAGGCCAGAGTGGACGATAATGAAGGTACTACCAGTGCCCCCAATCACAGTCAGGCCATCAATCACACTAGAGAGCGGCGATAGATCAGAAGACGATCTGACACACAAGCTGGTCGATGTTCTGAGGATCAATCAGCGACTCAGAGAGAATCGTGATTCAGGCGCTCCACAGCTCATAGTGGAAGATCTCTGGGAGCTCCTCCAATACCACTGCACTACTTACTTCGACAATCAAACTAGTGGAATCCCCCCGGCAAGGCACCGTTCAGGACGACCCCTCAAGACACTCTCGCAGAGACTAAAGGGCAAAGAAGGAAGGTTCCGAAGCAACCTTTCGGGTAAAAGGGTAAATTTCTGTGCAAGAACAGTAATCAGTCCTGACCCGAATCTTGGAATAAATGAAGTCGGAGTTCCTGTAAAGACTGCAAAGGAACTCACCGTACCCATCAGGGCCACGAGCAGAAACCGTGAACAACTGAGGCAGATGATCCTACGTGGTCCAGATGTCCACCCCGGGGTTAACTACATCATCAGGGGCGACAGATTCAGAGTCAGGATAACTGATAGGACCAAGTACATCTGGGCCGGATTCAGATGCTTGAACCCTGAATGCCATTCGGGAAGCGAGGAAGAACCCTACATGGGATACAGGCCAGATTTGAATGAGGTACTACCAGCTCCCAACTTTCTCCCCGGATTGGTTCTGAAAGAGCAGATGCGGAGAGACCCGATCACAGATGAACTCGTCCCAGAATGGAACGTCGATCTCGAGGGGACACTCTCCAACCTCAGGGGCGAGGGAAGCGACGGGAAGCCGTTAGCCGAAGATGACCCTGATGGGGCAATTCACTATAGGTGGAAGTGGGAGGTCAATAATCCCGAAGAATATCTTCCAGAGCACCTAGAGGTGAAGTGCCCGCACTGTGGAAGCCCAGAGGTTGAGGACGAGCATGGCAATGTCTACCCAACGGATACAGAAGACAGGCTAAGCACATACGATAGAGAAGGAAACCCCCGCCCGGGAGTCGTTGTCGAAAGGCATCTGATTGATGGGGACGTGACTATCTTCAATCGTCAACCATCACTTCACCGGATGTCGATGCTCGTTCACGAAATTAGAGTCATGGAGGGAAAGACATTCAGGTTCAATCTAGCAGATTGCACGCCCTACAATGCAGATTTCGACGGGGACGAGATGAATCTTCACGTAATCCAGAGCGAGGAAGCCAGAGCAGAGGCAAGAATTCTGATGAGGGTCCAAGAGCACATCATATCCCCTAGGTACGGAGGTAGCGTAATCGGGGGAATACACGATCACATCACTGGTGCGTATCTCCTCACCCATGGCGAGGCCTTCCTGCCAATGCACGTGGCAATGGATGTGTTGAGTTCAATTGGATGGGAGGGAGACCTGCCAGAAACAGTCGAGAGGGACGGCCAGACTGGGTTCCTTGGAAATCAGATTTTCAGCCTATTGGTACGTGGAGGCTTCAGCCTCAACTTCAAGAACAGGGCCGGTGAAGACGTCCAAGTAACCCAAGGTGATGTTTCAGGATCTATCGACAAGAGGGGTATCGGAGCCGAAGACGGACGTCTTCTTGATGCCGTAGTACAGACTCACGGCACCGATCTGGGTGCAGATTTCATCAACAAGATGACGAAGATGACCATCGCAATCTGCACGGCAATGGGCTTCACTACCGGAATTGATGACGAGGACCTCCCACCCGAGACCAAGGATGAGATTGCTAGAATCAACTCCCAGGCCAGCTCCGACGTAGATGCAGAACTTGAGAAATTCGGTAAGGATGGTAGGAAATACGAGGCCCGACCAGGAAGAACCCCCCATGAGACACTTGAAGAGAACATCCTAACCATTCTTGATGCCGCCAAGGCCAAGACCGGTGACGAAGCAAAGAAAGCACTGGGCGATGACAACTCGGCGGTGCTGATGGCTGCTTCAGGTGCTCGAGGCTCCATGGATAACCTAGCTATGATGGCAGGATCAATAGGACAGCCGAAAGTCAGGGGGAAGAGGCTGGAGAGGGGGTACCAAGACCGTGTCCTTTCCCACTTCCCAAGGAAGGTAAAGGGATCAAAGGAGAAGGGATTCGTCTCTTCTTCATTCAAGAGGGGCCTAGAGCCTACTGAGTTCTTCATGCTGTCAGTATCGGGTAGAGAATCACTGGTTGACACAGCCGTAAGGACGAGCAAATCCGGATACATGCAAAGGCGCCTGATTAATGCAATGGACGACCTGAAGGTTGCAAACGATCTGAAAGCTTCCGTGAGGAACACTGCTAACAGAATCATACAATTCGAATATGGAGAGGACGGAACAGACCCGGCAAGGAGTCGGAAAGGCAGTCCTTTCGACGTAGACCAAGTTCTGAATGACGCATTGGGGGGTGCTAACTGATGGTAGTCAAGAGTGCAACAAAGAAGAAATTGATGGATCTCGGCATCGAGGAGGAGTATGCGCACAAGCTTGCCGATGACAGAAAGTGGGATGACGTAAAGGGACTCTCCCCCGGGCAAATTGCTCAGATTTGCGGCATAGACTCGGGAACATCTCAGAGAATCCACGACGTAATGGCTAGCTCCGTAAAATCATCCAGAGCTTCTACTGCAAGTTCTGAGAAGACGATTGTCAGGCGCCGAACAGTCTCCCGGCGCCGAAGAACTACTCGCTCTCTGCCTTTGCAGGATTATGACTACGATTCGAAAATGGCCCAACTTATCCGTGACATCGACCACGAAGATGAGATGTATATCCAGCTAAAAACAGCCGCAACAAAAGCAGGCTCGAACATGACTCCCAGGATGATCGATCAGCTAGTAAAGGGACTTCACAGCCGAGGGGAGAAGAAACTGACCGATGCAAAGGCAAAGAAGATAGTCACCTCTGCAAACAATTTCTACATGGATTCCAAGGCAGTCCCCCACGAAGCAGTGGGCATTACGACGGCCCAGTCAATTGGCGAACCGGGAACGCAGATGACAATGCGTACTTTCCACTATGCCGGTGTGGCAACAGTGAATGTTACACAGGGCCTTCCAAGGATTATCGAGATTGTCGATGCGAGAAAGGTACCCAAGACCCCGACCATGATCATATACATGGATGAGAAGAATTCCAAAGGAAAGCCCCTAAGGACCAATGAGAAGCTAGTCCGCGATCTTGCAGCCGCAATCGAGACCACCACTGCAATGGATATTGCTACAATAGACGTTGACGTAGCCCAGAGGAACATCGTCCTACAATTGAACAATAGCAATATGAGGTTGAAGAAGATGAATGGGGCTGAGGTTAGGGACAAACTATCCCGCGCACTACGACTGTATGTCCAAGCCGATGACGACGATCGTCCAAAGTCACTCAGGATCATTCCAGGAGTTTCAAAGGAGGAGGATCTGGCCGATCTTGCATCCGATCCGCCAACATACACCGCCCTCCTACAGCTTGAGGACAAGATCAAGAAGCTCCGTTTGAAGGGATTGCCAGGAATCAGCAGGGCTACTGTACAAGGTCCAATGTCCGATACTGGAGAATACTATATTTCCACAATCGGGTCCAACCTGTCGAAGGTCAGCGAGTTCGATGGAGTGGATAGATCGAGAACCTACACCAACAATATCAATGAGATACACGACTATCTTGGAATCGAAGCAGCCCGTCAGGCTATAATCAACGAAATGTGGGACACTCTGGAAGGTGCTGGCCTTGATGTTGACGTTAGGCACCTGATCATGGTTTCAGACGTAATGACTACCGGTGGAGAAGTTAGGGCCATAGGTAGGCATGGTGTCAGTGGTACCAAGCACTCAATACTTGCTAGATCGGCTTTCGAAGTCACGGTCACTCACCTATTGAAGGCAGGAGTAATTGGCGAGAGGGACATGCTATCTGGGGTTACTGAGAATATCATCGTCGGCCAGCCAGTAGCCCTGGGTACGGGCAGCGTCGAGTTGTTCTACATACCAGAGGAAGCTAATTGAGGTGAAAGAATGGACATCGCAAGGCAATTGAAGCAAGGAATAAACACTGGCAACATTGTTTTCGGACAGAGGCAAACGTCTTCCGAATGCTCAAAGGGCGAAGCAAAAATGGTACTAGTTGCCGCTAACTGCCCAGAATCTTTCATCGATGATTTGCGAAACTCACATCCTTCCGTTCCTGTGCATCAAGTAACGATGGTGAATAGGCAACTTGGCGCTGCTTGCGGAAAACCATTCCCAGTGAGTTCACTTTGCATCCTCGATGCCGGACAGAGTGATTTGCTTCAACTCGCACCAAACCTTTGACCGAATAATCAGCCTCAAGAACAAATATCTTGGGTCTTCTTCAAAGTCAGACCCGTAGGCCTCCATCCATGGAAGCGGTATTGCGGGATCTTCTCAGAATAAAATCCGTTAATCTTCGAGACCCGAAAGCAGTCACTGCTTCCCATGGCTTCACATGCCTAGGAATTGCGACCTCTATTCCAGAATTAGAAATCCATTCAGATGAGATCTTCATCTGGCACGCCCGAGCAGGAATATTGCCGATCACTAAGAGTGAGATAATTAGGTTTGGAATCGATGCGCCCAGCGGATTCAACCTGATTCTAAGTGAAAGGGAGGTCCAATCAGGATGCCACTCGGTAGAAAGTTTTGATTTCAGAATTCTTGAACCAGAGGTCATTTCATCGTGGGTGGGCAAGGCGGTTCTATCTGGGGATTTGATTGCATCCGCAAGGGGCGATGATCAAGATGATACGAGAACGGTGGAAAGTCGCGGAAATGACAACTCAGTAGAGAGGATGTTGGTCCTAAAACCGGCAATTGAGATTAAATCTTGGTCTGCTCAACGAGGTATGGAGGGATTCTCTTCTACTCCAATCCTTCTCGCCGCCCGCTTGTGGACAGTTTTGGGGGAACTGCAAGGTCCCAATGGAGAAAGGGAACATGGTAAATGGAATATTCTGGAGGACCCTTGGTCGAAAACCGTCACCTTACTGGGTGACATTCAGAATCTCCAGCAAGCCCCCGTACTAAGGACAATCGAACCGAAAGATCTCAATTGGCTAACTGCGAGTAGGATTGATGAAGAATTGGCAAAGGTCATCGAGCAAAGAAGGAGGGGGAATTCCGGAGAAACTAGTGTTTCAGGAACCGTTCGAAGCATGCTTCTCCAGAAATGGCCTTTGGATTCAGAAAGAGCAAACATCATCGATAGCAAGATTCTGATACCCGGTTGGGCAATCCATTTAGAAACTGAAAAAATACTACACGGCAGAAACGGTCGCCTATACGACTACTAATTTCTCTGGAGCAGCATCATATCTTCATCAGATAGCGTCTGACCTTCCATCAGCCTCGACATTAGGTCAGTAACATCCACTCTCTCTGCCTCATGATCTTTCTTGGTTCCTGATAACTTCAGAATATCTTGCATAGAATGAATGCATCTTAGGGAAATGATGTATCTGTTATGCAAATCATCAGCATCACCCTTGGTCGACGTTAGTCCTAGATGTTCTGAGTTTGCTAGGCTCCTTAGCCTATCTACTTCATTTGAAAGCTCCATCATTAGTGAGTGTGCTTCCTCTGACTTCTCTGAAGCATCAGTGACAGCGTCGTGTGCCTTCTGTTGCCTCTTCTCCGCTTGCTTAACTTCCTTTAGAACTGAAGAGCTACTTGCCTCTTCTTCCTTCTTCAGCGTCTTGAATTCGGCCTGCAGCCTCTTCATCGTCGCAAAGAATTCCCTCTCCTTTTTTGGACCAATTTTTCCAGTCTGGTGACGCCATTCTAGCTTATTCATCTGTTCGCGAATTTTCCGCGAGTCCGGACCCTTCTTCTTCCTCCCAGAATCACGCCCCTTATCCTCAACAGAACTTCTCAACTTGGCCCTGATCTCCTTCAGCGCATTTGTCCTTTCCAGTCTAATTTTTCTGAGTTCAGCAACTCTGCCATTTGCTTCATTTCTCAAGGTCTTCTGCTTTTGGACTTCGGTAATCAATTCCTTGACCTGGCTGTTGATCTCATTCCTCTTGTCTAGTTGTCCCCTGACCTTCACGTTGAGTTGGTCGCGCCTTGTTTTGAAATCTGCCAACTTTTCGCTAACCGCCTGAGTTTTCTTTTCGAAAACATCACTAAAATTGGATTGATTGAGTTCCAACTACGCCCCTCGGACACTGCCAATTTGGGTCCCCATTTAAGGAATACCGAATTTTCAATCATTCTACTCTCTTCGAGTAGCAGCTCTGCCTTGTCTACTCCCTCTCCTCGAGACTCCTATCTTCCTGATCTTCTTCCTAGGTTTGGACTCTTCTTTCGACTTCTTTGAATCTGCAACTTTCTTTTCAGAAATCGATGAGAGGCCACCTGACTCTAGCAATGCGCCCAACTCATCCGTGCTCAGCAAACCACCCTTGGCTGCGATTCCCCTGATGTCATCTATGCTGGAGAATTCTCGTCTGCCAGATGAAACCCTGGAGAACTTCTCTAGCCTTTTCAATTCCTTACGTTCACTCTTCACGGTCTTCTTGATTGACTCAATTTTATTATCAATTGATGAAATCCTCTTGCTGACTCTCCTGATATCCTTCCTGCTTACCTTATCTTCTCCAATTTCCACATTCTCTTTGAGTTCAGATACTACTTTGTTTGCGACTTCCTTATTCTGATCTAACTTGGAAGAAATCCTCCTCATCTCACCAACTTTCTTGATGTAATTTGAATGCGCTTTCTCCGCCTGCCTCTTCCTCTTTATTGATGCTTGAATCTCGAAGAACCTACTGAATGCCGTTAGCTCTGGATTTAGCATTGGGACCGACGTCAAGTCATTGTCTATGCTTGTTAAAGAGTCAAATGTATCACTCAACCACTCTTCCAGAATCTTTGATGGGGGTGGGACGCTTTCGTTTATTGCATCCCTCTTCTCGCGTTGCTTCTGCGCACCCTTTCTGGACGAGTGAAACTCCGCGAGTAGCTTTTTTCTCCCAGAATCAGAGTCCTCGAAACCCACTACTGCAGATCTCAAAGCCTTGACGATATGCACCTGCTCCTTCCTCTCAGATTGCAGGTCTCTCATCTGCCCGTCGATGGTACGAAGAAGATCCTTCTTCTCTTTGACAATTCTAGTAATTCCTTCTGAATCCAAACCCTCCAGATCGCCCCACATATTACTACCTGGTCCGCCACTCATTCTTCCTCACCAACCAGATCTTTCGACTTTGCTTTCTTCCGCGTATTCTTAGCGAAAGATGACCTTCCTCCCTCTTCAACGATTTTTCTAGCCCTTAGAAGGTCCCTGAAACCAGGTCCGATATCCCCAAATCCTAGCTCAAGTCTCTTTTCCCAGTATTCAATTGCCTTATCACTCTGTGAAAGCAATTCCCTCGCCCTATCTAACTGACTCCTTATTTCCTTTAATTCTCCGGATGATTCTGACAGCTTCTTATACATCGGTTGTGCCTTTGAAACGGACTCGATCATCTTCGAGTGGGCCTTATCCGCCTTCTTGAATAACTCAGACATTTTTCTATTACTGTCCAAATATTTGGCCATCTCTGGATTTGAATCCTTTCTATCTTTGACCCATTTGTCGTTCTCAGAAATCAAGGATCTTCTCTGCTCCAAGAGTTTCCTCTCTGATTTGTGATCTAGTGCAGATGTCTGAATCTTATCCTCTATCTCCTCGATTTGTTCCAATAACCTTCTCTTCTTCCACTTTGGATCAAGGCTAATCATCCCGCCGCTCTTATTCAGACTCTCCCTGATTTCTTTAACCTCAGGAATTAATTTCCCCGCCTCCCTCTGGAATAGGTCCCTCTCTTTCTTCAATTCTGCAACCTTGCTATTAGAATCCTGGAAAGACCTTTTCATTCGTTCAACCTTTGGACTCAAAGAGTCCTCTTCCGCTTCCAAATTACGTATTACACCCGGAAGACTGTCTTTTAGCATAATCCTCCTTTTCAGGAGTTTTTCAGCAAGCTCGTTTGGCCCGACCTGCATCAGTTCTCCTGTGTCCATTTCGGTTCCGAGAAATACTTCCCTTTTAGGCAATACTGGACATTTTTGTGGGTTTGATTCATACGATGTCCATTCAAGCCGACACCATGAGGGCCTTGCTAGGCAATACTATTCGCATGTCTATAGCGATAATGTTGCTTTCCTGCACTTGCTCGCATCTGCATTATTCACAACTAAATGACTCTAACCCAATCGAACCAATGTATTCGGATGAGTCAACAAATTCCACTAATTTCACATCTTCAGGAGACTCTGGATTAGCAATTTCTGGAGAGCCCGGATACGTCGGCGACATCCTAATCGCCTCAATGATGGTGACAAACTCGGGCGGTTCTACTGGTTCAGTTTCACTGATAGTCTCACCAATTACCGGTGAAGAGTCATTCGAAGGGGCGCAAATTTCAATCTCCCCGGGTTCAACTCGCGAGGTTTCCGCTCCCTTCAAATTGGCTTCTTCTGGGACAAATAATTTTGATTGGCGAATTTTCGAAGCTGCAGACTCGGATAATCCGCAAATGCAAGGAAATTTCTCAATTGAGGTGATGCCGAGCCAGACCCTCAACCTGTCTATCGACTCTATGGAATGGACCAATTCCGCCGGATTGAATTTAGACGCATCGGTTTTCCTGTCAAATGGGAGGGCCAGGGGCATCATAATCGAGGTCTCCTCGGGTTCACAGGGGAGCAATCAGTTATTGCAAAGTATTCAGATTGAATCCGACCCGGGTAGAAGGACAATCACATTCGACCTCGGTCACCCTTCAGCAGATGAGATATTAGTGGAGGCGATCCCAATTGGGTGGCAATCTTCGTTAGATTCAGCTAATTCCTCACTGTTTGACGTTTCAGAGCCTTCTGTAAACGAGGGCTCAATCTTCGTCGAAGCATCATTCTCCCCAGAACGCCCTATTCCCGGCAGTAGAGTCCTGGTCGCCATCTCCTTGGAAAATAGGGGCAATTATCAAGCACAATCCGGTTTTGTCCGAGTGATTTCTTCATCTGATCAGGGAGTCCTCGCACAAACTGAAGTCCAAACCCTTGGTCCTGGCTCAAACATCACAACCGATGTTTCATTGCCAAATTGGCCCGCAAGTGATAGCGTTGGTTTAGAGGTCCAGTGGCATACAAGCGGCGTCATATCCTCAAATTTCTTCACAATCGAGACGGATAATAGTCAGGAAGGTCTGAATATCCCCTTCGATTTACTAGCTGCTGCCTATGGCCTTCTTGCTGGCATCCTAACAATCCTAGTTGGCACATTAGTTTGGCGAGCAGTCTCAACTAGAACCCCTTCTACCTCTGATTTCAATCTCCGTGAGACTAAGGAATCAACAAAGTCTCAGTCCAAACAGGAGAAGACGGAGATACAATGCTCATATTGCGATCAAAGACTAATGGTCCCCCACAATCATGTCGGTGGGGTTCGCTGTCCGGCTTGTTCAATGGAATTTATTGTAGGTGAACAAGACAAACCGTCGCATCCCGTCATAAGCTCATCAGAAGACACGCTAAATTGCCCAGAATGCGATCAGGCCTTGAGGGTGAAGATGGAGAATAGGCCAGTAATGTCTAGGTGCCCTGTGTGCAAGACTCAATTCATGGCCGAGGCCGAGGGGGCGTAAGATGTCCGAATTCAGTGAAGTTGAGGAGATGTATCTGAAGACTATCTTCGAGATCCACACGGATACTCCTGGTGAGATTGTTAAGACAACAAAACTCGCTGAAAACATGGGTGTTTCTGCCGCTTCGGTCACCGAAATGATTCAGCGCCTCTCCCAACGTGAAATGATCACTCACATTCCATATCGGGGCTGCCGTCTAACAACCGAAGGTTTCCAGTTAGCGGCTAGAATAAAGAGAAGACAAGGCCTTCTTGAGATACTTCTGAAGGACATCATTGGTTTCAATGGAGACGTTGAGGGTGTCGCATGCAAAATGGAGCATTCAGTGGGAATAGAATTGGAGGAAACACTCGACCGCCTCCTTGGGTATCCGGAGAACAACATAACTGGGAAAAAAATCCCGAGCATTGAGCGCGACTTTGAAACGTTAGGTGTCGGAACACTATTGCCAATCGGGAGACTTCCAGAGGGGTCTTCTGCCATAGTTGAGTTGATGGTTACAAATGACGTCGAATCCATTACCATCAATGATTGTGGAATCAGTTCCGGTACAAAGGTATCAGTGTCCGAGGGAAAGCTTACTTCTGGTGACAAGCTCATTGAATTATCAGATAGCATTTCAATGAGGATTCTGGCCAGAATCACTTCTATGGGGGATTAATCCATGTCATCAGACGAGGAGTCAGGCAATTTCCACTCACCGGAGAGTGAATTGGAATCAATGGTGGCAACACTACAGACGGAGACCCCTTCTGCCCCTGAGATCAAAGGGATGGTGAAGGATGAGGATAGGGTCGCAATCAACAATAACAAGGCCACTTTGAAGTCTAGGGAGGTCATTTTGACAGGCGTAGATGATTTGTTAATCAGCCGAGGAGCTCGCTTGATACTTTTCTTGCCAATTGTAGTTGTACTTCTTTTCGGACTTGCACAGTCTTACCGAGGTTCAAAACCAGACTGGTGGGAAGGGGGGGTGCAGGAACTATTCTTCGATTTTTCATTCTCAAAATCAGTTTACTTGCTCGCTCTAGCACTGATGGTCGCCGACCTCATGCTATTGTTTGTTCTACATTACTTATTGTGGGTCACAAAGAGGATTTTTCAAATTGAAACCGATGAAATCGTCTCTACCGGAGTTACATTTCGCAGCTCCCATGGATATAGCGAAATGAGGGCAGTAATTGATGGCGCTTCGAATCAACTCAACCTTACTACTACTTTGATGATTTTCTCAACAGGACTACTTGGACTATCCCTGATCACAACTCCTTCCGAAGCCGAAGGAATCCCTGTCCTGATCGCTCTATCGACAGGAACTCTACTTTCCGGGCATAGTGTATACATGGTTTCTAATCGTCCCAGATTCAACACCGTCGAGCCATGGGGGCTGTTGGATGCATTTTCACCCCCAATGCATCCCGCATTACTGAATAAGCCATTCACAGACGTAATCAGATCCCATGTCGACCCCCTACTAGCTGTTCGCTTCTCCAAGTACGTCTCATCATTTAGTCAGAATCTCCAGACAGGTGTCAGACTTTCAGAATTGCAGGAATACCTCCTCCAGGTACTCGATTTGTTCCGTTCTGGTTTGATCGAAGAGGATGATTTCC
>PVBE010183149.1_pt1 | contig 15654 bp, 17 predicted proteins | sample 1631181 | NCBI WGS metagenome assembly PVBE01 (sample SAMN08397723, study PRJNA350692) | Marine metagenome, whole genome shotgun sequencing project. | isolation source: water | place: Pacific Ocean | collected 2012-04 | reverse complement strand
GCCACAAAATGCTCGACCAAACGACCCTGTTTATATTTGCTTAGACGACTCTTCCGCATGCTTCCCATGATAACATCTTTTTGGCGTTATCTGGGTCAGCCCCAAAATATTAGCATGCCCGAATATTAGCATGCCACGTGGCAGGAATTTGAGGGAGGACAGGAGATTCGCACGATTACACTTATGTTAATGGCTTTGGCGGTGGCGCTCGCCGGCTTTGCCGCGCCGGCGGCGGCGGGTGAGGGCGTCAAGGTGACGCCGCTCGGGCTGGCGGAGGGAGAATTCTGCAAGTTCGACCGGGCGATGATCTTCGAGGACCCGGACGGCACGCGCATTCTCTACGATCCGGGGCGCACGGTGACCGGCCCCGGCGATCCCCGCCTCGGCGAAATCGACGTCATCCTGGCCAGCCATATGCATGGCGATCATGTCGGCGACAAGCATCAGCCCAAGCCCAATGCCGGCACTTGCGGCGCGCCCGATCTCTCGGTCGGAGCGCTCCCGAACACCAATCTGGTCAACATCGCGCTGGCCAAGAACGCCAAGATCGTCACCGGCAGCGAGATGCCGAAATTCTTCGCCACCAAGCTCAAGGCGCTCGGCGGCGACCCTAAGAGTTCGCTGCTGGCGCGCTTCGGCGCCTCGCGCCGGATCGGCGGCGTCAGGATCACCACCGTCTCGGCGACCCATTCCAACGCCGTCAATCCGGCGATGATCGGCGGCCAACTCGGCGAGCTGCTCGCCGCCGCCGGGCTCGGCGCCTATGTCGGGCCGCCGACCGGCTATGTGCTCACCTTCTCGAACGGGCTCACCGTCTATCTCTCAGGCGACACCGGGATCACGGCGGAGCAGGACAGCGTCGTGCGCCGGCATTATCATGCCAAGCTGGCGGTGATAAATATCGGCGACGTGTTCACCACCGGGCCATGGGAAGCCGCCTTCGTCATCAACGAGCTGGTCAAGCCGAATTCGGTGATCCCCAGCCACGCCAACGAGGTCGCCACCATGAGCGGAATTGTCGTCGCCGGCAGCAAGACCGAGACCTTCATGCGCGCCTCTCAAGTGCCGGTCCATGTTCCCTTGAGCGAGCGCAGCATGACGTTCGACGGTGACGGCGTTTGCGTCGAGGGCTGCTAGCGGTTGGAAAACGGATGGTGGAAGCAGAACGGATCAGCGTCGCCCCGGCCACCGCCGGTCGCTGGGCCGACTTCGAAAAGCTGATGGGCAAGCGCGGCGGCGCCGGCGGGTGCTGGTGCATGCTGTGGCGCTTGTTTGGGCGCGATTTCGAAGCTGGCAAGGGCGCCGCCAACCGCAAAGCCATGAAGGCTGTCTTCCGGTCGGACACCCCGCCGGGGCTCATCGCCTATGACGGCGCGGAGCCGGTCGGCTGGTGCGCGATCGCGCCGCGGGCCGAGCTTCCGCGTTTGAAAGCGTCGCGGGTTTTGCGGCCGATCGATGACGCGCCGGTCTGGTCCGTCAGCTGTTTCCTGATCAAGCGCTCGCATCGCCGGCGCGGCATCTCGGTTGCCCTGCTTCAGGCCGCCGAGGATTTTGTCCGCCAGCGGGGCGGCAGCATTATCGGGGGCTATCCGATCGAGCCGAGCAAGAGCGCCTACCCGGACACGTTCGCCTGGACTGGCATGGCCAACGCGTTTCGAAAAGCCGGCTTCGAAGAGAAAGCGCGGCGATCCAAGACCCGCCCGATCATGCGCCGGGTTCTTTGAGGCGGCATTGACCTTTCGCTTGTAGGGGGAATACTCGTCGCATCCGCAATTCAGTTCCCCGCACGCCACAAAATAGTCTGGGAGATAACCATCATGGCACGCGATCCAAAATACGATATTTTGTTCGAACCGATTAAACTGGGCCCGAAGACGGCAAAAAACCGCTTCTGGCAAACACCGCACTGCGCCGGCCCCGGCTCGGAGCGGCCCGGCACGCAGGCCGCGTTTCGCGGTATGAAGGCCGAAGGCGGGTGGGGTACCGTGTTTACGGAATATTGCTCGGTCAGCCCGGAATCGGATGAATTTCCCTATGTCTCGGCGCGTCTTTGGGACGATGGCGACATCATCAATCTTGGCCATCTGTGCGACACCCTGCACGGCCACGGCGCGCTGGCCGGCGTTCAGCTATGGTATGGCGGCATCCAGTCGCCCTGTCTCGAATCCCGCCAGGTGCCGCGCTCCTCGGGCGATCTTCCGTCGAACGGCTACCGCTCGCGAACGATCTACGGGCGCGAGGGCGACGAGGACGACATCAAGGCGATCATCAACATGTATGTCGAGGCGGCCAAGCGCGGCCAACAGGCGGGCTTCGACATCCTCGAGGTGATCTGCAGCGACAGCGGCATGGCGATGCAGTTCTTCGAGCGGCGCTATAACCACCGCAGCGACGGCTATGGCGGCTCGCTCGAGAACCGTGCGCGCTTCGCCATCGAAGTACTGGGCGCGGTGAAGCGGGCGTGCGGCGATGACAGCGCCATCGGCTGCCGCTTCAACCTCGACACCACGCGCGGCGCCAGCGGCATCCAGCATTTCGACGAGGGCATGGGCTTCGTCGAGATCCTGGCGCGCGAGGGCGTCGCCGACGTGCTGTCGACCAAGATCGGCGACCTCGAGGAATGGGCCGGCGAGGATGCCGGCGGCTCGCGCTTCCGCAAATCAGACTGGACGCGGCCGTTCGTCGATCAGGTCAAGAACGTCATGGGCGACATCCCCGTGGTCAATAATGGCCGCTTCACCAGCCCCGACGACATGATCGGCGTCATCAATGCCGGCCAGTGCGACATCATCGGCGCGGCGCGGCCCTCGATTGCCGATCCCTTCCTTCCGACCAAGGTGGCCGAGGGACGGCCGGAAGATATTCGCGAATGCATCGGCTGCAATATGTGCGTCTCGAAGTTCAACCAGAACAGCCTGATCTACTGTACCCAGAACGCGACGACGATGGAGGAATACCGCCGCGGCTGGCACCCCGAGAAATTCGAAAAGACCGAGGACCCCTGCTCGGTGCTCGTCGTCGGCGGCGGGCCCGCCGGCATGGAATGCGCGCGCGTCCTCGGCATGCGCGGCTACGATGTGCATCTCAGAGAGGCCGATGACGAGCTCGGCGGCCTGTGGAAGGAGGTCGCCCGCTATCCGCGCTGCTCGGAATGGGGGCGCGTCATCACCTACCGCCAGGCCCAGCTCGATAAGCTTAAAAATGTCGAGGTCCATCTCGGCGTCGGCGAAATGACGGCGGCGGACGTGCTCGAATACGGCGCCGACAAGGTGGTGATCGCGACCGGCTCGCACTGGTCGGAGGATGGCCTGGGTGCCGATTCCCACGCCGCGATCCCCGGCGCCGATGTGTCGGCGCCGCACTGCCTGACGCCGGAACAGGTGATGGCGGGCAAGCCGGTCGGCGAACGGGTGATCGTCGTCGATGGCGACAGCCACTTCACCGGCCTCGCCATGGCCGAGTTACTGGCCGATCAGGGCAAGCAGGTGACCGTCGTGACGGATGCGGGTTATGTCGCCGAATACGGCGCCTACACGATGGAGCTCGGCAACAATAAGCGCATGATGTATGCCAAGAAGATCGCCGAATACACCAGTCATTGGGCGGACAAGATCGAGCCCGACAAGGTGACGCTCTTTTACCTCTACCGCGACAGCGCCGAGCTGTTCGACCAGGGCAACGGACGGTTTGGCCGCCGCATGGGCACCGAGACCTTCGATGTGGCCTGCGATTCGGTGGTTCTCGTCACCTCGCGTGTGCCCAATTCGGGCCTCTACAAAGAGCTCAAGGCACGCCAATCCGAGTGGTCGGGAAATGATATTCAGGCGATCTACCGGGTCGGCGACTGCGTTGCGCCGCAGCAGATGAATAACGTCATGTTCGGTGCCCACAGGCTCGCCCGCGAATTCGATTCGCCGGACCCGGAACATCCCCTGCCATGGATCCGCGAACGCCAGATTTGGCGGGCCGAAACCTATCCCAAGCTCGGTGACGCGCTCCCCATGGTGGCGGAGTGAATCAAGGCGGGAGCGGCATGGACCTTCCTTTCGGTGCGGGATTATGAGATCATTTTCGCGCGACAAGAAACCAGCACGGCGGTTGGCGGCAGCATGCGTACCGCGGTAGCCACACGATAATTCAAAAAAATTGACGGAAACAAGAACAACAGGGAGATCTCGAAAGATGACTTTAAAATGTTGGAGCGTTAGGACGATTTCGCTGGTGCTCGGCGCGGCCGTTGCGGTCGGCGGAGCGATGACGGCGATCTCGTCGAGCCAGGCCGAGGCGGGCGAGCTCGCCATTCTGACCTGGGAAGGCTATGCCGATTCTTCCATCACGCAGAAGTTCGAGGACGAGACGGGCTGCGCCATCAGCCGCACCTATGTCGGCTCGAACGACGAGTTCCCGGCCAAGCTCGCGGCCGGCGGCTCTATCTATGATGCGGTTTCGCCGTCGCTCGACACCACCGGCATTCTCGCCAAGATGGGTGTCGTCGAGCCGATTGCGATCGACATGCTCACCGACTGGAACGACATCTATGAGGGCTTTCGCGCCCATCCCAGCGTTGCCGGCGCCGAAGGCTGGCTGCCTCCGGAGGGCACCGTCTGGGCGGTGCCTTATTCCTGGGGCTCGATCGCCTGGATGTATCGTTCGGACAAGTTCGACACACCACCGGATTCGATCGAGATCTTCTGGGATCCGGCCTATGCGGGGAAGCTCTCGATCTGGGACGACAAGACCAACATTTATGCGGTGGCGCGCTATCTGTTCGGGCGTGACACCAACGTCTACGACCTGTCCGACGATCAACTGGCGCAGGTTCGCGACAAGCTCATTGAGGCCAAGCCGCAGATGCGCAAATACTGGGCGACCGCGGGCGAGCTGGTGAACCTCTATGCCAATGGCGAGGTGATCTTCTCCAACACCTGGGGCGGCTACCAGTCGGCGCTGCTCATCGAGCAGGGCATTCCCATGGTCGAATTCATTCCCAAGGAAAAGGCCGACGGCTGGCAGGATGCCTGGCAGATCGTCAAGGGCACGCCGAACATGGACTGCGCCAAGAAGTTCGTGGTCTATATGCAATCGCCGCACGCACAGTGCCAGATGTCGGCGGTGATGGGCTATTCCATGGCCAACGCCACGGCGGCCAAGGAATGCCTGACGCCCGAGATGTATGAATCGCTGCATCAGGGCGACTGGACCTATATCGACGGTCTCGACTTCTGGCAGGAGCCGATCCGGGTTGACGCGGTTATCGAGACCTGGAACGCCGTAAAAGCGGCTCAATAGGCGCTTTTTACGAGGCGGCATCGAAATCGCCGAACGGGGCCTTTCCCCGTTCGGCGGTTTTCCTTATGCGAGTCACTTTTCCTTATGCGAGTCACCACGGGGGGCCAGCGCCGAGCCATGTCATTCATCGTCGAAATCCAGAACGTGTCGAAGGCCTTCGGCAGCGTGCGCGCGGTCGAGGACGTCAGCCTTCAGATCGAAGAAGGCGAGTACATGACCATATTGGGGCCGTCGGGCTGCGGCAAGACAACCACCTTGCGCATGATCGGCGGTTTCGAATATCCCGACCGTGGGCGGGTCTTGCTCGGCGGGCAGGACGTGACCGATCTGCCGCCCTACAAGCGGCCGGTCAACATGATGTTTCAGGATTTCGCGTTGTTTCCGCATATGACGGTGGCGCAAAACATTGGCTATGGCTTGCGCATAGGCGGCGCGTCGAAGCGGGAGACCGCGCAACGGGTCGATGAGGCGTTGCGCACGATCGAGCTGGCGCACAAGGCCGCGAGCCGCCCGGCGGAACTTTCGATCGGCCAAAAGCAGCGTGTAGCACTTGCCCGCGCGCTCGTGCGCCGGCCGCAAGTGCTGCTCCTCGACGAGCCGATGTCGGCGCTCGATGCCCAATTGCGCGAGGCGATGCAGGTCGAGTTGAAACATCTGCACGAGCAGATCGGCCTGACCTTTATCATGGTCACGCATGACCAGACCGAGGCGCTCGTCATGTCGGACCGCGTCACGGTCATGGATCAGGGCGAAATCGTGCAGATCGGCACGCCGACCGAGCTTTACGACCACCCGGCAAGCCCTTACGTCGCCAACTTTCTCGGCACCTCCAACATGCTTGTCGCGACGGTGCGCGAAATCGATGCCGGCACCATCGTCACCGAATATGGCCCTAATGTGATACGCGCCGCGGCGGCCGGCAAAACCCCGGCGGTCGGCTCGCGCGTGATGCTGTCCATACGGCCCGAGAAACTTCGCCTGCTGGCCGCGGGCGCAACGCTGCCGGACGGCATCAACCGCCTCGGCGGTGTCATCAACGAACAGTTTTTCCACGGTGATTCGGTTCGCCTGACGCTCGATATCGGCGGCGATAAACCGCTCATCATTCATCACCAACTCAGCTCTTCCCAGGGGCAGGACGAATTGCCGCCGGCGGGGCAGACGGTCAACATCGCCGTCGATCCGGCGAGCGTGACCCTGTTCGACGATATCGCCGCGTTCGACGATATAGCCGCCCACCAAGCCGAATACCCCGCGTGAACCAGGCCCAGCAAAGGCGGATCGGCTTCGCGGCCCTGATGACGGGGCCGATGCTTTGGTGGATTGTCGTCCTCCTCATTCCCTACGTGATCATGCTCATGATCAGCTTCTATTCGAAGCAATTTCCGTTTCATGTGCCGGATTTCCAGTTCGGCAACTACCTCAAAATCTTCGACGACCCGCAATATTTCCAGGTGTTGCTGCGCAGCCTCAAGATATCGGTTCTGGTTTCCCTGGTGGCGTTCGCACTGGCCTACCCGCTGACCTATTATCTTGTCTTCAAGGTTCGTTCGCACCGCGTCCGCATGATCATCTATGTGGCGACGATCATACCGCTCTGGGTTTCCTATCTGCTGCGCGCCTATACCTGGAAAACGATCCTCGGTACCGAGGGTATTCTGAATTCATTCCTGATGTGGATCGGCATCATCGATGAGCCGATTTCGCTGTTTCTCTACAACCAGTTCGCCATGGTCGTCACCATGGCCTACATCTTCACGCCCTATATGGTGATGCCGCTGTTCGCTTCGCTCGAAAAGATTCCGAGGAATCTGGTCGAGGCGTCGAAGGATTTGGGCGTCGGCCGCATGGGCACGTTCCTGCGCATCACCCTGCCACTCTCGGTGCCGGGCATTCTCGCCGGCTTCACTTTCACCTTCTGTCTGTCTTTCGGCGATTTTATTTCGCCGCAGCTCGTCGGCGGCCCGTCCTCGAACATGATCTCGAATGTCGTGGCGACGCAGTTCGGCATCTCCATGAACTGGCCGCTCGGCTCGGCGCTCTCGATGATCATGCTGTTTATCGTCGTCGTCATCATCACCATGTCGGACAAGTTCGAGCGCGCCGGCCGGCTCGATCTGAATTAGGCCATGGCACTGCAGCAAACGCATACGGCTCGAGGAGGTCGGCAGGCGCCGGATCGCCCGCAGTTCAATCTGGCCGGTTACGACATCACGGGCCGGGTGCTGGCGCTTGCCGCCGGCTGCGTGCTCGCCTTCCTCTACATCCCGATCATCACGCTGATCATCTTCAGCTTCAATTCCAATCCTATTACCAGGCTGCCGCTGACCGAATGGACGTTCGACTGGTACGAGAAGGCGTTTACCAATTCCATCCTGTTGGCGGCGCTCGGCAACAGCCTGCTCGTCGCCTTGGTGGCGGTCGTCATCTGCCTCGCCATCGGCGTCCCGACCGCTTTTGCGCTCGACCGCTACCAGTTTCCCGGCAAGGTGTTCTTCCGCCGGCTGGTGCTGCTGCCGATCACGCTTCCGGGCCTGATCACCGGCATTTCGATGCTCAATTTCTTTTCCATGATGGATGTTTCGCTCAGTCTCCTGACCGTGATGGTCGGCCACGGAACCGCCCTCACCGCCATCGTCGTGACCAACGTCTATGCCCGCCTGCAGCGCTTCGACCGCCGCATCGAAGAGGCGTCGAGCGATCTCGGCGCGCGCCCCTGGCAGACATTCGTCAAGGTGACATTGCCCAACATCAGAAACGCCATCATCGGTTCGTCGCTGATCGCGTTTACCCTTTCGTTCGATGAAATTCCGGTGACTTTCTTTCTGACCGGGCGCGACAACACCCTGCCGATGTATATCTGGTCGACCATTCGGCGCGGCATCACGCCCGAAATCAACGCCATCGGATCGGTCATCGTCGGCGTCTCGATCCTGCTGTTGCTGGTCTCCGTGTTCATCATGAGCGATCCGGTGAAGAAAGCCCGCACCGGCCGGTGAGGCGACGGCGCGCGCGCGGACGCGCGCCGGCTAAAACACCTGGCGCGCCTCCAGGACGCCTTCCGGGTCGGCGTGGATGATCACTTCGGCGTTGGGGAAGGCGGCCAGGATGGCCGCCTCGACGGCGTCCGAAATCTCATGCGCGGCGTCCAGGGTCAGGCCGCCATCCATCGAAATATGCAGTTGGATGAAGCTGTTGAGCCCGGCGGCGCGGGTTTTCAGGTCGTGGCAATCGATCACCGCGGGATGATTGAGGGCGATTTTCTTGATCCGCTCGCGCTCGGTGTTGGGCAGCTCGCGGTCCATCAAATGGTTGAGCGAGGAGCGCGCGATGCGGCCGGCGCTGAAAATAATGAAGCCGGCGATGAGCAGCGCGACGATCGGATCGGCGGCGCGCCAATCGAGAAACATGACCAGCAGCAGCGATACGATGACGCCGCCATTGACCAGGATGTCGGTGGCGTAATGCACCGAATCGGCGCGAATCGCCAGCGAATCGGTGCGCCTGACGACGGCGCGCTGATAGGCCACCAGCGCCGCCGTGACGGCGATGGAAAACACCATGACGCCGAGGCCGAACTCGCCGTGTACGATGTCGCGCGGCTCGATGAGGCGGCCGACGGCTTCGAAAATGAGATAGATGCCGGATGCGCAAATAAACGCCGCCTGCCCCAGCCCGGCCAGGGGCTCGGCCTTGCCATGGCCGAATCTGTGTTCCGGATCAGCGGGTTGCAGGGCATGCCGCACGGCCAGCAGATTGACCAGCGAGGCCAGCGCATCCATCACCGAATCGGCCAGCGACGACAGCAGGCTGACCGAATCGGTGATCAGCCAGGCCGCCAGCTTGACGGCGATCAGCAGCAGCGCGACGCTGACCGCGGCGCTCGTCGCGCGCCGCATCAGGCGCTCGGTTTGGTCGCGCGATGCCGTGCCCATTGTCATGCGGCGAGTTTAGCTCGATTGAGCCGGCTGGCGATTAAGGAAACAGGCGCTGCTTGTCCCAGCCGCCATCGCGGCGTTCGAACAGCAGCCGCTCATGCAGGCGCGAGGCGCGGTGCAGCCAGAATTCGATGCGCTCGGGCGCCAATCTGTAGCCCGACCAGAAATCCGGACGCGGCACCTTGCCGATACCGTATTTGATGGCGTATTTGGCGACCCGGCGCTCGAGCGCCAGCATGCCTTCGAGGGGCACCGACTGCTTCGAGGCCCAGGCGCCGATCTGACTGTCCTTTTGGCGCGAGGCGAAATATTCATCCGCTTCCGCCGCCGTGACCATGGTCACCGGCCCCTCGAGGCGCACCTGGCGGCCGAGCGGCATCCAGTGGAAACACAGCGCCGCATACGGGTTGACGCTCATCTGCCGACCCTTGCGGCTCTCGACATTGGTATAGAAGACGAAACCCCGCTCATCACAGCCCTTCATCAGAACCATCCGCACACTCGGCCGCCCGGCTTCGTCCGCCGTCGCCAGCGCCACCGCCGTCGGCTCTTTCAGGCCGCAATCCTCCGCCTCGCCAAACCATTCGCCGAACAGCTCGAAAGGGTCTCTGTCTTGGGCTATCGCCATGCCGGTTGCTTTCAGTTTTATTGTTTTATTTTAAGGGCTTATCATCGTAAGGCTGGTATTCATCGAGGCTCGGCGCGGCGCTTGGCTGTGATCACGGGCATATAAATTCGCTACAATTTATTGCTAATTCACGAAATTGGCCAATTTTACCTGTAATGTTGCCATAGCTAAGTTATGCGGCGCGGCAATGTGCCGCGCGAATCTCCCTGAACTGGAGGCAAGATCATGAAAATAGTGAGAAATGCGGCCCTCGGCATCGCTTTGCTCGGCATGGTCGGGCTCGGCGCGTGCCAGAATATGGGCGAAAAGGAAACCCTTGGCGGCCTCGGCGGCGCAGCCGTCGGCGGCCTCGCCGGCGCTCAGATCGGCGGCGGCTCGGGCCAGCTCGCGGCGACCGCGGTGGGCGCCCTGTTGGGCTTCTTTATCGGCCAGGAAGTCGGCAAATCGCTCGACAAGGCGGACCAGCTCTATGCCGAGCGCACCGCCGGCCAGGCGCTCGAATCCAACCCGAGCGGCCAGAGCAGCACCTGGAGCAATCCCGACAGCGGCAACAGCGGCACCATCACGCCGACGCGCACATCCTATTCGGATTCGGGCCAGCCGTGCCGCGAATATCAGCAAACCGTCACCATCGGCGGCGAAACCCAGCAGGCCTACGGCACCGCCTGCCGCCAAGAGGGCGGCGCCTGGCGCATCGTCAATTAGGCGTCGTTCGCCGCCGCCAGTTTGCGCGCGACGATGTCCAGTGCCTGGCTTAGATAGGGCTTGAACAGCGGGTAATTCTCGCTCATCGGGAAGTGGCCGAGTTTCTTCATCTCGATGTACTCGGCGCCCGCCACCTGATCGGCGGTGGCCTTGGTGACCGCCGGCGGGGTGAGGAAATCATAGCTTCCCGTCATCATGACGAGCGGGCATTTGGCGGTATCGATCTCGTGCAGGCGGCCGCGCAGATCGTGATCCATCGAATAAAAATAGAGATCGCCCTTGAGCACTTCGGCGCCCTGCATGTGATACCACAGCGTCAGCCAGCGCTCAGCGTCCGGCGACATCGGCGCCATCATGTCCCAGACGCCGCTCGAACAGACCTGCGCCGCGTTGGTATGCGGGTGGCGCCACCAGTCGAGCCACCAGCCCGGCGCATACTCCGCCGCCTGCAGCGCGATGTTGGCGGCGAAGCGCTCGGGACAGCGCAGCGCCAGGTGCAGCGCGACACAGCCGGAAAATGACGAGCCGAGGAAGATCGGCTGGTCCAGTTCCAGGGCGTCGCAAAAGGCGGTGACGAAATTGACGAAGTGATCCGCCGTCAGGCGGTAATCCTCTTTCCACCATTCGGCGTTGGCGGGCGGGTCCGACTTGCCGTGGCGCGCCATGTCATAGGCGATGATGCGGTAGCGCGAGGTGAAGTCATCATCTTCCAGCAGATGGCGCCATTGATGGTTATGGGTGGCCGCCGTGTGATGGCAGACGAGCGGCGGTCCGTCGCCGTTCTCGAGCCAGAACACGCGGTATTCCAGGCCATCGACCTCGATGGTGACGTAGCGGCCGGTGACCGGCGATATTTTTGCCATTTACCGCTCTCCTCCGCTAGACAGGTACGCCGACCTGGCGCAACAGCTCGAACTGGGCGGTGAAATTGCGCAGATTCTGCATCAACACCGTGATATCGCCCTCGATTCTGAGATCCTCGCGCACCGAGGCCGCCCACATGCCGTGAAAAAACGGTGGTGGATGTTTTTGGCTCATCTTGCGCCAGGTTTCGGCGCTGGCATGGAGAGAGAAGTGATGCGGCTCGAGCGGCGCCGGGTCGATTTCGATTTTTTGCACGCGGCCGTCACGCATTTGCACGCCGACGCGGAGCTCCTCCATATCGAGGAGAAAATCGCAGCTGTAATATTTCGCGTAGCATTGGATGATCGGGTCGCTCTCCGTCGCGGCGCGGAATCTCTCCGCCCAGGCGGCTCTCTGTTGTGCCATATCTGCCATTTTCTGCCCTCCCGCCGGGCGGCTTGGTCCAGGCGCCGTGCGCCCGGTAAATTTTAGGGGATCAGGCGGCCACCCGGCAAGCCGATTGCGCGACGCGGGTAATTTGCCCGCGGAGCGCTTTGGTGTAGGATGCGTGAGCTCGGATTCGAGCCTCTCGGACACGCCAAACTCGGGGATTTCATGAACGATACAAACCTGCTCATGGCGGGCAAGCGGGGGCTTATCATGGGCGTCGCCAATGAGCGTTCGCTCGCCTGGGGCATCGCCCGCGCCGCCGCCGGCCATGGCGCGGAACTCGCCTTCAGCTATCAGGGCGAAGCGCTGAAGAAACGCGTCCTGCCGCTCGCCGAATCGGCCGGCTCGGATGTCATTCTGCCGTGCGATGTAACCGATGAAGCGAGCGTCGAAGGCCTGTTCGAGGCGATCAAGTCGCAGTGGGGGAAGCTCGATTTCCTGGTCCACGCCATCGCCTTTTCGGACAAGGAACAGTTGAAAGGCCGCTACCTCGACACGACGGCGGATAATTTCGCCGCGACGCTGAATGTATCCTGCTATTCCTTCACCGCTTTGTGCCGCCGTGCGGTGCCGCTGATGAGCGATGGTGGCAGTCTGTTGACGCTGACCTATTCGGGCGCCGAGCGGGTGATGCCGCATTACAACGTCATGGGCGTCGCCAAGGCGGCGCTGGAAGCCAGTGTGCGCTATCTCGCCGCCGATCTCGGCAGCGATAATATCCGCGTCAACGCGATCTCCGCCGGGCCGATCAAAACGCTGGCGGCGTCGGGCATCGGCGATTTCCGCTACATTCTCAAATGGAACGAACTGAACTCGCCGCTCAGGCGCAACGTCACCATCGATGAAGTCGGCGGCGCCGGCGTCTATCTCTTGAGCGATCTCGGCGCCGGTGTCACCGGAGAGGTCCACCATGTCGATTGCGGTTACCATATTGTCGGAATGAAACACCCGGAAGCACCGGATATTTCGGTGGTTTAACCCATGTCGCTGAACAGCTTCGGCCGTTTGTTTCGCGTCACGACCTGGGGCGAAAGCCACGGGCCGGCGATCGGCTGCGTGCTCGACGGCGTGCCGCCGCGCCTGGCGCTGGGCGTCGGCGATATCCAGCCATTTCTCGACAAGCGCCGCCCCGGCGGCTCGCGCTTCGTCAGCCAGCGCTGCGAAGCCGACCAGGTGGCGATTCTTTCCGGCACTTTCGAGGGCCTGACCACGGGCACGCCGATCGCGCTGGAAATCCAAAACCAGGACGCGCGCTCGGGCGATTATGACGGTAACCGCGACAGCTTCCGCCCCGGCCATGCCGATTACACCTACCAGGCCAAATACGGCATCCGCGACCATCGCGGCGGCGGCCGCGCGAGCGCGCGCGAAACCGCCATGCGCGTCGCCGCCGGCGCCGTGGCGCGCAAGATACTCGGTCCCAACATCGCCATACGCGGGGCCCTGACGAGCCTCGGCAGCAAACAGATCGAGCGCGCGCGCTGGGACTGGGCGGCCACCGCCGGCAATGATTTCTGGTGCCCCGACGCCGTCGCGGCGGCCGAGTGGGAAGATTATCTCGACGGAGTGCGCAAGGCCGGCTCGTCGGTCGGCGCGGTGATCGAAATCGAGGCATCGGGCGCACCCGCCGGCCTCGGCGCGCCGCATTACGGCAAACTCGACGCCGATTTGGCCGCCGCGATGATGGGCATACATGCCGTGAAGGGAGTCGAGATCGGCGCCGGTTTCGCCGCCGCCGGGCTCAGCGGCGAGGAAAATGCTGATGAAATGCGCGCCGGCGAGGGTGGCAATACGGAATTTCTGTCCAACAATGCGGGCGGCATCCTGGGCGGCATTTCGACCGGCCAGGACATCCGCTTGCGCTTCGCCGTCAAGCCGACGAGTTCGATCCTCAAGCCCCGGCGGACGGTGAATATGGCCGGCGAGAACGCCGAGATTTCGACCACCGGGCGGCACGACCCCTGCGTCGGCATCCGCGCCGTTCCGGTCGGCGAAGCCATGATGGCCTGCGTGCTGGCCGATCATTTGCTGCTGCAGCGCGCCCAGTGCGGCGGATAGGATAGGATAAGATGGCGGGCTCAAAATCAGCGCCGCGAAAGGCCCGGGCCAACCCGGTGCATGCGCTCAAATTGCCCGACCAGCGCCGCCTCGATCCGGCGATCAAGTCGCTGTTCGCGACCTGCGTCGAGAAACTCGGCTTCGTGCCCAACGTGCTGCGCTCGTTTACGCTCCGGCCGGCCAAGCTCGAACATTTCCGCAAATACAGCAACGAGCTGTTGCTCGGCGAGTCCGGCCTGACGCGGCTCGAGCGCGAGATGATCGCGGTGGTGGTCTCCTCGGTGAACCATTGCCATTACTGCCTTATCGCCCACGGCGCGACGGTGCGCCAGCTGTCGGGCGATGCCCGGCTCGGCGATCAACTGGTGGCCAATTACCGCGCCGCCGCGCTGCCACGGCGCCAGCGCGCCATGCTCGATTTCGTCTGGAAGCTGAGCGAAACCCCGGCGGCGATGGCGGAAAGCGACCGCGCGGCGCTCCGGCGCGCCGGTTTCAGCGACGAGGACATATTCGATATCGCCGAAATAGCCGGCTTCTTCGCCGCCTCGAACCGCCTCGCCAGCGCCCTCGACACCCGCCCCAACCCGGAATATTACGATATCGGGCGCTAACAGGGTTGGCGGCACAAACAACACAGATGCTTCTTCCCACAGGTTACGCCGTGGGGAAGAAGGGCTTATTCGTGGGTGGCAACAAAGTCCTCGTTACTGCAAGCGCGAGAAATTACCGCGCCAGGTCTTGATGCTCCTGGGCCGGATGAAGATCAGCCAGCGCGGGTCCTTCATCGTCGGTTCGAGATATTTGGGGCCGCCCGGGCCGAGATAGCGCAGCGCCATGCGGCGCGCGATGGCCACCCATTTGCCGCCGATATTGGGCCGCTCGATCACTTCGGCGGAGCCCTGGACCAACACCTTGGCCGGGTTGGCGACGGTATCGATACAGAGCGAGACGCGCGGATTGCGCGACATATAGTGGGACCAGTGCGATTCCTCGCGCCCGACCAGGTAAAACCCGCCATCGCTATATTCGTGCCACATCGGCGCCGCGTAGGGCCAGCCGTCATCGTCAAGGCAGGTCACCCGGCACACCTCGCCGCCGGCGAGAAAGGCTTCGAGCTCCGCCTCGCTCATCGGCCCCGGCTTGGCCGCTTCATTCGAATCCGCCATGTTTCCCTCCCTAATGCTGTTCGTCGCCCTTCAGGCCGAGCGCCCACATCATGCCAAGACAGAGACCCTTGGCATGGGGCAACACCGCCAGCGCCAGAATAGCGCCAGACGCCACCGCTGACAGCACAATGAGCCAAAGCGGCGGCGTGAAAAAATAATCGATGGTGCCGAGAAGCGGCACCAGAATATGGCCGAGAACGAGGATCGTCAGCCACGGAGCGAAATCATCGGTGCGGATATGGCCGAGCGCCTCGCCGCAATTGGCGCAGGCCGATACCGGCTTGAGATAGCGCTCATAGATGCGCCCGGCGCCACAGCCGGGGCAGCGTTTCCGCAAGCCCCGCCACAGCGCGCGCCGCAGCGGTCGCCGTATTTTTTCCACTGCCGAATCGTCCTCACCCAAACCGCTCTCTCCTTCCCGCCTCTTACGGGATATGCTAGAGCGGATTCAATTTAATCCGGTTCATATCCGGCTGCGGTGAAGAAATTTTGACATTGGGTGGGAGTGAAGTCGTCGATGATCTCGGCGATGATCTGCCATAGCTCGTCTATGGTGCGCGCGGCGGCCTCTCGCAGG
>PVBE011493539.1_pt1 | contig 15655 bp, 16 predicted proteins | sample 1631181 | NCBI WGS metagenome assembly PVBE01 (sample SAMN08397723, study PRJNA350692) | Marine metagenome, whole genome shotgun sequencing project. | isolation source: water | place: Pacific Ocean | collected 2012-04 | reverse complement strand
CGCCCTTGGGATTAATCTTCCGGGGCGGGAGATGGGGCTGGATCAGCTTCCACTGCCGATCGGTGAGGCCACGCCATGCCATGGCTGCACTCCTCCCGGCGGAGAACCACAGCATACCAAGTCATTTTGAGGTTATGAAATAACTTCTAGGCCTCTCCAAACGCAAAACCGTCAAGGCTTTTATGGCGCGGGCGCGGCGCGAAGTTATGATCAGGACAGTGATGAAGGATCTCGAGAAAGAATGGAAGCCTTCGGCGAAAGAAGTTAAGGACGAATACGAAAACAACAAGGAAAAATATCAGACGACAGGAAAAGTCACCGCGACCCATATCATGGTGATGTCGGAAAAAGAAGCCAAGGACCTTCTCGGCAAGTTGGACAAGGACGATGATTTCGCCGAGCTTGCCAAAAAATACTTCCATGCGCCCGAGCGCCAGAGTGGCGGGAGCCTCGGCGAAATGACGAAGGGCCAACATTTGAAAACCGGACTGCCCGCCATCATCGAAGAGACCGCTTTTATGCTCAAAGCGGGAACCTACAGCGGGGTCATCAAGAGTCAGTTCGGTTGGCACATCGTCAAAACCTCCGGAAAATCCGAATCTCGGCGGCTTCCTTTCGAGGAAGTGCGCGAAGCGATCGAAAAAACCCTGGAGGGAGTCAAGCGAACCAAAAGTTTGAAAAAAATGTTGGGTCAGTTAAGGGAAAAATATAAGCTCAAGGCGTACCAGGATCGCCTGCCCTAGCGCAATTTGATATTGGTTATTGGAGGTTCAGGCGGGTGATTTTTCCGGTTGTTGAACGAGGCTTTTTTGAAGCACGAGAGCGGCGACGATCGAAATGAATATGAAGAAAATGATGAGCGAGAAGGGCACAACATAGCTTTTTGTGTAGTCGAAGAAAAATCCCGCCAGCGGTGGACCGACGACCCCGCCCAAGCCGTAACAAATCTCGGTGAACCCCACAATCACCCCGTAGGTCGGACCCTCGAAGATGTCCCCGCCCATCGCCGAGCCGCAGGCGCTCATTCCGCCTATCCCGAGACCATAAATCACCACGAAAGCAAATGCCGGAAACAACCCCCCGCCCAGGAAGGGAATCAGAAGCAACAGGATCATCCCCAGATTGACCAATATTGCCGAAACCGCCGTTCCCCGGCCCCTGCCAATACGGTCGCCCAACCAGCCTCCCGATACGCTCCCGATGGTCCTCAAAAACCCTACGGCCCCCAACACCAGGGCGGCGGCGGTCATCGAGAAACCCACATCGACGAAGTAAAGCTGAATCTGGCTAATAATGGTATTGTTGTTGAAACCGATAGCGAAATAGAGAAACATCATCGCCCAAAAGCGGTAGTCGCCTTTCAGGGTGAGAAAAACACTGCGCACGCTTTTGTCCACCGTAGCCTTTTCGGCGGTATCCACGACGTCGTTATCGGTTTCCTGGCGCGCCGGAAGACCATCTCTCGCCTGCCCCACATCCTCGGGCCGATCACGCATGATGAGGTAGCTCGCCGGCGTGATGATAAAAAGAACAATGGCGCCGTAGGCCACATAGGCCAGGCGCCAACCCCACATGTCGATCATTCTTTCGATCATCGGGGAGAGAACCAGAATACCGATCCCGATGCCGGAAAGGGTGATACCGGTGGCGCGCCCACGCTTCTGGACAAACCAGCGGGGCATGATCGCCGTGTTGGTGGCGAAACCGTTCAGGGCGAGTCCGATGCCGCCGACAATGCCGAACAGGAAAAAGATGTGCCAGATGGAGTTAATGAAAAATCCGGCGAGGGAAGCGGCGGCTACAAGGAAACAGCCCCAAGGCATGATCGCGCGCGGTCCCTTTCTCTCGAGAAGCGAACCAACGTAGGGGGAGGAGACGGCGTAAACGAATAACGCGAGCGAGAATGCGCTGCCAAGGAGACCTCGGCTCCATCCGAACTCCTGGACGAAAGGGACCGAAAATATGGCAAAAGAGAAGCGATAGACGACCTGAAAAGCCAGCGTCACAAAGCCCAGACCGACGATGATCCAGCCGTAATAGAGTCGGGGCGTTGCTTGGGCTTGTGGGGTGGTTGCCATGGCTGTTCGGCTCCGGGCCATAGCCCGGAAAAGCGCCATGGATTGGAAGAATTCGAAGATGAAAGATAATGAAATTCGGGAAAACATATCTAATAAAAGCCAAGGACCATCGTAGCGTTTTGAGGCGCCGATCCGCAATCCTCGCCGGGGTAAATTCGGCTTTCTAAATCCTCGCCTCCCGGAAGGCCATCGCAGTCTGGACGTGGATATCCACGGTGTCCTCGGGATTTTTCGCGTAGCCTCCGCCGAGGGTTCCCGCGACGGGAACCCCCCGCCTCCGGCATTCGGCGAGAATGAAATCGTCCCGCCGCCGGAGCCCCTCCTTGGAGAGTTTCAGGGTTCCGAGTTGATCGTTCCCATAGGGATCGGCCCCTGCCTGATAAAGGACAATTTCGGGGCGGTGTACGTCGAGGATTCGCGGAACGTGGTTTTCTATAACTTCCATGTAGTCGCGGTCGCCGGTCAGGTCCGACAGGCCGGCGTCTAGATCGCTCCGCTGCTTCGGAGGGTAGATGTTCTCCTGGTGAATCGAAAACGTGAATACGCTGTCATCGCTCTTGAATATTATCGCTGTCCCGTTTCCTTGATGAAGATCGCAATCGATCACGGTGGCCCTTGAGATGGATCCCTCGGCTTGAAGCGCCCGGACGGCCACGGCGAGATCGTTGAAATAGCAAAACCCCTCCGCGCAGTCCGGGAAGGCGTGATGAAAGCCGCCCGAAAGATTCAGCGCAAGGCCCCTCGCCAGCGCTTCGCGGGCGGCGAGAACGGTTCCCCCAACGGCAAGAAACGTCCACCGGACAATCTCCGGCGAAAGAGGAAGCTCGCTCGGGCGAGTGCGGTAGGTGTGGTTTCCCGAGCGCATGTCCGCAAGGTACTCGGTGGTGTGTACCCGGAGGATATCTTCATCCTTCGCCTCTTCGGGCCGGAGGAATGCGTCTTCGGGAACGCCCGCCGCTAGCAGGCGTTCGTAGGTCTTGCGGAATTTTTCTACCTGAAGAACGTGACCGTAAAGATCGGCGTAATAGCCTGGATGAAAAACGAAGGCAGCCACTAGACGGCTCCGATCTCCCGTAGGCGGTCGATATCGCTTTCGGTATAGCCAAGATTTTCTAGAATTTCTTGGGTGTGCTTACCTTTGGGGGGGCCTGGCCAACGAATGTGGCCGGGCGTTCCCTTCATGTTCGGGATCGGCCCCTGAAACCGGATGGGGCCGAGTTCCTCGTCTTCCATTTTGATAAAAGTGCCCCGGTGGCGGACCTGCGGATCTTCGAGAAGTTGTTCGATGTCGTAGACGGGGCCGAGCGCGCCTTCGTAATTTTGAAAATGCCTGACGGTTTCCTCCAGGGTGTGTTCTCCGATCCAGTCTTGGAGCGCTTCGTCGAGCTCGACCACATTGGCAACGCGCCCCTCTTGGGTCTGCATGCGTGGGTCTTCGGCCAGATCGTCCCGGCCAATGGCGCTCATGATGCGTCTGAAGATGCTCTCCGCGCTCGCGGAAAGAACGACAAATCGCCCGTCCTTGCAGCGGTAGGTGTTTCGGGGCGCTACAAAAGGGATTGCGTTGCCGGTGCGGGTCTGAATGGTACCGAGTTGATCGTACATGAGCGACTGCGGCCCAAGGATGGTGGTCATCGGCTCGTAAATGGCGAGATCAATCTCCTGGCCCGGCGCGCCGTGAACGTCGCGGTGGTAGAGGGCCATCATGACTGCGTAGGTGCCGCACATCGCGCATATTCCGTCGGCCAGCGCGAAAGCGGGCAGAGTCGGCGGGCCGTCCGGAGAGCCGGTGATGTGAGCAAATCCGCTCATCGCCTCGGCGAGGGTGCCGAAACCCGGCCGCTTGGCGTAGGGCCCTTCCTGGCCGAAGCCGCTCGTTCTCATCAGGACTAGCCTCGGGTTCAGCGTGTGAAGCGCCTCCCAGCCCAGGCCCCATTTTTCAAGCGTTCCGGGCCGAAAGTTCTCGACGAGGACATCCGCCCCCTCGCAAAGTTTATTGAGAATTTCGAGGCCCTCTGGTTTCGAAATGTCACATGTAATTGATTTTTTGCCCCGCCCGGCCATTTTCCACCATAATGAAACCCCGTCCTTGAGTGGTGCGAAGTTGCGGAGCGAATCCCCCCGGGGGTGCTCGATCTTGATCACTTCCGCCCCGAAGTCGGCCATGTAGGTGGCGATCCAGGGCCCGGCGAACAGGGTGCCGATGTCAACGACGGTGACGCCTTCGAGGGATTGTTTGCTCGAACCGGCCATATGCGAAGCACTCCTGTCGTGGTCCGGGTTTCGTGGACCGGGGGTGGCGGAAGGCTCAGGATTCACGATTGCGTATGGTAGCAAGCCCCTTGGCGGCCATCAACGATTGAGTCTTCCGGACATAGACTTGAGTGATGGGAGCTGGGATACTTTTCTTTCGAAGGATATCGCCGTCAGACTTCGGCGGGCCGCGCCGGTCCTCCCGATGAGAGGAATTTAAAGAATGCCCCGAATAATAAAAATCGTTCTCTGTGCTTTCTTTTTGTTTGCTCCCGCCCATATCAATCTTCCGGGCTCAGGGCCGGACGGAGTCCGCTGGGCGACGGATAATGCCGAGGCCCGCTTCGGTCGGATGAGGAGCTTCGGGTTCCGGGGCTCGCGGGGCATGTTCCGCTCCCGGCGGTCATTCGGCGGCTTCAGCCGCAGGAGGAGCTACGGTTCTTCCCGATCCCGGCTGGGTTCTCGGACTTTGGGTTTCAGGCGCAGTTCGCTTTTCGGCGGCGGCTTCGGCGGCTTCGGCGGCGGCTTCATGGGCGGCATGGCCGGAATGTTCCTCGGCGGGATGGTCGGCCGGATGCTCTTCGGCGGGATGGGCTACGGCGGAGGATACGGTGGAGGCGGAGGAATCGGGCTGCTTGAGATAATTCTTATTGGCGGCGGTATTTTCCTTCTAATGCGCTACCTCAGAAACCGGCAGGCCCCCGCCTACAGTGGAAACTACGGCGGATCGTCCCATTCGGGAGGCGATCCCTACGGCGTGGAGGGTTCTTACGACAGGAGTGAGTCCCCGGGCGGTGTCTACCGAGGGCCCGACATCGGCTCGGGCTATGGGCGCGGCTCAGGGCCGGTGGCGGCGACCTATGCCGCGGACTCTCGTGCCGAAGAGGGCCTGCCCGGCATCAAATCCTCGGACGGCTCATTTTCCCGCGAGAATTTCTTGCTCGATGTGCGCGAAACATTCATGCGCTTTCAGGACGCCTGGGTGGCGCGTGATCTTTCGCCGATGCGCGATTTGCTCGACAGCGACATTTATGATCAGTGCCAACGCGATCTGGACAAGCTCAAGAGTAAGGGCCGCGTAAACAAGCTCGAGAATCTCGAAATTCTCCGTCTCGAGATCGCCGAAAACTGGCAGGAGGAGGGACACGATTTCATTACCGTGACCTACGAGGCGAGCCTGCTCGATTATGTAGTTTCGGAATCAAGCGGCGAAGTGTTGGAGGGAAATCCCTCCGAGCCCGTCCGGTTCACTGAGCACTGGACTTGGGTGCGTCCCTCGGGTCCGGGCCGCTGGTTCCTCTCCGCGATCAGCCAAGCATAAGAAAGAGAAAGGCTATTCCTCGGTGGGGGTATCTTCCTCTCCGTACTTCTTGCCGCCCTCCCAGTCCTTGAGCGACCACCAGAGGTAGAGAATTCCGCCCAGGATGGCGGTCATTACTACCGCGAAACCGACGAGAAGATAAAACGACAGCCCGCCGCGGTAGGCCTGCCCGGCGCCTGGCCGGAGGGCGGTTTCGCCGGAGGGCTGGAGGGATTCACCGACGGAAGGCCGGTGAGCGGGAGCGGAAGAAGCTGCCCTCTCCGCCATAATTGCTTGCTCGGCTTCGAACTTCGTGTAGCCGTAGTAGATCAGCGCGCTGATCGCGGCGACGATCAACATCGTGCAGATGGGCCACTTGAGCCCGACACCGGTTTCTTTCTCCCCGCTCATTTTCTTACCTTTGGGATAATTTCCTCCGCCAGCAGGGTCATCTGATCCATGTCCGACTCCGGCGCGCCCACCGGCCGGAGGATGAAGTGTGACGCCCCGGCCTCGGTGAACGCTTCGAGTTGTTCGGCGCAACGGGCCGGCGGCCCGTGAATCAGGTACTTTTCGGCGATGCCCTCGAAATTCATGTTGTAGCGCCGTGTGAGGTATCCCGTCCCGGTTTTGAGGGCGCGATCCTCATCGTCATCAATGTAGATAAAGGCATGGTGCGCCGCTGTCCACCCGCCACCTGAAATCGGAAGCTCACGCCTCGCCTTTTCGGCCATTTCTTGGATTTGTTTCATTCCATCGGCGAACCGTTTGGCGGTGAACAGATAGGACACGTATCCGTCGCCCAGCAGGGCGGCGCGCTTCCGGGCGGCGTCGCTCCGCCCGCCGATCCAGATGGGCGGGCCGCCCGGAGTGGCGGGCGGCGGGCTCTGTATGGTCTCTTCGAACGACCAAAACCGGCCTTCATGGCAGATCGGTTTTCCGCTCCAGAGCTTTCGGATGATTTCGATAGCCTCGTCGGTCCGCGCGCCGCGCTCTTTTAGCGAAACGCCGCAGAGATCGAATTCCTCCTTTCCCTCCCCGCCGACTCCGACTCCGAAAACGAATCGGTCCCCGCCCGAGAGAAAATCCACCGTCGCTGCGGTCTTGGCGGCGACTCCGGGGGTGCGCAGGGGGAGAAGGTAGACCGAGGTTCCGATGGTGAGGCGGGTGGTGCGCGCTGCGAAGGCCGCCAGCGTCGTCAGGCTCTCGGTAAAGTGGCCGCCGTGGAAGGCGATGTGATCCCCGATCCAGAGCGAATCGAACCCGAGGGCCTCGACGGCCTCGGCGGTGGAAAACATCGCCTCCGGCGGAGAGGGGCGGTCGGGGTGCATCCCCCAAGTGATTCCAAACCGGATGGGTGGCGCCATTATTAGTCCTTTTCGTTTGGCCGCGTGCGGGAATCTGGCCTATTCGCTCCTGGCGGTGAACCCGGCCGCCGGGATTTTACCACGCCGGTTGATTATCGGATCCTCGGTCCTAGCTGCAATTTTCAACCAAGGGTCCTTCCTGTGCGTCAAGAAAGCTGGTTCCGGGCGTCAGCCAGCCCCCCGGATTTGAGAGATCCTCGATTGGCCGTGCCGGGCGGATCGCATGTAAGTCATTGTAAACAAATCGAATGTAATTTTTTGATGATTTGGCACCGATCATGCCCTACCAGGGTTAGGTAGATGCGGAATCTTGTAGAACAACCCTCGGGAGAGTGAATAATGGTTGAAACCCGCATGGATGTGATGATTTCCAGGCTTACGGCCCAATCGCAACCCATTAGCAATCGCCCGAGGCAGACCGCCAGCGAACAGGTTGTCCAGGCGCGGCCTGCCGAGGGCGCCCGATCCGTCGAGACCGATATCGCCAGAATCTTCGCCAAACAGGCGTTTCAGGCGACCTCCTCCACGGGGACCAAGCCCGCCGCATCCCCCAAAGAGGAGCCGCGCGGAGGTCATCTGGACATTCTCACCTAGTTTTTTCGCGGCATCCCCCACCGCATCGCCGGTAATTGGCCGGTGACAGGCGGAATATGCTAATCTCCCCTTGTGGCCGGGTGGTTTCCGGCCGCGCTTCCGGGGGAGGATTAGCCAGATGATCGATGCAGTCGGATCTGTTTTGCCGCCCGCCTTGCGGCCCAAGCTCACCGCGCCTCCCGAGACGCCTCCGGCACAGTTCCAGGTCACCAGCAAGGTTTCTCAAATTGACGTGGCCAGCCAGCGCGCGGCAAGTATTCTCTCCCGAATCAGCTCCCCGCAAGAAGAATAAAAACCACCACCGGTCTCTGGCGACGATTACCCAAAGGTCGAAGTCTCCAGGGGCAAGGCGGTAAACGTCACGACCTGACTCACCCCGCGTTTATATCCTTTCGATTCGCCTCACAGGTTTCACTTGAACGAAAGTTCCGTGTAGTCTCTTGCCGTCTGCGGGGGGACTGATATTTGAAAATGTCCCTGCCGATTAAAAATAGAGCGCTTCCCGTGTGCGGGGAACGCCGTACCGAAGGAGCATCAGATGGTCGATATCCGGCCCTTTCGCGGGCTGCGCCACGCCGGAATTTCTCCCGATAAAATTGGGGATATGACTTCGCCTCCCTACGACGTTTTCTCTCCTGAGTTGCGGAGCGCCTACCTTGAGCGCCATCCGCATAATGTTGTTCGCCTCATTCTAGGCGAAATTCTGGACGGCGAGGCGGATGATTCCGGGCGAATTGGCCGCGCCGTGGGCTATATGACCGACTGGCGGCGGGAGGGGATTCTCGCCGCCGACGAGAAACCCGCCCTTTACCCCTACCGTCAGATATTCTCGTTGCCGGATGGAACAAGGCTCGAACGGCGGGCGTTTTTTACTTCTGTCCGGCTCGAAAAGTACGGCGAAGGCAAGATTTTTCCGCACGAGCAAACTTTCGCCAAGACGAAAGGATTTTTGTTCGATCTCTATAGCGGATGTGGAGCGCACTTCGGCCCCATCTTTTCTTTTTACGACGATCCCGAGGACGGCGCGACAATAGCCCTTGCCGCTTCAATGGAGGGCGCGCCGATCGCCGATTTCGAGGAAGAGGACGTGCGCCACACGCTCTGGCGATGCGAGGACCCATCAGCCATCGAGGCCGCTCAAAAAGCGCTGGCCGACAGGGAGGCTTTTATCGCGGACGGGCATCACCGATACGAAACTTCCCTGAATATCCAGGAGGCCGCCCGGAAAAATGGCGTGAATAATAACGATGAGGTGGACTGCACGCTTATGTGTCTGGCGAATGTGTCGGATCCCGGAATGGTTGTCTTGCCCACTCACCGGCTATTGAAAATAATCGGCTCGCCGGTTGAGGCCGCGCTCGCGTCCCTGGAGGGAGCTTACGAAGTGACCGAAGAGCCTGCGCCGGCGGAGGGCGAAGGCGAGGCGGTGGCTAAGCGCCTTCGAGAGCTGGGGAGCGGGGGACGCACGGCGTTTTGCTTTTTCTCCGGTGAAGGTCCTCTGCGTTACCTTGTCAGAAAAGAGAACCCCCAGACGGATGCCGGCGATATCGCCGAGACTATCGCTTCCCTCGATGTCAGCCGTCTTCATGCCGATGTCGTGGACAGCGCCCTCGCGGCCTCGCACGATGAAGCCGACATCGCCTTCACGCCCGATCCCGAGGCAGCTGTTGCCGCTGCGCGCTCGGGTGAGTGCGCGGTTTCTTTGCTGCTCAACCCGACTCCGATCCAGTCGGTGGTAAAAATCGCCAAGGCCGGCGGCAAGATGCCCCACAAGTCCACCTATTTTTTTCCGAAACTCAGGACCGGCCTGGTCTTCCACGCCTTCGCGCCCCCCGCGATGGATTGAGGTCCTCCTGGTGATGAAGTTCGAGTCGGCCGAATTTATCACCAGCGCCGCCGATCGCCGCGGCTGGATCGCCGAGGAAGCCTCCGAGATCGCCATCGCCGGGCGCAGCAATGTCGGCAAGTCCACCCTTATCAACACGCTCTGCCGCCGAAAAAAACTTGCCAAGACCAGCGGCACGCCCGGCAAAACCCAACTCATCAACTTCTTCCGGATTGACGGCGTCTCCATCCTCGTCGATTTGCCCGGCTACGGGTTCGCCAAGGTTCCCGTCGCGGTCAAGAACAATTGGCGGCGCATGGTCGAGGCATACCTGAAAGAGCGAGAGGCGTTGCGCGGGGTGGTCGTCCTGGTTGATGCGCGGCGCGGGGCGAGGGAGATGGACCTGGATCTTGTCGAATGGCTCGCCGAGGCCGGCCTTCCCGCTTGTCTTGTTCTCACCAAAATCGACAAACTCAAGCAAAGAGAACGGAAAATCGCCGCCGACGAACTGACAAAAACCCTCATCGAGGGCGGCGAGCGCTTTGGCCGCTGGTCCGGGCCGATCCTCACCAGCGCCGAGAAAGGCTGGGGCCGCAAGGAACTTGTTGTGCAGTTGAATGAGTGGCTGGAGGAGGAACGGTGATCGCCGACAAGAATTTTTCCGGCGCACCGCCGAAACGGTTTTGGTATATTGATTCAGGTTCGTAGAATTTTCCCCGACAATCCAAAGTCTTGAGCGAGATTGCCGTGCCCTCGAAAAAAAAAGCCGCGAAAGCGATTTCGAAAAAAAACACAAAAAAAACCACTGCGAAAAAAACGCCGGCCAAGAAGTCCACGGCGAAAAAGAAAAAAGCCCCCGTCAACGTGATGGGCTGGAAGCCGGGGGTGCCCAGGGAAAAGCCCAAGGGCTGGGTCTACGATGGCCCGCTCCGGGTGAATGCAAAACCGAAGAAAAGCGATCTGATTTTCTTTGGGGTGGGGGGTGTGCCCCATTCTGCCGACCCAAAGAGCCATCCCGAGGCGGTGCGCAGACTGCGAGAGCTGGGCCTGGGCGTCTACGAAATGGAATTTGTTCACGGGGTGCGCATCAGGCCCGAGACCTGCGATGAAGTGATGGCTGCGCAGAAAGAAACCGGCGTCCATGTCACCGCGCACGGCCCCTACTACATTAATCTTTACTCGTTGGAAGACGAGAAGGTCGAGGCGAGCCGGAAGCGCGTACTCGATACCGCGCGCGCGCTCGAGGCCTGCGGCGGCGACGGCGCTTGTTTTCATCCGGGATTTTATCAAAAGCGCGATCCCGCCGAGGTGTACGCCTTCATGGAAAAACAGATCGGCGAGCTAGCCGATATTCTGAAAAAGGAAGGATGTCCGGTCCGGCTCGACCCGGAAACGACAGGCAAGGAGAGCCAGTTCGGCTCGCTCTCCGAGTTGTGCGATATGAGTGGGACGCTCAAGGGAAAGAACACCGGCATCACCATCGACTTCGCGCACATTCATGCGCGGACGGCGGGGGCGAACAATACCTACGATGAGTTCGCGGGCCAGCTCGAATTGATGAAAAACAAAATGGGCGAGAAAGCGCTCGCCTCGATGCACATCCATCTTTCGGGCATCGCCTATACCGAGAAAGGCGAGGCGCACCATCTGGAACTCGACGATTCGGACATGAACTACGAAGATCTGTTTCGGGCACTGATTGATTTTGGCGCCTCGGGGCGGGTGGTTTGCGAGAGTCCGGCGCTAGAGTACGATGCCCTCATCATGCAGAAAGCCTACCGCCGACTGAACGGGAGTGGATAGTTAATTCAACAAGTTACGATGACATCGAAACCGCCCTGCTTGCCTTGGTGCCCATATAGGCGTCCAAAAGCTGGACTGTGGACGCTTTATTGTCGGCGCTAAGGTGGGAATATCGGAGGGTCATTTTGATGTCTTTGTGCCCGAGCAACTCCCTCACGGTGACTAAATCACCCCCCGCCATGACCAAACGGGATGCGAAGGTATGCCACAGGTCGTGGAAGCGGAAATCATCGATCTGAGCGTCCTCCAGGGCTTTCTGGAACCCCTTCCTAACGTCAATTAGATGCTCGCCAGTCCTCCCCGGAAAGACGAATACCGAACCGAACTGCCGGGGTATCCCATTGAGGGTCGTCCTGAGGGTTTCGTTCATGGAAATTTCCCGGCTCTCTCCATTTTTGGAATCAACCACCCGAACAACCCCATTTTGAAAATCCACTTCTTTCCATTTCAAACGAAATATCTCACCGCGCCGCATCCTCGTGTTCAATGCCACCTGTATGAGTGAGTAGAGGGTCCCCCCCGCCGCCCCAAAGAGCCTTTCGCTCTCCTCGTCAGTTAAATAGCGGCATCTTCTGTCCTCAACGTGAAGGTTGCGAAAATGCTGAACGGGATTTTCCGTCGCTAAACCCCACTCAATGGCCTTAGTAAACATGCCGCGCAGGACAGCCATTTCCCGGTTAACTGTGCCGGACTTGCAGGTGCCGGACCGCTCCTGGGCGAGAGCATCAACTTTTAACGGAGTGATCTCACTTGTGCGGATGCTTCCAAAATACTTCTCGAATTGTCGGACTCGGTATTCATCACTCTTTACTCCTCGGTGTTGTGCTTTGGCCCATTCCAGATAGAGGCGAGCCAACTTGGGAAAGGTGCATATGGGTTGTGTTTTTTTGTCCAGAAACTTGTTTTCGGCGATCTCAACCTTTCGCTTAGCCAGCGTATCAGAGGCTACTTTCTTCATGGCCTTTGTGAGCGGCCCGCCGAGCCTCCGGTCCGGAACCCGACGCCGTGACGGCATCGAAACTGGCCTATTTGCTGAACAGTATCGGTCGCTCCCTCGAGGCTTACGAGATCGAGCGCCGCATCGCGGCCCTAGAGGAGCGCCAGGAGGTGAAACGATGAAAAACCTCAAAAAGCGCATCACGCGGCTCGAAGCGGCCACGAAGGTTCCATCGGGCGAATGGCTTGAACCGGAGGAAGACGAAACCACTGGAGCATACATGCTGCGCCTCCTTGACACGGGGCTCACCTTCGAAGAGATCTTGTCCGGCCCCCCCCGAGGAAGAAGAGACGGACGATGGTCCCATTGATCAACCAGAGACAGGCGACTGACCTTGGCCTCTCCCTCCTCTTCCTCTTTTTTTATGCCGACATGATCAACGTTCCGCCCAAAACCACCAGTCCTGCAGCAAGAAAGGTATGCGGGGTGACGCGCTCAAGATGTCCGAGGAAGAGGTAGCTGAAGATCGCCACCCAAAGGGGCGTCATGCGGCTGAGCGGAAGGACAGTCGAGACGTTCGCGATAGCCAGGGCGGACCAAAAGCATCCGGCGGCGGCCGTGGTGGAAACCCCGGCCAGGACGAACCAGCGCAGGGCTCTGGCGTCGGCGCGTATCACCCCGCCGCCCGGCAGGAGCGGCTTCACGAGCAGGAGCAACGGGATCGACACGCCAAAGGCAAAACCGATGGCCACCATGGGCGTAGCCTGATGGGCAAAGCCCGTCTTCGCCGCGACAGGTCCGATGGCGTAAAACAGTGAAGCCGTGATGGGGAAGATGAGGGCACCTCGGGACAAGTTCTCGGAACTGCTCTCCTCTTCCGCTATGACACGTGAGATCACCATCAGTCCAGCAACGATGAGCACCGTGCCAAGCCAGACCGCAACCCCCGGACGCTCCGCCAGGAACGCGACCGCGAACAGGACGCCCCAGATGGGGGCCGAGGCCTGCACCGGCACGGCACGGCTCACCCCCAGGCGCTCAATCCCGACAAAGGAGACCAGATGACCCAGGCCCTGGCTGAGGCAGCCGCCCAGCATGAACCATAGAATGGCGGGCGGAGCGGCCTTCTGAAGCGTTCCAAGGAAGAATGCGGCAGTCAGTCCTGCCAAACTCACTATGATGTTGCCGACGAGCACCCCCGCGAGGGGGGAGCCGCTTCGGAATCCTTGGCGAAGCGCTATAAGGGCAATCGTATAGGAGAGGCCGGAGGCGAGCGCCAGGATCTCCCCGGTCCCGACGAAAGAGAAGCCGTCCATGCGGCGGACTATACACCTCTTGTATAGGGAGGGGGAGGGAGGGACTCTCCCCCACAGATCTCCCTTAACCGGGGCTGAAAGGCTTGTCTCATGTGTGGATCATTTTTGGGGGCATAATACCAATTATCAATGAGAACGATTTTTCGGCAACTACAGGGATTCACATGCCATTCTACAGTTTTTCCGAGATGGACAAAGTTCGGGCGGAAGCAAATCCCCTGAGAGAGTCCCAGACCCTGGCTGGGGAGATGATGAAGGGAGGTATCGTCACCTATCAAAAAGGTCATCACGGCTCCACACCTCACATCCATCCTGCCGAGGAGGAGCTGGCCATCATTTTTGGGGGCAGGCTTTATTTCGTGCTCGCCGATGAAGAGCGAATCATCGGGCCTGGTGATATCACTCTCATCCCGCGTAATACGAAGCATGGAAGCATTTCCCTGGGCGAGAAGGTAGTCAAATTCGTTGTGAAAAGCCCGATAGGAGACGGAAATGTGAGCCAGGATGTTCAGGTGCTCGAAAATGCCGAGGAAATTCTAAGGGAGTATGGGAAAGAGACTGGAACTGTTTGTCCGCGTTTGGAACTCGAACCCCGGACCTACGGATTAAAAGTCCAGAGAAGGAAAAATCGCCTCCTCCCCAAAACTCTAATTAAAGCAAAAGTCGGGACCTTCCTAGAGATACCTCAGAACCGTTCTTTGGCCTAGTGAGGCTGAGCAGCTTGTAAAATGTGGCCAGGATGTGGGTGAAAAACCAGGAATAGATTTTTCATGTCGGGGAGCTTAAAAGGGCTCGTAAATAATGGCAAGACGACGAAAGGCGTGAATTCAGGCTAGAATTACTAATTCGCCATGCACACCCTCCCCATCCGGGGGCGTCTCCGGGTGGGGGGAACTTCGCGTCCTCAGGCGGGGACCTCCATGCTGACAAGGGGTCCGTACTGCTGGCCGCCGTAGGCGTCACCGTCCTCGAGGTCGCACTGGAAGATGGGCCGGGGGATGGAGACCTTGATAGCGCGAGCGGCGTCGTGGTGGACGAGGAGAACCTCCTCGACCGGAATCACGTAGATAGAGCTGAACACCTCCTTGGTCAGCACATTCGAGGCTATCACTTTCTGGTAGTTCTCTTCCTCTTCGAACATGATGTCGAAGGTTAGGTTGAACGGGCCCGCGTTCTTCGAGCGGATGAGCGTTGCCATCTCGCCGAGCGTCGGCATTTTCTCTATACCTCCATGAGTTCCATTGGGAACATCTCGTATGGATCGCCCGGCTCGACGACGTGGTTCATGTTGAAGCGGTACACCTCGCCCTTGTCCAACTCAGGCGGGGCGAAGGGGTAGGCCAGCCCTGAGATGAGGCCTTGCCACTCGGGGATGGGGAAATGCACGGCGAAGTGAGCGAAGGTCTGAGCAATGGATTTGGCCGTTTCGCGGTCGCGGGCCGTGACCTCGAAGACCACTCCGACCTCGTGCGGCAGGTCGTCCGCCAACGGTTCCAGGGGGCCCATGACCGCGTCCCGCCCGTACACGCGGTGGATGATGGTGTAGTCTTCCTGATTTACCTTGCCGCCGAATATTTCCTCTATGCGGTTCTCGAACTTGGCTTTCATCCCCTCCAGCCAGGGACTCAGCTGGCGGATGATGAAGGGGTCCCGGACCCCGCCGATGACCACAAACTGGTGGCCGACACACTCCACCCCTTCTAGTTTCACGGTGTAGTCTCCGGCCTCTCGGAACTTTGAGCCGTTCACCCGGACGGCTCGGTCGCTCTCAGCCGTGTACTCGGATTCGCTCGTGTCGATCACTCCTCCCGGCTCGGTGATGAAGAAGGGGTCGAAGTTTTCGTACAGGGTGTGGGAGGCGACGCTCTGGGGCGAGCAGCGGACCTCGGGATCCATCGGCTCGATGATGAAGTGCCCGTCCCGGATCCAGGCGGAGACGCTGTCGGGCCGCTTGCGCTGCGTGACGCACGCAGCTCCGCACTCGAGGATCTTGGCCGCATGCCAGGAAGGACCAGGGGAGGCGCCCATCCGCAGGGGCACGGCCGCGAAGAGGGAGGTGTCCGACGCCCTCCCCGCGAGGATCACCTCCGCCCCCTCGTCGAGCGCTCGGTTGATGGGCTCGTGGCCCATCATCCCGACGATGTGGGCGCTGCGATCGATGACCTCCTCCGTCAACTCGGGG
>PVBE012205238.1_pt1 | contig 15656 bp, 9 predicted proteins | sample 1631181 | NCBI WGS metagenome assembly PVBE01 (sample SAMN08397723, study PRJNA350692) | Marine metagenome, whole genome shotgun sequencing project. | isolation source: water | place: Pacific Ocean | collected 2012-04 | reverse complement strand
GTATGCCGCGGATACTCGGTGAGCTGGACGAGGCGATGGTCAAGCTCGGACTGCCCGCACTCAAGCCTGTGTTCAAGGTGCTGGACGAATCCCGAAACCCGATTCAACGCGAGCGCACGGCCCGGATCTTGGGCGAAGTCTGTCGGCGGCTGGGGCCGGAGTACGTGGATGCAGTTCGCGAGGGTATGGCGTTCTGTGAGCGCTCGATTGGCGATGCGGATTTTTCCGGCAAGGAGGAGCTTTTCGTCAGCTGGGGAAAGATCGCCGCGAGGCCCGATATCCAGGCAGACGAGGTGGGCCGGGTCGTGATGCGTCTGCGCGAGATGGTCTACCGCAGCAGCGCTGCATACAAGATCCTCGAAGGTCTCAGCTGGGCCGCGGCGAGCCCGAATCTGGCCTATGCGGCGGTGGTCGAGACGGCCGAACTGTTTCTGACATTGCTGGATGGACGCTTGCCCGCCGTTCAGGGGCGAATGGTCGAGAAGAAGGAAGGTCAGGTCTTCGAGTTGGGGCCGGAGACCACTGCCTACACCGATCTGCTCCCGGTGCTGATCCAGGGCCTGGAGAGGATCTGCGCCTCCCCGACCAAGCAGATCAGCCTGCGAGAGGTGATCCTCGGTCGGTTGCTCGACAAGTGGCAGGAGCTGGTGGAATACAAGGTCATCTGGTCTCCCGGAGCGGTGATCTTGCTGGGCCAGACGCTCGGGCGGCTGGGGCAGCTGGAGTGCACGCCTGACGCCCTGCGCATCGACATCGTTCGACGGTTGCGGGCCCGCGAGGACCATTTCCCGATTCTCAGCGAGTTGGCCTGTTATCACACCGTGGCCGTCGGCCTGACGGCGCTCGACGTCGAACTGGGCCAGGTGGCAGAGCTTGCCCTGGGTCTTGCCGAGGATCCTGAGTACCAGCAGGACGAGGACCGTGAGCAGGTCCTTTATTGTCTGTCCGAGATGATCCGGCGCCCCGCCTTGGGCGGTTCGCGTCAGGAGTCGTCTGCTCTCAAGGAGCGCATCTTGCGCGCGTTGTTCGAGGGAGCGCGAGCCAAGGTCCCCCGCGTCGTTCGCTTTCTACATACCCTGCTCGCGTCGGGAGCGCTCCCGGACAAGCTGGCCCGAGATGTGTCGGAACGGCTGCCGGGGTGGGTCGTCTCCGGTGTCGACGGCAACGAACTGGAAACCTTCGCCTGATCTTGTGGCCTGGCGCCTCAGGCGCGGAGTAAGCGGAGGGCCCTTCTGACGGTCCTGGGTTGCGGGCCGCAGGCCGTGACGAAGCGCATCACCTCAGGACAGGAGAACCGGTCGCGAGCCAGTGACGTCAGGGCCAGCAGGAGACCGGGCTCGACCGGCGCCGTGCCATCGACCCGGTGGGCGAGTGGGCTGCCGAGGAAGCAGAAGCGATAGGATCCCGGCCAGCCGTTGACCAGGATCGAAGGTGGGGCGAGGCCCGGGTTGGCCCAGCCGCACCGCCCCACGTCTTTCAGCAAGCTGGCGAGCTCTTCGAGCAGCCTTCGCCGCTCTCGCCTGCCGGGCAGCGTCGGACCGACGTTGCGACGCACGAACACGGGAAGTGGCTGGCTTCCGGTGGGCACCTCGGTCAGCAGGACCCAGCGGCAGCGGATGCCAGCGATGCGTTGGCAGCCAAACAACACCGGTCGGGCGCAGGCGAGGCCTCGTTTGCTCAGGGCCAGGAGTTGTTGGTGAAGCCCCTCCCCGGCTGAAGGCCTGCCGCGCAATTTCCTGAGCAGCCCACCTGTCGCGTCTCCGTGTCGCAGGAGAAAGGACCTCCTCCCGGCTTGGATCAGACTCGGGCTCTCCCGATGGATCAGGCGGGTCAGGTCGGTCAGCTGGTGCTTGGCCAGCAAGGTGGCCGACTCCGGGCTCTCTTCGATCGTCCAGCTCACGTCAGTTTCTGGGGGGCAACTCGGGGAGGGTCAGATTCGGGCGATCGCCGAAATCCAGCGTGAGCGGTGGATGGTCGTCCAGCCGCTGTAGTGCTTCAGTGATTGCGCGCTCCAGCTGCGGGTCTCGATCCTCGGCATAGTCTTGTGGTGCGATGTCGACCTCGATGTCGGGGTTGGTGCCGTGGTTCTCGACGCCCCACCGCACGTCCTTGAACCAGAAGGAGTACTCTGGCTGGGTGGTAAGGCCCCCGTCGACCAGCCTGTACCGTGGCCAGATACCGATCACGCCGCCCCATGTTCGCTTGCCGATCAGCGGGCCGAGTGACAGCAGCTTGAAGCAGTGGCTGAAGATGTCGCCATCCGAGCCGGCGCTCTCGTTGGTCAGGGCGATCATCGGTCCCGGTACGGACTCTCTGGGATAAGGTGTGGGAGAACCCCAGCGCTGGATGTTGTAGCCCAGACGTTTGCGAGCCAGCTTTTCCAGCAGCAGCTGAGAAACGTGCCCGCCGCCGTTGTAGCGCACGTCGACGATCAACCCGTGGCGGTCTAGCTGCGAGCTCCAGGAGCGATGAAATTCGGAGAAACCTTTGGGGCCCATGTTGGGGACGTGCAGATAGCCTACCTGGCCATCCGTCGCCTCGAGCACGCGTTGCTGGTTGCGCTCGACCCAATCCCGATACCGCGCCGGGTGTTCGGATCGGAGGGTTTTTACGGTGATGTTACGTGGGTTCTCGCCACTGTCGTCGCCGATCGTCAACTCCACCTCCTCGCCAGCGGTATTGACCAGCAACGCAAGCGGGGAGCAGTCCCGAGCGACCGGTTGTCCGTTGACTGCGAGCAGGGTCTGTCCGGTCGATACACCGATGCCTGGTCGGTTGAGGGAGGACGTTACCTTCGTGTCCCAGACGTCACCGTTGACAATTCGTGTGATTTGATAGAGTCCCGAGTGGGAGTCGTACTCCATGTCGGCGCCGAGGTGTCCCTGCTGGTACCGCGGAATGGCGCGGTGATCCCCGCCCATCTCGTAGGCGTGAGAGGTGCCCAACTCTCCCTGAATCTCCAGGATCAGGTCCGAGAATTCGCGCCGTGAGCTGATCCGGTCGATCACCGGGGTGTAGCGATCTCGCACGGCCTCCCAGTCGACCAGCGACATGTTCTCGGTCCAGAAGTGCTCGCGCTGCAGGCGCCACGCTTCTCGGAACATCTGGGCCCACTCCTGTGGGGGGTCGACCTCGACCTTGATGCGTCGGAGGCTGAGGTAGCCCGTCTCTCGGTTTGCTCTCACCAGGCCCTCTTTCGGGCTCGGTTTCTCACCGGCCTTGATCACGCGCAGCTTCCTTCCCGAGCGGTAGATCAGCACCTTTCGGTCCAGGGTCACCTCGAAGTCGGTCAGCTTGGAGAGCAGGACTTCATGCGTCTGCTTCTCGAAGTCGTAGCACTCGAGTTGTCCCTTGGCCGGTGGCTGTGACGAGCGCCAGTTGGTCGCCGAGAGTGCTCCCTCGATCGGGAAGCGGCTGAACAGAGCTTTGCCTCGCAGGCCACAGACACGACCAAACTTGCCCTCCTTGACCGGAAAGGCGACGATCCGCTGCCCGATCCCGTCGAGGTCGATCTCGATCTCCACCTCGCCACCGTTTGCAGTCTGTTTCTGCTTGTCCCCTTTCTGCTCGGCGTTTTCTCCGTTCTCCCCGTTCTCCTCCTCATCGCCTTTCTGGGCGGCGCTCTTGCGTGGTTTGCCTCCGGGCGACTTGGGTACGGCCACGAACGGGCTGGGTGTGTCAGCCTTGAGCGTGACCAGGTACGGCAGCATCCCACGCGGGAATGAGAGCTCGAAGAACTGGTTGTCGTAGATCGGATCAAAGATGCGGTAGGACAGGAAGTAGAGATATTTGCCCTCGGGGTCCCAGTTCGGGGCGACATCGCGGAACTTCGGCGGGGTGATCAGGTGGGTGCTGTCGCTGCTCAGGTCGTAAAGCTTGATCGAGCAGGTGTGCTGCGTCATGAACAGAGCGTAAGCCAACCAGCGGCCATCGGGACTCCAGGAGAGACCCTGGACCCGGCTGTGTGGGCTGTGATCCAATCTCCTGGCGGTGCCCTCGTCCAGGTCGACCAGCAGTAGCTCGTTGCGGTGATTTGCTAGCGCTGCCTGGTTGGCCTTGGGGGAGACCTGCAGGTCGCAGGCCCGCCCGAGGTCCAGCCCTTCCAGGCGGCGAACCGAGACCGGGGGTTCGACGGTGTGCAGCTCGATCTGTTCTTCGCCGCAGGCGTCTGAAATCAGCAGCAGCTGTTCACCGTCGCGCAGGTAGCGTCCCATGCGATACCGCACGCCTTGAGCCGTGCCGTACTGTCGGACCGCGCCCTCCCAGTGGCCCATCGCGTAGGGTTTGCCACGCGTGATGGCCAAAGTGGTGTGGCCCTCCGGATGGACCTGGTACTCTTCCAGGAACCGTTCCGCGGTGACGAACTTGCGGTTGCGCTGCACGCGTGGACTGTGGTAGGTGACATCGATCTGTCGATCACGGCCCTCAGGCGGCTCGAAACAGCGTAGCTCACCACCGACGTGGTAGACGATCCGCGTGCCATCCGTCGTCGGATTACGGCCATACAAATCCGTGCAGTCGGTGTGGCGCTGCAGGTCTTCGCCCGAGGGCTGACACGAGTAGATGTTGCCGATCCCTTCGTGATCCGAGAGGAAGTAAATCCGCTCGCCGATCCACATCGGGTGGGCCAGGTTGCCAGGCAACTCGATGAGTTGCCGGAACTGTCCGTCACCTCGTGGGTCGACCCACAAAACTCCCGCCCGCCCGCCGCGATAGCGTTTCCAGTAGGCGATCTCGACGCTGTGCCGACCGAGCGCCACCTGTCCGTCCGGGCCGAAGCTGATCGAGTGCGCCGGGCCGTAGGGTAACGGGCTGACATGCCCGCCGGCGGTCGGCACCGAGGCGAGTGCCAGGATACGCTCGAAAGGTTGTGCATAGTTGGTTGCCAGGAGGATCGACTCCCCGTCGGGACGCCAGCCGGCGACCAGCGACAACGCCCCGAGAAATGTACGTCGGGTGACGCCTCCGCCTTCGGACGGCATGACACAGATCTCGCTGTGCCCCTCCTCCATGCTTGTGAAGGCGACCAGGCTGCCGTCCGGAGAGAGGCGAGGGCGACTGATTGGCCCCAGGCTCGACGTCAGTCGTCGGGCCACGCCTCCGTCGACCGGGACGGACCACAGGTCGTCCTCGCTGAGGAAGACGACCGTATCTCCGTGAATCGTGGGGTAGCGGTAATACCCTGCTGTCATGGGGTTCCTATCTGCGGTTGATTTGTGGTCCCGCGTGGATCGCTTCGATATTTGGTCTGGGGAGAAGGCTCTGGGGTGATGGTCGTCGATCGTGATCCGGTAGTGGCCCTCGGGCGTGTGGGAGCGGTTTGGCTGCGGTGTCGATGTCGGCCGACCTCGGGAGCAACGGACAGGGCGTGGCTCTCAGAAAGGCTGGCATGATTTGATTATACCAACGATCTCGGAGATCGGACGTATGTGCGTGCAATGAGACGTATCATCGGATGGGGGGTGCTCGGACTGTGCCATCTTGCCTTTCCCGTGTGGGGCAAGTCAGATCCGGTAGCGGATCGCGCGGTCGCACGCGCGATCGATCTGCTGATCGAGCGACAGCAGAGCAACGGGTCGTTCGAGGAGCGACGGCCCAAGGGTGTCAAGCTGTACGAGCGGCACTCGGACGGAGCCCATGGCGTTGCCGGTCTGGCGATCATGGCTCAGCGAGGCTATTGCCCAGCGGTCCAGAAGACGTTGGACTATCTGCTGTCCAGACAGCGCGAGGACGGCTGCCTCTCTCCGCACGGCACCAAGTGCAACCTGGAGCACAGCTACTGCACCCAGCTGCTGATCGAGGTGGCTCTTGCGCAGCAACGCGGCGCGGCCGAGGTCCCCCCGAGGAAGTTGAACCGCCTCTACCAAGGCATCCGGATGGCGGTCGGATACCTCATCGGCCAGCAACATCTGGATGGTGGCTGGCCCTATGCCGGACCGGTGGCGGGCTGGTACTCGAAATACCTGGAGAGTGCGACCTGGGTCCCCGTGATGGAGGCGCTGCTGCTGGCGCGCAACCTGGGTTTGCGTCTGCCGCCGGGTACGCTGCACAGGGGGTTGCACTACCTCAAGTCTCGTGAGAAGCCGGACGGGTTCCTCAACGGACTCAAGGAGAAGCACATCATCTCGCCTCACGTCACATGCGCAGTGTTGGCCGTGCTCGAGGCCTTGCCGGGCAAGCGGACGCGCAGCTGGCGCGAGATCGGCTGGCGGTACGTGCGTTGCCTCCCATCCGCCGGATATTTCGAGCGGTGGGGGTTCGAGCCGACCGATCCCAAGCTCGATCAGTTTGCCAAGCTGAAAAAGACGCTAGGTGCTCGGAGGCATCTATACGGGCATCACTACCTGATGCTGTGCCATACGCGGAGCGGTGACCGACCTGCGTTTCAGGAGCACTACGCGCGGGTGGTCAAGCATCTGCTGGCCAACCGCACCGGCGAGGTGTGGAGCTCGACCGCGGGCGAGCTGGCCTCCACGTCGCTGGCGGTCCTGGCGCTCTGTGCGCCCCACGGGCGGTTGGCGCTCTACGGCAAGCTGGGGAGAAATCCAGCGGATTGATGGTTTGTCTGCCCGATCGATGGACTCGCCATCGGCACTCGGGTGCTCTATTTCGAATGCGAAGCGTTGGGAGGCAACTCATGATCACCGGCATCCACGTCAGCGTACATTCACACCCCCAACCGAGCGCTGGCCGATTGGTACGAGCAGACTCTCGGCCTCGAAAAAGGATACGGCGATACTCACTGGCAGAGCTACGATCTCCCTGATGGCGCAGGTTTTGCCCTCGACTTCATCGGATGCCCGAGCTCCACGGTCCAGAAGCAGTCCATTGTCGTCAGCTTCGCCGTCGACGACATCAAAGCGGCCGTCGAGAAACTGGCTGCTCGCGGTGTGCGTTTTTATCCCGACAACGATCTTGAGCGCACCATTTTCGATGTCGGGCCGTCGCTGGTCGCGACCTTCGAGGACCCTGATGGCAACTTTGTGCAGCTCTCGCAGATAAAGGCGACGGGTTAAACAGGGTCGCTTCGGGAGGTGCAGCGCCGATTGGCAGTGGCCAGAACTGGCCGGAGGGGTTAGCCCTTGCGAGCGACCGCGCGCTGCGCCGCGTCGACGATGTTCGAAGCGCGCAAGCCGTATACGTCCAGCAGCTCGTCCGGCGTCCCACTCTCGGTGTACGTGTTGTCGACACCGACGAACTCCGCAGGGACCGGTGTCGTCAGAGCCAGCTCACGGGCGACCACCGAGCCCAGGCCACCTTGCAGCAGATGCTCCTCGGCGACTACGACCGCGCCGGTCTCGTCGGCCGCGGCCTGGATCGCGGCGCGGTCGATCGGGCACAGCGTGTGCATGTCCAGCACTCGGGCCGATATCCCCTCCGCAGCCAGGATGTCGTGCGCCTTCAGCGCTTCTGCGACGAGCAGGCCGCAGGCGATGATCGTCACGTCGGTACCGTCCTGCATCAGGACCGCCTCGCCGAAGTGGAAGTCGGCACCTTCGGCATGCACGATCGGCACTTTCGGACGGCCCGTGCGGATGTAAACCGCCCCCGGATCCTCGTAGGCCCGATGCACCAGAACGCGCGCAGAGATCTCGTCGGCGGGAACGCAGACGGTCATCCCTGGCAAGGCCAGCGCCAGCGCAAGGTCTTCGACGCTGGCCTGGCTCGGTCCGTCCTCGCCGATCGAGATGCCGCCGTGGCTGGCAACCAGTTTGACCGGGAAGCCGGAGTAGCTCACGCCGACGCGGATCTGATCGAAGCCCTTGCACATCAGAAAGACAGCGAAGCTGCTGATGAACACGGTGCGGCCGGTGGAGACCAGCCCGGCGGCGATGCCCACCATGTTCGCCTCGGCGATCCCCACGTTGAGAAAGCGGTCAGGAAAGGCCTCGCCGAACTTGGCGGTCTTGGTCGACTTGGCCAGGTCTGCGTCGAGGACGTAGATCTCGGGATGTTCCCTGCCCAGCGCCAGCAGCGCCTCACCATAGGCGTCACGGGTGGCCTTGCCCATCGTAAACTCGCGCACACGGGCAGTTGCTGTCATCTTATAGCCCCTCGCCCAGCTCGGCCAGAGCGGCCGCCAGCTGCTCTTTGTTAGGTGCGACACCGTGCCAGGCAACGACGTCTTCCATGAAGGAGACGCCCTTCCCCTTGACGGTCTCCGCAATGATCATCGTTGGTTTGCCGGTGGTCTGGTTGAATTCGGCGAAGGCGCCGAGGATCTGCTCGATATCGTGACCGTCGATCTCGACGACGTGCCAGCCGAAGGCCCGCCATTTTTCGGCCAACGAACCCATCTTCAGGATGTTCTCGCAGTGATCGTCGAGCTGGATCTTGTTCCAGTCGGTGATGGCGCACAGGTTGTCGAGCCCATGGGTCGGGGCGAACATTGCCGCCTCCCAGACCTGGCCCTCCTGGCTTTCACCGTCACCGATCATGCAGTAGACACGGGAGGTGCCCTGCAGGCCAAGGGCCATACCGATCGACAGCGACAGTCCCTGGCCCAGTGACCCGGTGCAGGCCTCGATCATTGGGAGTTTTCGGCGATCTGGATGGCCTTGGAATCGGCTGCCCAGTTTGCGCAATGTGATCAGTTCGGATTCTTCGACGTAGCCCGCTTCGGCCAGTGTTGCGTAGAGGGCGGGACAGCCGTGTCCTTTCGAGAGGACGAAGCGGTCGCGCTCAGGCCAGTCCGGCTGGTCTACGCGGTGGTTCATCTCTTCGAAGTAGAGCGCGGTGAGGATCTCGACGGTGGAGAGTGCGCCACCGGGGTGACCCGACCCGGCCTCCGTGATCATCTTGAGGCTGTTGATGCGGATCTTGCGAGCGATTTCGGACAGCTTGGTAGGGTCGAATGGCATGATGAAACCATGTCACACGATCTCGGTCTTTTTGCAAGACGAAATCAGCCGAAGATCGCGCCGCCGAGGCCCAGGCTGAAAAACGCCAGCATGATGTAGCTCAACACGAGGCCGGCGGTGGCCATGGCGCTCCCGTCGGCTTTCCCTTCCCGTATCTGCTTGAGCGCCAGATGCCCCAGGATGACGCCGATAATCGAGGTGAATCCGCAGGTAAAGAAACCCGAGATACCGAGGATCAGGCTGGCAATCGCCATTCCGCTGGTCGGAGCTGGGGTGTTCGACCTGCGGCCGCCGTGAGGCAGTGGAACGGGCTCCCCGTGTCCGAAGGCCTTGCGTGCCGATAGCAGCGAGGGGTCGAGAATCTCCCCACAGAAGCGGCACTTGCGCGCGATGGCCTTGATTCGTTCACCGCACGCGGGGCATATTCGGGTCTGTTCTGGCGGAGTGCTCGGCTGCACCTCGTCTGCAGACGGTGCGTCGCTCGGGTCGGTGCCTGTCGGTTCCTTTCCCGTCGGTATGGTGAGGACGGCCTGACAAGCTGGGCACTGGCCCTGTTTGCCGGCCATATCAACGGGTACCTGGAGCTTCTGGCCACAGTGACAGAGAAACGAGATCATCCGGTTATGGTGTCTTCTCAGTTGATCCAGGGGTTTACTTCACGGGGGCCATGTTATTACCTTGAATGAAACGAAAATGCTAGGTGCACATATTTCCATCGCGGGCGGGATCTACAGGGCGCCGGCCCGGGGACGGGCGATCGGCTGTGAGGCGATCCAGATATTCACCCGCTCAAATAGGCAGTGGGCTGTAAAGCCGCTTGTGGATGCCGATCGTGAGAAACTCGATGCGGAGCGCAAGCGCACCCGGATCCAGACGATCGTGGTTCACAGCGCATACCTGATCAACCTGGCCTCTGGCGTCAAGCAGATCTGGCAGAGGTCTTTTGACAGCTGGAAGACGGAGCTAGAACGCTGCGAGTTTCTGGGGCTGGACCGGATCGTCCTGCATCCCGGTAGCCATGGAGAAGCGACCCCGCGGGCAGGTCTCGCTCGCGTGGCGCGTGGTCTTGACCGGGCTTTCAGGGCGGTCGGTGGCACGGTCAAGGTGCTGCTCGAGACGACTGCTGGCCAGGGAACCAACCTGGGCTTCAAGATGGAGCATCTGCGGGATCTGATTGGCCGATCGAGTTATCCGGAGAGGCTCGGAACGTGCTTGGACACCTGCCACGTCTTCGCGGCGGGGTACGATCTTCGCGAAGAGGAGGCCTACGAGGAGACATTGGACCGTTTCGACGGGATCGTGGGGCTCGATACGATCGGCTGCTTTCACCTGAATGATTCACGTAAACCCCTGGGCAGCAAGATAGATCGGCATGCCAACATCGGCGCCGGAGAGCTGGGTGAGCAGCCTTTTCGCCGGTTGCTGATCGACCCCCGGTTCGTGGCAGTGCCGATGTTGTTGGAGACTCCTGGTGGCGAGTCGGTCTGGAAGACGGAGCTGCGAACGCTAAAACGTCTGCGGGCCTCCGGGGCATTGCCGCACAACAAAGGTGCCCTGAAGGCCTGATAAAGGCTTGCAAGGGCCCAGAACGGCACATAACATGCCGGCTCTTTGCTTACCCCCGCGGTACGCCCCGATACCGGGGATTCCACGGGATAATCCATGGACCTTTTACGAATCTCGGAGAGGCCGGCACTGGCTGGCCGTACAGACTGACCTCAATGCTGAAGACCACGAACGAACTAGTCAAGAAACTGGAGTTGGGCCCTGAGGAGCTCGGTTCGCGCATCGCCGAGGCGATGGGCAATCTCACCGACGAGGAGATGGGCCTGCGCTACGAGAACTCGATTCAGAACTTCAAGCTGGACTCGATTCTCAAGGGGCGGGTGCTGACCATCATCAACGACGAAGTGGTCGTCGATGTGGGTTACAAGTCGGAAGGGATCATTCCGCTGTATGAGTTCGCCGATGCCCACGAAGTCGAAGAGGGCGACGATATCGAGGTGTTTCTCGAATCGGTCGAGGACGACTCGGGTCTGATCGTTCTCTCGAAGAAGAAAGCCGACCGGATCAAGAGCTGGGAGCAGTTGATCGCCACGAAGAAGGAAGGCGATCTGATCCGCGGCCGCGTGGTGCGCAAGATCAAGGGCGGGCTGTTGTTGGATGCGGGTGTGCCGATTTTCCTGCCAGCCAGCCAGATCTCGATCCGCCGGACAGGCGACATCTCCGAGTACATCGGCCAGGAGCTGGAGTGCCAGATCCTCAAGATCGACGAGAGTCGGATGAACATCGTGGTCAGTCGCCGGAAACTGATCGAGCAGGAGCGCGAGCATCAGAAGAAGAAGCTGCTGGATCGCATTACCGAGGGGATGACGGTCGAGGGCGTGGTCAAGAACCTGGCCGACTTCGGCGCGTTCGTCGATCTGGGCGGCATCGATGGCCTGCTGCACATCACCGACATGAGTTGGGGGCGGATCAGCCACCCCTCGGAAATGCTCACGATCGACGACAAGGTCGAGGTCAAAATCCTCTCCATCGATCATGTGCGCGAGCGGATCGCGCTGGGTCTCAAGCAGAAGAAGAAGAGCCCCTGGGTCAATGTCGACAAGAAATACCCCGTGGGTTCCCGGGTCAAGGGTCGCGTGGTCAATGTGATGAAGTATGGCGCCTTCATCAAATTGGAGACCGGCATCGAGGGCCTGGTTCATATCTCCGAGATGAGCTGGACCCGTCGGATCAACCACCCGTCGGAGGTGGTTTCGATCAGCGACATCGTTGATATCGAGGTGCTCAATATCAATCGCGACAAGCAAGAGATCTCTCTGGGGATGAAGCAAACCGGTCTGAACCCCTGGACGTTGCTGGAAGAGAAGTATCCGCCAGGCACACTGATCGAAGGTCGCGTGCGCAACCTGACCAACTACGGGGCCTTCGTTGAAATCGAGGAGGGCATCGACGGTCTGCTGCACATCTCGGACATGAGCTGGGTCAAGAAGGTCAACCATCCCTCCGAGATGGTCAAGAAGGGGGACAAGCTGCAGGTCCAGGTCATCTCCGTCGATCAAGAGAAGAAGCGGGTTGCTCTGGGGATGAAGCAGCTGGAAGAAGATCCTTGGGAGGACGCGATTCCCGATCGGTATCAGCCGGGAGAGACATTCGAGGGGCGTGTCACCAAGATCACGAATTTCGGTGTGTTTGTCGAACTCGAGCGCGATCTGGAAGGCTTGCTACACGTGTCCGAGCTGGCCGGCGGCAAGGTCAGCAATCCGGAGGAGGTGGTGCAGGTCGGCGATATCGTACAGGTCCAGGTGCTGCGTGTCGATCGCGACGAACGCAAGATCGGCCTGACCTTGGTCAGCGCGCCAGGTGTGCGAACAGGAGACGCGGCTGCATCTGGCACGGGGGCCGAGTCGACCGAGGAGCCAGCGGCCGAGTCGACCGAGGAGCCAGCGGCCGAGTCGACCGAGGAGCCAGCGGCCGAGTCGACCGAGGAGCCAGCGGCCGAACCTACGGAGGCGGCAGAGTCTGACTCCAGCGAAGAGGATGGAGGCATTTTTGGCTCGGCAAAGGAAGGCGAGGTCGAAAAATCTCAGCCTGAGGAGGCCGAGGCAAAAGACTCGGGAGCGACCGAGGAGGACGAGGGCGACGGCGTCTTCGACTCTTAGCGGCCCGTTTCCAGGGCGGCCCGACTGATGCGCGCTGCTTGGTTTGAGCAGACCCGCATCGGAGTAATTCTTGAGTCCGGTCGCGGCTGGTTGAGCGTCGGCTGCTGAGGGCGAAAAATCGAGGGTGGAGAGGAGTCGAAATGGCGTATTGGTCGGAAGCGGCATTTCGGGGCCAATTTCGGGCACACCTCGATCGCCCGGGCCGCTTCGCAAATCCGGCGTTTATTACGGTTGGGGCGCCTGAGTGGCTGTCGGTGCGGGCGCTCTCTCGTCAACTCCGGCCATGTCGGTGAGGCTCGTGCAAATCCCCGACGGCCACTTTTCGACCGCGGCTCCAGGCACAGTCGGATAGAATGGCGCGCAGGATGAGCGGCACGATTACGATGATCTGCGTGGGCCTGGCGGCGGGATACTTGCTGTCCTATCTGGTCGAATGCAGCCGGTTGGCCACCGCGCGGCGACAAGCCGCACGGATCGGTCTACGGGAGGGTGGCGCGCGCGCCTGGATGGACGAGAACATGCAGCTGGAGTTCCGTCGAGCCTATCAGAGCGAGCGTCAGCGCAGCGGGCGTTACATGCGCCTGACGACACGCCAGATAACGTCTCGAAAGTCACGGGTAAGCCAGCAAGGCCGCTTCCTCGACGACCAGGCGGCCCAGTTCGAGATACGCGAGGCCGAACTGGTCGAGGAAGAGCGTCAGCTAGTCCTGCGGGTCAAGGAGGTGGACCGGCTAGCCGCAAAGTACGCTCGCCGTCGGGAACAGACCCGTCGACGCCTGCTGGAGAGAAGCGGACAGGCTGAGACGGGCCATCGGGAGGAACTCAGTAGAGTCGTGGTCCAGGGGATTCATGAAGAGGTAAATCGGGTCAAGGGGCGCCGCCTCGATGCTCTGAGTGAGAATCAAGACCAGCAGGCCCGCCGGATCATTGGCGTTGCTGTCGGACGGTGCCAGGTGTCCCACGACCATCCACTGCCCTCCTCGTTGATCCATCTTCGGCGCAATGGCGACCTGATCGAGCTTCCAACGTCTCTGGACCTCTCCGGGCTGTTCAAGCAGCAACTGGACGTTGATCTGTCCCACGACGTGGAGGCACACACTCTGTACATCTCCCACCCCGATGGGGTGGTTCGCGAGGTCACCCGGCGGACTCTGGAGGACCTGCTCGATCATGATCTGTTCGACGAGGCGCTGATCGAGGGGCAGGTGGCTCGTTACAGCGAGGAAGTCCGGCAAGAACTGCACGCTACCGGAAAAGAGGTGCTCGACGCCCTGCAGCTTTCGGCGGCTGACGGTCTGGCGGAGCCGCTCGGTCGGCTCAAGTTTCGGACCAGCTTCGGTCAGAACATCCTCTACCACTCGATAGAGGTGGCTTATTTGTGCGCCGCAATTGCCGGAGAGGTGGGGCTCGATCCGCAGACGGCCCTGCGCGCCGGTTTGTTTCATGACATCGGCAAGGTGCTCGACCACCAAGAGGACGAGGGGCACCCGCAACTCGGCGCTCGACTGCTGGCCGAACACGGCGAGCCTCAAGAAGCGATCGAGGCGGCGCGCGACCACCACCTGTCGCCGGAGAAACAGCCACCCTACGCGGCTCTGGTTTGTGCAGCTGATGCGATCAGCGCAGCACGGCCCGGCGCCCGTCGTGAGTCTTTCGATAATTATGTGAAGCGCCTGGAGCGGTTGGAGATGATAGCCAACAGCTTCTTCGGTGTGGAAGCGGCGTATGCCATCCAGTCCGGCCGGGAACTGCGCGTATTGGTGGACCCGGACGAGGTGGACGACCCCCGAGCCCAGGAGCTCTGCCAGGGCATCGCCAAGGAGATTCAGCAGCAGCTCGATTTTCCGGGTCGGGTCAGGGTGACTCTGATCCGGGAGAAGCGCATTGTCGAGTACGCCCGTTGAGAGGGAGAAACAGATGAGAAGCCTGATTGGATTGTTGCTGTGCGGTTTCGCGTTGCTGTCGGCGGGGTGCCGTTCGACCCCGGTCGAGGAGCAGATCGAGTTCTTCAGCCGACTGGATCAACAGCTCAAGGGCTGGGAAGACGCCAATGAACAAGGGCGGACTTTCGCCGCGAGTCAGCGGGAAGACGAGATCCGGAATCTGATCCGCGGTCGGTTTCACGATCTGGTCGGTGCGTTCGAGGGGGGTAATCCCAACGAGCGGGCTGTTGCGGCGCTGGCCGTCGCCTTCACCGGGGACGAACGGTACACGCCGTATCTGACGTTGGCCCTCGACGACCCATACGATGCCGTGGTGGCCAATGCACTGACCTCGCTGGCAATCATGCGGTATACGCTGGTCGACCTGAACCGAGTGCTCCGGCTGTTCAAGTCCAAGAGTGCATCGATTCGTTCGGCGACGGCAGCCTATGCGGGACAGCTGGTGACACTCTATGGTGACGAGGAAGTGCTCGTTCCCCTGGCAATGGCTGTCCGCGATCCCTACCCGATCGTGCGGCAGAACGCCCTGCAGGCTCTGGGCCAGATCGGCGATCCAGAGGTGATCAGTACCATCACACGCTACGGGCTGGAAGATCCGGACCCGATCGTTCGCGCGGCGGCGGTCCAGGCCCTGGGCCTGATCGGTGACGCCAGAGCCCTGCCGGCGCTGCTGCGCATCAATGAAACCGAGCGGAATCTTCGCGTCCGGCGTCGGCTCTCGCGGTCGCTGGCGCTGTTGCGAAACGAGTCTGGCAACCCGCATGAGGTGGTCCGCGAGCCGCGGCCCAGGTCTACTCGGCTGGCGCTGCGCAAGCCGGTTCCGGAAGAGGATCTGACCGCGCCCAAGGAGACCTTCTCCGGAACGCACCGGGGCAAGCAGGAGCCGATGGCGAAGAGCGTCGAGGGGGGGAAGCCGGTCCAGCAGATCGAGAAACCCGCACGCCCGCTCGAGAAACCGAAGCCGGTGGTCGCGCCGAAGCCGGTGGCGCAGCCGAAGCCGACGCCAGAGCCGAAGCCGGTGGCGCAGCCGAAGCCAGAGCCGAAGCCGGTGGCCCAGCCGAAGCCGGTGGCGCAGCCGACGCCAGAGCCGAAGCCGGTGGTCGCGCCGAAGCCGGTGGCGCAGCCGAAGCCGACGCCAGAGCCGACGCCAGAGCCGAAGCCGGTGGCCCAGCCGAAGCCGAGGCCAG
>PVBE010521478.1_pt1 | contig 15656 bp, 15 predicted proteins | sample 1631181 | NCBI WGS metagenome assembly PVBE01 (sample SAMN08397723, study PRJNA350692) | Marine metagenome, whole genome shotgun sequencing project. | isolation source: water | place: Pacific Ocean | collected 2012-04 | reverse complement strand
AGTCCATTAATCAAGTTAGTTCCGAGGCTGGCGGCGCGATCTCGCATAAAGGCATCCATGACCTCTCTGCGGCACATGCCTATGTATTCACTCTTGTCTTCTGCGCTATAAACCTTGTCCAGAGTGATATCTACCTCACGGTTTGATGGAGAGATCATTCTCATGTTGCGAACCTTGCGGTCGATGATCGACTCGGGCAGGTCGAATTCATCCACCATGCAAAGAGGAATCGCTCCACCACAAGGCTTGGCGTTATCGAGTTTGTGTTCGAATAGCCAGGTCTGGATACCTGCTTTTGCAAGAACTTCTGCGGCGCAGGATCCACTTGGACCACCACCGACAACGGCAACACGCAGCATGTTCAGGTCCGCTCCGCGGAATCACTTAAGTAAAACTTACTTCCCTGAAAGAGATTTTGGGGACCCCTGGCGCCCCCCCTTACGATCTAGATAACACTGCATCAACTTCGTGGCTCGAGCAATCAACGCTCGACGCATCAGCCGAGATGACATTCCCGTTGCTCGTCGGTCGCGTCCTCAGAGACGGGCAAGGGGGGGGGCATTGGGATTATTGGTGGCTTGTTTGATGGTGTTTGGAGGTTCCATCACAGCTGTGTTGTTCGGCCCATGGCTATTTGCTGGGCTTATGGGTCCAGCTCCTGTTGAGGGCATTCAGGATCGTCCTACTGCTGATGGACGTCTGCTCGGACATTTCCCTTATCCAGAAGCCTCAGTGCAGAATCGAATTCTCATGCAGCCTGGGATTGAGCTGCATCAGGAAGCGGCTGATGCATTGAGTGCCATGCGTGCTGCTGCTTCAGCAGATGGTATTGATTTGAGGCTGTTGAGTGGCTACCGCTCTCACGACCTACAAGAACAAATCTTTTTTGATATCAAATCAGACCGGAACCAGACGGCAGCCGAACGGGCCAAGGTCTCTGCACCTCCAGGTTATTCCGAACACAGCACTGGCTATGCCATTGATCTTGGTGACGGGACGATTCCTGAAGCGAATCTGTCTGAGAGCTTCGAAGCCACTAGGGCGTTCCGCTGGCTGCAGGATCATGCTGCTAGTTATCACTTTGTCCTTTCCTTTCCCCTTGATAACCCACAGGGGGTGACTTATGAGCCTTGGCATTGGCGATTTGAGGGTTCAGCTTCTGCTCTGAGACTCTTTGAATTGGCTCATCAACTGGAATGAATGAACTGAAGAAGGATTTTTTCGGTCTTAGAAGTTTTGATTAGCTAGCCGAAGGGGCCTAGAAGTTAAGTCGAATCTCATATTGAGATATCCTTCCGCCACTACGCCTGTGTGCGTTCCCTTTTCCTTTTGAAAGTCTCTGACCCATGAGTGCCCAGGCCAAGGCGATCCGCAACATTGCAATTATCGCTCACGTGGATCACGGCAAAACAACCTTGGTGGATGCCCTGTTGACTCAGTCCGGGATCTTCCGAGACAACGAGGCTGTGCCCACATGTGTCATGGACTCAAATGATTTGGAAAGGGAACGGGGCATTACGATCCTTTCAAAGAACACGGCCGTTACCTACGACGAGACGCGGATCAACATTGTTGATACCCCTGGGCATGCCGATTTTGGCGGTGAGGTTGAGCGGGTGCTTGGCATGGTTGATGGCTGTTTGCTGATCGTTGACGCCAACGAGGGGCCTATGCCACAGACGCGTTTCGTCCTCAAGAAGGCGCTTGAGCAGGGACTGCGGCCGATTGTGTTCGTGAACAAGATTGATCGTGCGCGGGTGGATCCTGAAACCGCTGTCAACAAGGTCCTCGATCTGTTTGTTGAACTCGGTGCAGATGATGACCAATGTGATTTCCCGTACTTGTTCGGCAGTGGCATGGGTGGTTTTGCCAAACCGGATATGGCAACTGAAAGTCGAACAATGAAGCCACTATTTGATGCCATCCTGCGTCATGTTCCACCACCAGTTGGGGATGAGAGCAAACCTCTTCAGCTACAGATCACTACTCTCGATTATTCAGACTTCCTGGGCAGGATTGTGATTGGCCGGGTTCATAACGGAGTTATCCGTAATGGTCAGAGTGCTTCATTAATTAAGGATGATGGCAGCATTAAGCGTGGCCGGATTAGCAAACTACTCGGTTTCGAAGGGTTGCAACGAATTGAGATCCAACAAGCTGGAGCCGGTGATCTCGTTGCTTTAGCCGGTTTCGATCAAGTCAATATTGGCGAGACCATTGCCTGTCCAGATGAACCAAAGGCTTTACCTCTAATCAAGGTGGATGAACCCACTTTGCAGATGACATTTGTCGTCAATGATTCACCCTTTGCTGGGAAAGAAGGCAAATTCGTCACTAGCCGGCAGCTGCGAGATCGTTTACGCAAGGAATTACTCACCAATGTTGCCTTACGGGTTGAGGACACTGATTCTCCTGATCGTTTTGCGGTTAGCGGACGTGGTGAGCTACACCTGGGCATCCTGATTGAGACCATGCGCCGCGAGGGGTTTGAGTTTCAGGTAACCCAGCCTCAGGTGATCTTCCGAACAATTGACGGCACTCCTTGCGAGCCCGTTGAGACCTTGGTCATGGATGTACCAGAGGCAGCCGTTGGCGCCTGCATTGAGAAGTTGGGTGTGCGTCGGGGTGAAATGCAGAACATGGAAGCCGGTAACGACGGTCGCACCCAGCTTGAATTTGTTGTTCCTTCTCGAGGGTTGATCGGTTTCCGTGGTGAGTTTGTACGTGCTACCAGGGGTGAAGGAATTATGAGCCACTCTTTTTTTGAATATCGCCCAATGTTGGGTGAGTTTGATGCTCGTCGGAATGGTGTTCTGATTGCTTTTGAGCAGGGCACTGCGACCTTCTACGCACTCAAGAATGCTGAGGGCCGAGGTCAGTTCTTCATCTCTCCGGGTGTCAAGGTTTATAAGGGGATGATCGTTGGCGAAAACAATCGACCTCAGGATCTGGAGTTAAACGTTTGCAAGGCCAAACAACTCACAAATATTCGCTCTGCTGGTGCAGAAGAACTCGATACCTTGCAAACACCTGTACAGATGACCCTTGAACGTGCTCTTGAGTACATCGGTCCAGACGAGATGCTTGAGGTCACCCCAGAGTCCATTCGCTTGCGCAAGTTGCCTGCCAAGAAGATGGCCAAACGCTGAAGCTCTTGATGGAGAGATTCCAGCCTACTGATCTGATCAATGATCCACGTTTTCAACTAGCCGTGGAGCTTTTTAATAACGCCGATTGGTACCCCGCTCATGACGCCTTTGAGGAGATTTGGCATGAGACATCCGGTCAAGCACGCCAGACCATCCAAGGGGTACTTCAGGTTGCTGTTGCCCAACTTCACTTGCAGCGCGGAAATCTTCGCGGGGCAACCCTTCTTTATGGTGAAGGCCTCGGGCGTCTAAAAGCTCTAGGAACTCCAAACCTGGGCCTTGATCTTGATCAGCTCTGCACCTGTGTAGAGAATCGCTTACAACGACTTCAGCAGGGACAGGATCCCGACGAGTGCACTGTCCCAGGCCTGATCTATTACAGCTCAGTTCCTGAGTAAATTAACCATCAAGATTTCGATCGTTCCGCTTTGGCTGCTCTTGTTCAAGTCATGGCCAGGAGTTTGCAAGTTCATCTGGCGATAGCGACAGCGTTGGTTGGAATGTCTACCCCTGCCGTTTTAAGCCAAGAGGGCAGCCCTTCTGCTCCGGTAGAAGATGGCGGTTTGATCACAATCGAATCAGATATCCAAAACGCAGACAGCGTCACAGGGGTTTTCACCGCCATCGGCAACGTTCGCATCGTTTATCCAGCCCGAGGCATCGTTGCTACCTCTAGACAGGCTCAATACTTCAGCAAAGAAGATCGTGTGGTCCTTACCGGAGATGTTGATGTGATTCGGGACGGGGAAAATTCCATGCAGGCTGAGCGAGTTGTTTATCTTCTCGAGGAGGAGCAAGCCGTAGCCGACCCACGGCCTGGTGGTGCTCAAGTGTTCACTTCTGTGCAACTTGATTCCAACAATCAGGCAGAGGCACCCTTGGCCCAATGAGTCTTTGTTTAGAGCAGGTGGCGCTCACCGTGGGAGGGCGTCACCTGGTAAAAGATGTCTCCTTGCGCCTTGATCCAGGCGAAGTTGTTGGCTTACTCGGTCCCAATGGTGCCGGCAAGACCACAACATTCAATCTTGTAATCGGCTTGTTGCATCCTGATTACGGGCAGGTGCAACTTGATGGACAGCCTGTGGCGGATTTACCGATGCCCAATCGAGTTCGTCTAGGTATCGGTTATCTCCCTCAGGAACCAAGTGTGTTCCGGCAGCTCAGCGTGCGACAAAACCTTGAGCTTGCGCTCTCTCAGAGTCATTTAACAACTCATCAGCGTCGGGAGCGTCTCGAGCAGTTGGTTGAAGACTTTCATCTCAACTTGTTCTTAGACCGTCGTGGCTATCAGCTTTCCGGAGGCGAACGACGTCGCTGCGAGGTAGCACGTGCCTTGGCGGTAGGGCTAGAAGGTCCCACCTACCTCTTGCTTGATGAACCCTTCGCAGGTGTTGACCCCATGGCAGTGGCGGACCTCCAGGTTTTGATACATACCCTCCGGGAGCGTGGCATGGGCATCCTGATCACTGATCACAATGTCCGTGAAACCCTCGCCATCACTGACCGCTCTTACATTCTTACGGAAGGCAGCATTCTTGCTTCAGGCCGTTCTGAAGAAGTGGCAAACAACCCCTTGGTGCGGCGTCACTATCTCGGGGAGGGTTTTCAGCTTTGAGCAAATGGCGCCTTGGAAAGTTGAAAGACGTTGATTCTTGGCCTTGGAAGTGGTGGCGCTGGGCTTCGTCCAAGTGGAGGCTGATACCGCTGCTGGATCGATGGCTTTTAGGTGAGTTGGTACCCGTATTGCTGTTTGCCATAGCGGCCTTCACAGTGGTTTCCGTCTCAGTGGGGGTGATGTTTGATTTGGTGCGCAAGATTGTTGAGTTTGGATTACCTCTGCATTTTGCATTGCAGGTTTTTAGCTTGAAGTTGCCTTTCTTTCTGGTGATTTCTTTTCCGATGGCCACTTTGTTGGCCACCTTGTTGGCCTATAGCCGTCTTTCTTCTAACAGCGAATTCACGGCTTTGCGCAGCCTCGGTGTAAGCACCAGACGAATCGTTGCTCCAGCATTGGCATTGGCATTATTGATGACAGGGCTAACTTTTATCTTCAATGATGTCATTGTTCCAAGAACAAATAGTAGCGCTGAGGTGACGGTAAAGCGAGCTCTTGGTAAAGCAATTGCTACAGAGAAAGGCAAACATGTTGTTTATTCCCGATTCGGAACGATTACTGGTGCAAAAGCTGAAGAAAAAAATCAAGGACTTTCTCAGTTGTTTTATGCAAGTGAATTCCTTAAGGGAGAAATGGAGGATGTCACAGTGCTTGATTTATCTCGTCTTGGTTTTACTCAGATGTTGAAGGCCGAGCGGGCTATTTGGAATGAGCGGGAGGCGATGTGGGAATTTTTTAACGGCAATATCCTTACTCTCACACCAAGTGGGAGTACCACTTCAGTTGAATTTGATCGCTATCTCTACCCCCTAACATCAGGACCAATTCGTGTGGCCAAACTCCCTAAAGATGCCAACAACATGACGGTTGCGCAGGCAATGGAGGCTGTAAGTATTTATACCGATGCTGGTAACCGTAAAGAGGCAAGGCGTTTGAAGGTGCGTATCCAAGAAAAATTCACTTTCCCGATGTCATGCCTGGTGTTTGGCCTGATTGGCAGCAGCCTTGGAGCAAAACCTAATTCTCGGACCAGTCGGACCCAGGGATTTGGCATCAGTCTCTTATTAATTCTTGCTTATTACACGCTTAGCTTCAGCTTCAGTTCTCTAGGGGTTAAGGGCACTTTGACACCCGTGTTGGCAGCGTGGACCCCTGTTTTTATCTCTTTGGCAGGTGGCGGTCTGTTGCTGCGTCAGGCCAGTCGTTGAACTGCAGCGGCAGAATAAGAGAGTTGTCGCAGGGACCTGGTGTTTGGAGTGACGTTGGCTGAGCTTTCCGCCTCGCTAGGGGATCCTGTTTTAGCTCTTGGTTTGGCTGCATTTGCCCTACTTCTGTTAGCAATACCAATCTCTTTTTGGATGGTTTCAGGAGGTAGCAATTCTGCTGTTGTCACACTTTTGGTGGCTCTTGCCAATTTGGTTCTTACCGCTCAATTGGTTTTGCGGTGGTGGCAGTCGGGTCACTTCCCGATCAGCAACCTTTACGAATCCCTCTGTTTTCTGGCCTGGGCTTGCACACTTGCGCAGCTATTGGTGGAGCGTTCCTTGTCTTCCCCGATTGTTTCAGCTGCTGCTACACCAATGGCTTTGCTTTGTGTGGCTTTTGCAAGCTTTGCATTACCAGAAACTCTTCAGGAGGCCTCTCCTCTAGTACCGGCTCTTCGCTCCAGTTGGCTTGTGATGCACGTGAGCGTCATCATGTGCAGTTACGCTGCCCTGCTTGTTGGTTCTTTCTTATCAGTGGCGGTTCTATTTACTGATCGCCAGCAAACTTTGGAGCTACGCAGCAGTTCAATTGGAACGGGTGGCTTTCGTCAGGCAAAGCTAGCCACATCTGCTATGGATCAGAATGATGGTCTGCGCCTGAGTTCAATCAGATTGAGCCGCACTGAACAGTTGGACAGCCTTAGTTATCGCACGATTACGGTTGGCTTTTTGTTGCTCACGCTTGGCTTGATCAGTGGTGCCGTTTGGGCCAATGAGGCCTGGGGGAGCTGGTGGAGTTGGGATCCAAAGGAAACCTGGGCTCTAATTTGTTGGATGGTTTACGCGGCCTATCTGCACACACGTTTCAGCCGTGGCTGGAGCGGGCGACGTCCGGCTTTAGTTGCCGTAGCAGGAATCATTGTGATCGTTGTTTGTTATATCGGTGTGAATCTGTTAGGAATTGGTTTACACAGCTACGGCTGGTTCTTTGAAGCCTAATCTTCTAATGTTGATCTATTCTTTTTAACAACAAATCCCCGCAAAACTAATACGCAGGAGATGCAGTTGTTGCTGCATCTTTTGCTTCAGACAAGAACACCCTCAGGACGTTTGCTGTTACGGATGCCTCGGATAGCTTCGGCGTAGTCGGGCTGATTGAACACGCCAGATCCGCTCACAATTGCATTGGCGCCAGCTTCGATCACTTTCCAGGCATTGTCGGCCTTGATCCCTCCATCGACTTCGATCCAGGGATCGAGACCCTGTTCGTCGCAAATGCGACGCAGGTCGCGGATCTTTTGCACTTGATTGTCGATGAAGCTTTGCCCACCGAAGCCTGGGTTTACGCTCATGATCAGTACTAGATCACATAGCTCCAGGCAGTACTCAAGGGTGTCCAGAGGTGTGCTTGGGTTAAGTACTGCTCCTGCTTTCTTGCCGAGATCCTTAATTTGCGCAAGGTTGCGGTGAAGGTGTGGGCAGGCTTCAACCTGCACATAGATGTGATCTGCACCAGCTTTTGCGAAATCTCCTACATACCTTTCTGGTTCCACGATCATCAGGTGGACATCTAGAGGCTTACTGGTCACAGGCCTTAGTGCTTCAACGATCAGAGGACCAATCGTGATATTTGGCACGAATCGGCCGTCCATGACATCCACATGAATCCAGTCTGCGCCGGCTTGATCTACAGCCTTAACGTCTTCCCCTAGGCGGGAGAAATCGGCAGAGAGGATCGAAGGTGCAATTACCAGGGGCTTCGTGCTCATCGATCTGAGTTGAGGAGTGGGCGATTCTAGGAATCGACTGTATGGGCATTCTCGTTGTTGCCTGCACTGATACAGTGAGCAGCGCTTTAGAGCCGAGAACCCCTGCGGCATCGGGTCCTTTCACATGATCAGCGTATAACGCTGACCCGTGAATTCAGTCCAGCCCTGCTCGTTTCTTTGGTCGTCACACCCATCCCCACCGCCGCATACCAGTGGATCGCACTCTCATTCAGGAAATTCTCGAGGTCGTTGAGCAAGCGGCCATTGCGTCTGCACATCTGACTGGTCTCGGCAAGAAAGACGAAGCCGATGCAGCAGCTGTGGAAGCCATGCGCAAGCGGATGGGCCAAATCGAAATGCAAGGTCGCATCGTCATCGGTGAGGGGGAGCGCGACGAAGCCCCGATGCTTTATATCGGCGAAGAGGTTGGCAGCGGCAGCGGCCCAGGCGTTGACTTTGCTGTCGATCCCTGCGAAGGCACCAATCTTTGCGCCAACAACCAGCGAGGTTCGATGGCTGTACTGGCCGCCTCTGATCGCGGTGGCCTTTTCAATGCTCCTGACTTTTACATGAAAAAGTTGGCGGCCCCCCCGTCAGCGAAAGGCAAGGTGGACATTCGCAAATCTGCCACCGAGAACATCAACATCCTTAGCCAGTGTCTTGGGCTTGCCGTGAGTGAACTCACCATTGTCGTGATGGATCGAGCTCGTCACAAAGGCCTGATCTCTGAGATACGTGCCACTGGTGCACGTGTTCAACCCATCTCAGATGGGGATGTTCAAGCCGCCATTGCCTGTGGTTTTGCCGGCACCGGAACCCACTGTCTAATGGGCATCGGTGCTGCTCCTGAGGGTGTGATTTCAGCTGCCGCAATGCGTGCTCTTGGTGGTCATTTTCAGGGCCAGCTGGTGTATGACCCTGCCATTGCTCAAACCAGTGAATGGGCCGATTACACCAAGGAAGGCAACATTGCCCGCCTCAATGAGATGGGCATTACTGATGTTGACAAGATCTATGAAGCCGAAGAACTGGCTTCCGGTAACAATGTTGTTTTTGCGGGTAGTGGGATCACTGATGGACTGTTGTTCCATGGCGTTAAGTTCGAACCTGACTGCACACGCACTAGCAGCTTGGTGATCAGCACTCTTGACAACACAGCTCGGTTTACCAATACCGTGCATATCAAGGATGGAGCTAAGAGCATCGCTCTGAGCTAACCATCCAAGACAAGATCTAAGGGACGTCTCCATGCACATTGCCGTCGTCGGCTTGAGTCATCGCACGGCGCCGGTGGAAATCCGTGAAAAGCTCAGCATCCCTGAGCAAACCATGGAGACCTCCCTGCAAACTCTTCGCGGCAACGATCAAGTCCTTGAGGTTTCGATCCTTAGCACCTGCAATCGGCTTGAGATTTACACCTTGGTACGTCACCCTGAACGGGGTATCTCAGCCATCAGTGATTTTCTAGGCCAACATTCTGGTTTGGCAACGGAAGATCTTTCCCCCCATCTTTTCAACTTTCATCACGATGAAGCAGTAGCCCACTTGATGAGGGTGGCTGCGGGCCTAGACAGTTTGGTTTTAGGAGAAGGGCAGATCCTTTCCCAGGTGAAGAAGATGGTGCGCTTGGGGCAGGAGCACAAGTCCATGGGCCCGATTCTTAACCGTCTGCTCACTCAGGCAGTGAGTACTGGCAAACGAGTTCGTAGTGAAACCAATCTGGGTACGGGGGCTGTCTCAATTAGTTCTGCGGCTGTGGAGTTAGCCCAACTGAAACTTGGCCAGGCGCAAGGGGAAGATCAGTTGATGACTCTTGAATCTGAGTTAGTCGCAGTGGTGGGTGCGGGCCGGATGAGCCGACTACTGCTTCAACATCTTCAGGCGAAAGGTTGTTCTGGGGTGATGTTGCTGAACCGCACGCGGCAACGAGCTGAGGATCTATCGGCTGATTTCCCTGAGCTCCCCGTTGAGTGTCGACCCCTTGATGATTTGAACCATTGTCTAAGTACCTGTTCACTGGTATTCACCAGTACGGCTGCTGACGATCCGATTGTTGATGCATCTCTGCTCAAGCAGCTCAAGCGCCGCAGTTTTCTTCGTCTGATTGACATCGGCGTGCCGCGCAACATCGCCTCAGATGTTGTCGATGTACCCGGTGTTGAATCCCATGATGTGGATGATTTGCATGAGGTGGTGTCTCGTAATCAGGAGGCCCGTCAGCAGATGGCCAAAGAAGCAGAGGTTGTGCTCCAGGAAGAGACGCGTCTGTTTTTAGAGTGGTGGGACAGTCTGGAAGCTGTGCCAACCATCAATCGCTTGAGGGCGACCCTTGAGGCTATTCGTGCAGAGGAATTACAAAAAGCGCTCAGTCGTATGGGGCCTGATTTCTCTGCTCGTGAGCGCAAAGTAGTTGAAGCTTTAAGCAAGGGAATCATTAACAAAATCCTCCATACCCCTGTCACTCAGCTACGCGCTCCTCAGGCTCGCCCAGAGCGGCAACAGGCTCTGCGTGTGGTGGCGTGTTTGTTTGAGTTAGATCCCCCACTAGAGGATGGGTAGTTCTATGCCAAATGCTGGTTGCGTCTTGATTTGCAGAAGTCTTGTTGGATCTTCGCAGCAGACAGCTTTAGATGGCCAACCGTCCGGTAAGTTTGCTGCGCAACGCCGATTTGCGGGGGCGGCATGAAGCGTGTTTTGGCCATCATTCTCGGGGGAGGAGCTGGAACGCGCCTCTACCCCCTCACCAAGATGCGGGCCAAGCCGGCCGTACCTCTTGCAGGCAAATATCGTCTGATTGATATCCCAATCAGTAACTGCATTAACTCCAGCATCAACAAGATGTATGTGTTGACGCAGTTCAACAGCGCTTCTCTAAATCGACACCTTGGACAGAGCTACAACCTCAGTGCTGCCTTTGGTCAAGGTTTTGTAGAAGTTCTTGCCGCACAGCAGACCCCAGAAAGTCCTTCATGGTTTGAGGGGACTGCGGATGCAGTTCGTAAATATCAGTGGTTGTTTCAGGAATGGGATGTTGATGAATATCTGATCCTCTCTGGTGATCAGCTCTACCGTATGGATTACAGCCTTTTTGTAGAGCACCATCGTCGCTCAGGTGCTGATCTCACAGTGGCGGCTCTTCCCGTTGATGCAGAGCAGGCTGAGGGATTTGGTCTAATGCGCACGGATAGCGATGGAAACATCCAGGAGTTCCGTGAAAAGCCCAAGGGTGAATCACTGAAGGCCATGGCCGTCGACACCTCTCGCTTTGGCTTGTCAGCTGAGTCAGCAAGGAACAAGCCCTATCTCGCCTCGATGGGGATCTATGTGTTCAGTCGCGCCACTCTCTTCGATTTGCTGCATAAGAACCCTTCTCACAAGGATTTCGGCAAGGAGGTGATTCCTGAGGCCCTGGCTCGAGGTGACCGGCTTCAAAGCTATGTGTTCGATGAGTACTGGGAAGACATCGGCACGATAGGAGCTTTTTATGAGGCGAATTTGGCCCTTACCCAGCAGCCCAATCCACCTTTCAGTTTCTATGACGAGAAGTTCCCGATCTATACACGACCCCGTTATCTACCGCCGACCAAACTGGTCGATGCGCAAATCACGGAATCGATTATTGGAGAGGGATCCATCCTCAAATCCTGCAGCATTCACCATTGCGTCCTTGGTGTGCGTAGCCGAGTTGAGAGCGATGTGGTCTTGCAAGATTCCCTAGTGATGGGCTCTGATTTCTATGAATCATCCGAGGAACGCACTCTTCTAAGGCAAGGAGGAGGCATCCCGCTCGGCGTTGGCCAAGGCACCACCGTGAAGGGTGCGATCCTCGACAAGAACACACGCATCGGCAACAAAGTCACGATCGTCAACAAGGATCACGTTGAGGAAGCCGATCGTGCTGATGAGGGCTTCTACATCCGCAATGGGATCGTGGTAGTGGTCAAAAATGCCACCATTTCTGATGGCACCGTGATTTGATGCTGCCCGAGGCTGAATCAACACAAGATCCAAGAAGTTTTTTTGGAAATTTTGGTGTTGATCTCTACGGTTTCTTATTTACAACGAGGATGGTTCAACCCTGACATAGCCGTACAGATCACAGCAGATTGGAGTTGCTGTGGTCACACTGACGCCAGTTGATCGTTTCACTGGCCATGTCCAAGGCACATTTCGGTTTGATCGGTCTTGGCGTGATGGGCGAAAACCTTGTGCTCAATGCAGAGCGCAATGGTTTCTCTAGTGTCGTTTACAACCGCACCTACGCCAAAACAGAGGAGTTCCTCAAAGGGCGTGGAGCTGATAAAGCCATTCAGGGTGCCAAGGACCTTCAAGATTTCGTCGACAAGCTCGAACGACCCCGTCGAATTCTGATGATGATCAAGGCAGGTTCGGCTATTGATGCCGTTATTGAGCAGATCTCCCCTTATCTGCAGGAGGGTGATCTACTCATCGATGGTGGAAATTCCGAATTTCGTGATACCGAGCGACGTGTCGCCGAGTTAGAGAGCAAAAGCTTTGGATATATCGGCATGGGTGTCTCCGGTGGGGCTAAGGGGGCACTTGAAGGGCCAAGCATGATGCCAGGCGGAACAAAAACCTCCTATGAGGCGATTGAGAGCCTTGTTTGCAAGATGGCTGCCCAAGTGGAGGATGGTCCCTGTGTCACCTACATCGGTCCTGGAGGTTCTGGGCATTTCGTTAAAACCGTCCACAACGGTATCGAGTACGGCATTGAGCAGATTCTTGCCGAGGCCTATGACCTGATGAAGCGTGTTGGAGGCATGACCGGCACCCAGATTGCTGATGTCTTTGCGCATTGGAATGCCACAGAAGAGCTCTCTTCTTATCTGGTTGAGATCACCGAAGTGTGTTTGCGCACCAAGGATCCTGACGATGGAAGTGACCTTGTTGAGAAAATTATGGATCAGGCAGGCCAGAAGGGAACTGGTCTATGGACCGTTGTCAGTGCCTTGGAGTTAGGAGCTTCAGTGCCAACCATTTACGCCTCTCTGAATGGCCGTGTGATGAGCTCGATGAAGCCTCAAAGAATTGCCGCTGAGCAGATTTTGCATGGGTCAGCGATCAGACCATTTGATCTTGGCAGTTCCGCAGATGGCATGGCGCCGCTCATGGACGCCGTCGTGTTGTCTTGCATGGCTAGTTACGCGCAGGGCATGGAGCTACTGCGTATAGCTTCTGCTGAATACAACTACAACTTGCATTTGCCCTCCATCGCGCAGATTTGGAAGGGTGGCTGCATCATCAGGTCCCGTCTGCTGAAGCGCATCCAGGATGCCTTTAATGCTGACCCTCAGCTTTCCAACTTGTTGATCGATCCTTGGTTCGCTGAGCAAGTGAACCGTCGCCTACCGGGCCTAGCAAAGGTGGTAGCCGGCGCAGCTGAAGCCGGTATCCCAGTGCCTTGCTTCAGCAGCACGCTCGATTACATCAATAGCTATCGCACGGCACGCTTACCCCAGAATTTGGTGCAGGCCATGCGCGATTGCTTCGGCTCACATACCTACCAGCGGGTTGACAAAGAAGGAACCTTCCATACTGAGTGGCTGGACTGAGGAGATCGTGATGACGACCTACAAAGTTGAGCGAGCGAGCGACTCTGAGGATCTGGCACGTCGCGCCGCCCAGAGGATCGCATCTCATATTGATCTGGTACTTGATCAGCGTGATCGCGTTCAGATCGCTCTCTCGGGAGGGAGCACCCCAGCTATTGCTTATAGGTTGCTTGGTCAGGAGCGACTGCCCTGGGATCGTGTGGATGTTTTCCTGGGCGATGAGCGCTGGGTTGATGCCAGTGATGAAGCCAGTAACGCCCGCATGCTTCGTGCAACGCTTCTTGCTGAAGGCCCTGGATCGCAGGCTGCGTTTCATCCCGTGCCAACGTTGGAGCTGCCAAACCCTGACGCCAGTGCCGAGGCCTACGCGAAGCTCGTGCAGAAAACCTGTGCAGGTGATCCACCTGTGTTTGATCTAATGGTGTTAGGGCTTGGTGAAGATGGTCATACAGCCTCTCTATTTCCAGGAACCGATGCCCCCACCGTTGTTGATCGCTGGGCGACTGTCGGTAGAGGGAAGGGACTAGAGAGAATCACTCTCACAGCTCCTGTGCTCAGCTCAGCACGCGAAGTGATCTTTCTTGTGAGTGGTGTAGGGAAGCAACTTGCCCTGAAGAGGCTATTGGATTCTGCTGAATCAGCTGAACGCACGCCTGCCCGCTTGGTTCAACCTCGTTCACCGATTTTGGTCTTGGCAGATGAGGCTGCTGCGCCTGACTTGTGAGCGGTGAGAACTGTTGCTTGTATTAGTTCAGTTCTACCTAGCATTCTTCTGTCTTCTTAGGAAGACGGACTAAAAGCAGGGAGCCAGTATGTAGACATTAAAACAATTCTATGACTTTCTAAAATCTAGAATTCAGCTTAGATATATCTTATTTTCAAGGCAATGAGGTTCCAGACATGGGTAAAAAGAACAAGGGTAAAACAATATCAGCAGAATAGGGGGCAAGGCATGAAAGTGACAGCGGCGGAGATTTCTTGCTCGAATGGAATAAGGAGAGACTGTCAACGAATTATGAATTCAGCTCTCCAATAGACAAGAAAGGTTATATGAAAGGGATCGTATATTATGATAACGATGACAATGGCGAATACAATAAAAAAATACGATGAAAAAATTGACAACCTAAAAGTAGATTACTGGGCAGCGCTCGATCTGCATAATCCCTCTTTTGGTGATGCGGAAATAAACAAAAAATCAGGCAAGTCGACCCTCTGGGATGACGATGGAGACAAAATTGCCACTGGGAAGATTTCTGACCCTGGTGATTTTTTCTAAATAAACTGTAGTTTAAAGCCTGAAGGTTATCTAAGAATAATCAAATATTTTCAGGTTCTCTATCCATTCAATCATTTACTCTTGCTTTTGAAGAAAAGATGTAATCCTCACCATGGAGCTGCCGCCGCAAGCATCCGTTCAGGTTCAACTGAACGACTTCAGCGCCTGGTCTAGCTTGAACGACACAATTATGGGCGGCTCCAGCCAGGCAGCCTGTCGATTGACATCCGAGGGCCTGGTCCTAGAAGGAGAACTTGTTGAACAGGATGGCGGCTTTGTTAGTTGCCGTTCACCCCTGTTGAGCACTCCTCTTGATCTTTCCAGCTATCGAGCCTTACAGGTGGAGGTGGATGGCGAAGGGCGCACCCTCAAGCTTGCACTCGGCTCTCGCAATGGGCTGTTTGGCCTCACTGAACGTTTTTATGGTGGTTTGCGATGGGTCGCTCAGTTGCCGACAAAGGCTTCAGGTACAACATCCATTGAAATCCCATTTAGCACCCTGAAACCTACGGTGCTTGCCCAACCTTTGGCTATGCCTCTGCGCTTGATTCGCTTTGATGCATCAAGTATCAACCAAGTGCAATTATTGCATTCTAAGTTTGGTGAACCAGGAGAACTGAACCCAGAATTTCGCCCTGGCCCGATTCGAGTTTTACTGCGCTCTATCAAAGCAATTCACTGATTCATTACAAATTTTTCAATATTCAAAATAGCCATATGTATTCAGAGGGTTTGATATTTTTTCCTAATCAAACTCAGGCCCTAATCAAATATATTATTGAATCCATTGGGGATAGATCATCAATCCAGCATACTGATTGACTTCCTTTCAATAGTCAAATCTTGCTTAGAAATAGCTTAAGATTTTTTCACCTCCTAGATTCAGCTGAGAGCCTTGACAGGCAATGAAATCCAACAGACTGCACAAAATTGGTCGGTCCTCGTGGCCTCAGCGGCTGATGTCTGTTTGAAGCCCTGGCTTCATGCTGTTGTACTCACGGATGTTACTGATGTCGATGATCAGAAGCCTGGATTTACGCCCGATCTACTATCGGCTAGATCTGTT
>PVBE012760920.1_pt1 | contig 15657 bp, 19 predicted proteins | sample 1631181 | NCBI WGS metagenome assembly PVBE01 (sample SAMN08397723, study PRJNA350692) | Marine metagenome, whole genome shotgun sequencing project. | isolation source: water | place: Pacific Ocean | collected 2012-04 | reverse complement strand
CCGACGCAACTCATCGACGTCCGCAAAGCTGGTCCCGCGCCACCCATATCCAGGCCAATCTCATTTAAATCATCAAAAGCCGGTTGCACTTTCTCAGTCGAACAGCCTTGAAACATGATATCGCCGCTTTGGCCATGCAGGGCGATCAAACCGGAACCATGTTCTTCCCAGATGTCACATATCTTGCGCAAAAGATCAGTATTGTAATGCAGACCGGCCGGTGGTTGAATACGCAGCGTGTGAAATTCGGAGGATTCAGGATAGTCCTCGGCAACTTGTGAAAACCGCGGAACAACACCACCGCCATAGCCGAACACACTGACCGTGCCACCTTTCCAATAACCTAATTTGGTTTCGTAAGAATGCTCCAGCTGCCCCAGTAGATCATTCATCATGCCTGAATATTGCTTGTCTTCATCATCGGCCAATCTCTTCAAGCCATCAACAAAGCTTGGCCATTTGCCGCCTTGCAGTTCATCTAGCAACGGGGTTGCATGTTTCTTCTTAGTCACTCTTATTCTCCTTTTCGGATGCTCTTTCGAGACCCCGCCCCTGCATTAACTTTTGTTGTCCAAAATGATTGTTAGCATAATATATTTACTATAATCAACGTTTTCCTTAAATATGATATACGTTGGATTATAGAAAAATATTATTTGATTTCAATTAATTACGTAAAATATTTTAAATATACAAAAATGTTTAGTATTTTATACTTGCGTATACACTAAAATAGATATCAGGCCGTTCAAAAGTAGACTCATGAAGCCAATTGGCTTATGTGGAAGATAAAAATCAATCACTCGATAATAAGATAATGACCCTACCTAGTGATCTCTATAACAATGACGCCTATTTACGGTGGTGGGAGGAAAAGTTCACAGGCTACCCAGCCGATAATAATGAACTGATTGTTGAGGTGGAAGAACCGAATGCGCCAAACGAGCAGGAGATTGAAGCTCTCTTTAAACCCCTATTTCCCAAGTAGCCCCGATATTTTCTATCTTAAAACTGAGATTCTGCTATAAGAATCAATACGTTGAAGCTTATACGGGGCATTGAAAATGGCACACCCAGAGGGTGAAACAAAACGAGGCGAACTTAGGATTAATTTTGACCGTCGCCTGAAACTTGAATTTCATGGCTCCAAGATCACCTCTGATGCTGGTTTGCTGGCCTATCGAGAGCTTGACGATGCTCTTGGTTTAACCAAGATTGCCGGGGTTCTTTTCCAAGACAATCGAACAGGCAAGAACGGTTGGCACGGTATGACGGGTCAATTCCGCCAGTCTGTATTTGGTCGTGTTGGCGGTTATGAAGATGTGAATGATGCCGAGCGCCTCGGACGTGATCCTGCCATGCGGAGGATTGTTGGCGGTAAAGCAGTGGAAAGACAAGCTGCATCCGCCAGCCAGATGGGACGTTTCGAGACAAAGCTTCTGGCGAGTGATGTAAACGTTGAAGTCCTTGCCGACATGAGCGGGGCATGGATCAACCGCGTTCATGACCGCCGTCCACCGAAGATGATCATTCTCGACTTAGACAGCAGCGTCAGCCCGACCCATGGCGAACAAGAGGGAAAGGCGTATAACGGTCACTTCGGTTGCACCTGCTACCACCCGCTATTCCTGTTTAATCAGTTTGGCGATCTGGAGCGGTGCTCCCTGCGTCCCGGTAATGTTCATAGTGCCCACGGTTGGCGTGAAGTTCTGGAACCCGTCGTTGCTCGTTACCGTGAGCGGAACATACGTCGCTACTTTCGAGGAGACGCAGCCTTTGCCCTGCCAGACCTTTATGAATTTCTGGAGGCAGATAATTACAAATACGTCATCCGCCTTAAAGCCAATAAGGTTCTTCAGGAGTGTATTGACCACCTTCTGACCCGTCCCGTTGGACGTCCGCCCAATCATGTGCGTCGCTATTACGCCAGCTTCAGTTATCAGGCTAAATCGTGGAACAAGAAACGCCGCGTAGTGGCCAAGGTGGAATGGCACCCCGGTGAACTGTATCCCCGTGTCGGCTTCATCGTCACCAACCTGACGCGACCCGCCCAACGGGTGGTAGCATTTTACAATCACCGGGGAACGGCGGAACAGTACATCAAAGAAGGCAAGAATGCTATCAAATGGACACGACTGTCATGTCGCAAATTCCGTAACAACGAGGTACGGCTCCAACTTCACGCTTTGGCCTACAACCTCGCCAACTTCATGCGGACTTTGGCTTTACCCGAAGAGGTGGAGCATTGGTCGCTGACCACGTTACGGGAAAAGCTGGTCAAGATTGGAGCCAAGGTCGTCCGCCATGGCCGCTATGTTACATTCCAATTGGCAGAGGTGGCCGTGCCGAGAGACTTGTTTCGAAAAATTCTACGGCGGATCGATGATCTACGACGAAAGCCCGTCCCGGTGTAGACTGGGGGAAATCAACGGTAATATGGAATTGATGGGAGAAGTGCGTCTGGATAACGGGAATTATCGAAAAATAGCATTCAGAACAGCGTTAAATTGCCAAAGCTGGAGGTGTAGTGTGGTTGGAGAAGATAGCCCTTTAAGAAATAGTGTGATTTTGTATACTCGTACCGAGTTTGGAGATTACTTGGGAAATGTCGGCTTAGGGGAGCAAATTCTCAGATTAATGCAACCACTACATAATAAAAAAATATTTATATCAAGGAAATTACAGGTAACTTTGTAAGCTATTATTGCAAAGAAAATTCAATTTAATTCATGCCAAAACTTTTTTATAAGGAGGAGTATAATGTACAAAAGTATAATTTCTGCCCTCGTTACAGCAACGGCAATTTCAGCAACAGCTCAAGCTCAGGAAGCGAATTTAAAATTAGCTTTTTTCGCTACACCTAATGACCCAGCCTATTCAAAAGTGATTAAGCCTTGGGTGGATGCAGTAAACAAAGAAGGTAAGGGTGTGGTAAAAATAGATGCTTTCGCTGGCGGTGCTTTAGGCCGAAATCCAAGAATTCAGGTGAAGATGGTTTTGGATGGTGTTGCTGATTTAGCTTGGATCGTCCCGGCTTATACACCTGGGCGATTTCCTGATAATCAAGTGATGGAACTACCCTTAATTTTGCGGAATTCAAAAGAGTCTTCAGTCGCTATCACACGTCTTTACAATAAAAAATTGCTGCGTGGCTACGATGATTTCTACGTTGTGATGTTAGCCACGACCGGTCCCTATGCCATTCATACAACCAAGCCAGTTAAGAAAATCTCCGATCTCGCAGGCATGAAGATTCGTGCTGGAGGTCCGATTGCCGGTGACTCTTTAAGGGCTTTGGGGGCCGTTCCGGTTGGAATGCCGATCCCGGCGGTCGCGGAAAATATCAGCAAAGGCATTCTCAATGGTTCTGCTGCGGAATGGAATGTTATGTATGCGTTTAGGATCGTTGATGTGGCCAAGAACCACTACATGGCTAAACTTGGTACCGTTCCCCTTGCTCTTCTCATGAACCGGAAAAAATTTGATAGCCTGCCTAAACGGACCAGAGAGATCATTCGAAAAGACAGTGGCGAAAAATTGTCACGCAAACTAGGTCAAGTTTTTTACGCAATTCAAGCTGTGAAACTGGCGGAGACTAAAAAACGCGCAGGGCATTCCTTCGTGTTTCCTTCAAAAGCGGACCTGAAAAAATGGGATGATACACTTAACCCGGTTATTGACAATTGGGTGAAAAAACATCCCAAGGGTCAAATGCTGTTGACGGCTCTCCAAAAGGAACTCGCTGACATCCGGGCTGGTCGGTAATACGGTTGGTTTCTTACCTTGCTCAATAAGTTTTCGGTATTGGACGCGCATTGTAATCGGGCAGTGCGCGTTCTTGCCGTCATCGGTCTCATTGGGCTAGTAATAATGGCGATAATGACAATTACAGACGTGTTGATGCGTTGGTTGCTCAATAGTCCGATTGATGGCGTCGCTGACGCCGGCAGGCTCATCGTCGCGGTTATTATTGCCTCTTTTTTCCCGGCGGCTCTGGCCGAAAAGCATCATATATCAATAGCCTTTCTGGGCAGTTGGTTAGGACAACGCGCCAAATCCTGGCTTGAAGTAATGGCGTCAATCGTCACATCTATTTTCTTCACTATCTTGGGTTGGCAATTTGTCGTGTACACGATCGATTTGCACCAGAACAGCGAAACAACATGGCTTTTGGGATGGCCGGTGGCTCCCTGGTGGGGCGTCGCTTCATTGTTTATCGTTATCTGCGTTCCGGTTCAGTTGATCGTCGTCTTGGGCAATATAAAAGCCGCTGTCAATAATACGTCCGAAGCAATCAACATCCCAAATAATAGCTAGCGGGCATTGTAGTTTGATGGATCCTATTCTTATCGCCTTGCTCGGTCTTATCGGAATGTTTGCGCTCATCGCCTTACATATTCCGATCGGTGTGGCCATGGCCATATCGGGCGCCGTTGGGTTCGGATATTTGACGGGGTGGAGACCAGCTGTTTCTCTCTTCGCCACAGAACCAGTTAGCATATTCGCCAGTATGGATTTGGCGGTCATACCTCTATTTCTCTTGATGGGAAGTTTTGCCGGGATCAGCGGTCTGTCGTCCGATATCTATCGTTTGGCATACGCCTTCGTTGGTCACCGAAGGGGCGGATTGGCCCTGGCGACCATTGGCGGATGTGCGGGCTTTGGCGCCGTCTGCGGGTCGTCTCTGGCGACGGCGGCAACCTTGGGACGGGTTGCCTTACCGGAAATGTTGGACCGGGGTTATTCACCAACCCTGGCGACCGGTTGTGTTGCCGCGGGTGGCACACTGGGCATGTTGATCCCACCTTCTGTGATTATGGTGATCTACGCATTTCTCGCCGAACAATTTGTCATCACAATGTTCGTTGCAGCCTTGATCCCCGGACTGATTGCCGTACTGGCCCACTTTATCACCATCGGAATTTTGGTTCGACGTAATCCGGAATCGGGACCGGCGGGACCCCGCATGTCGTGGTCCGAACGCCTGGACATTTTGAAAGGAAGCTGGGGGGTTTTACTGCTTTTATTTACCGTGATCGGCGGAATTTATGGCGGCGTATTTACGGTAAATGAAGCCGCTGCCTTGGGGGCCGGGTTGGCTTTCATGTTTACCGTTGCCCGCCGCAAATTGACCTTGGCGTCCTTCCGACAGATTTTATCGGATACCGCTTCCAACACGGCCATGATTTACCTAATCATTTCCGGCGCTTCGATTTTCTCCAGTTTCATTACCTTGACAAAAATGCCGGATGCATTGGTGACGGCAATTTCTGCAGCTGATCTTTCTCCTCTCGTTGTTATATTTGTCCTCTTTGCCGTTTACCTCGTCCTGGGTAGTATATTCGACACCATTGGCGCCATGGTGATTACCATGCCCTTCGTTTTGCCGCTTATTTTGGATCTCGGCTATCACCCGATCTGGTGGGGCATCATCCTAGTAATGGTTATTGAGGTCGGAATGATCACGCCACCCATCGGAATGAATGTCTTTGTCTTGTTCGGTGTCGCCGATGGCATACCGTTGAAAACGATATTCAAAGGAATATTCCCATTTTTCTACGCCGACCTAATTCGCATAACGATCATCATACTTTTTCCGGCGTTAGCCTTATGGTTGCCTGGAATTCTGGGGTATAATTTAAACTGATTAATTCGATTGTGGGGGCCTTGTCATGTTAACAGATGGCATTGTCACATTAATATGGTCAGAATACACTCTCAGACAATGTCCGTTATGCTAGTGGAATTTGATGTAACCGCCACGACCTAGGCGCCGGTTCGTAGAAGTATCAAGCGTATTCCGTTTAAATTATGCCGCAAAACCTATGTGATCTGGTTGAACGACCCGCGCATTAAAGATGCTTTGGAATTCCTGAAATCAATTCTTACCGGTGCTACTAAATATGTGTTTAGATTGAAACTAAAACCCGGCTCCGGATTGGTCGGTAATAATGTGCTCCATGGCCGAACAAATTTTAAGATGGTAAGGATCAAAATACCAAACGGCTGATGTATCGAATTTACTATCTTGATCGTATTGCTAATACTTAGATTTGCCGCAAATTAGATTATCGGCTTCACAGGAGGAAACTTTGAACAAGAATACGCCCGTATCGACTGAGCCGGCACCCATAATTCCACTTAGCCAAATTATCATCCAAAATCACGATGTTGTCACCTTTACCGGGCTGCTTAAGGTGGTTAATGAGCTCGGTGAACGAGGTTTGGTATTGATGGAATTTGATTTGAAGCCAGATTTTCCTGATACCCCTCGTGACTGGCAAACTCAACTGGAATTAGCCTTTATGACCAAGAAAAGCCCTTTTGCCGAACCCCCAGAAATCATCAATACAAATGATCCGGAGGAGCTATGACCGACGAAGTAGTTCAAGATATTGCTAAACTTGATGCACCCTTTGGCCGCAAAATACTCTGTCAGGATATTGTCTATGATAGCGGCCTGCAAATGATGAGAATACGCATCCGCGAAGGCAACCGTTTCACCATTCTTGACATCGATCCAACGACCGCCACCGAATGGAGTCAGATCATGCTAAACTGGTCTTCACAGACCAAAAGCAATATTACAGGCTCTTAACAACTGACATTAAATTTTTTAATCTTTTCCTATTATTTGAAATAATAGGAAAAAATAAAACATAACAACAATTTTTTTGTGCTTAAATCGCCACTGCATCTAACAGTCTTGATCCTCATTAGCTTTATATTTAAGTTACCATTAGAAATATAAGAATACTTGGTGACGACAAGTAAAAACGTTTTGGAACAGGTGACTTGACGGTCATTAAAAAGAAATAATCTGCGTAGGAGGAGCCGCTTAAAGTGTCTCCTTTTTGCTAGGTTAAGGAGAAAGTTCATTATGAAACTCAGCAAACTGATATTTTCATTCGCTGGCCTATTGATCGGAACATCTCTGACGCTCAGGCTCTCCGCCCCTTCCGACGCAGCTGAATTTGATCTCGCAAAAGAGCGGGTTGGTGATGGCATCCCAAAATCTCTCACTGGCAAACCTGGCAATGCCAAGAAGGGCCGCTCGGTAGCGATCCACCGAAAAAAAGGTAATTGTCTTGCTTGCCATACCTTGCCGGTGCCTGAGCAAGCCGACCACGGTAATATAGGGCCCGATCTTCGCGGTATCGCGAGTCGCTACAAACCTGCTGAATTGCGTTTGCGTTTAGTAAGTACAAAAGCATTGAACCCCGACAGCATCATGCCGTCGTTTTATCTGAAAACTGGCTTTCACCGGGTTCATAAAAAGTGGCGAGGCAAAACTATTCTCAAAGCACAGGAGGTCGAAGATATTCTGGCCTATCTCGTGACTCTCAAAGAGGAATAGTCAAACTCGTTTTATCAAAATCGGAGACATAAAATGTCAAATTCTATTAGGAAATCAGAAAACACCTTGGAGCGGCGAGACGTCTTGAAGCTTCTTGGGCTGGGCACAGTTGCGGCAGCGACTGGCTCAATTGTGAGCAGTGATGCTCTAGCAACACCAGATTCTGCAGCCAAATTGATCAGCAAGCTTAGCGGAACATCAAGTTACAAATCCGGTAAAATTACTCTGAAAATGCCGGAAATAGCCGAAAATGGAGCGACCGTTCCATTAACCGTTCGTGTTGATAGCCCGATGTCAGCTGGCAATTATGTAAAATCCATCCATCTTGCTGCTGAAAAAAATCCCAACCCTGAAGTTGCGTCCTTTCATTTGACGCCGGCTTCCGGTAAAGCAGAAATATCCACTCGAATGCGGCTGGGAAAAACTCAAAACGTTATTGCTGTTGCGGTAATGAGTGATGGCTCAGTTCATCGTGTATCCCGGCTCGTCAAAGTCACCATCGGCGGCTGCGGCGGTTGATCACAGGAAGGAATTAGAAAATGGCTAGCAAACCTCGTGTCAAACTGCCTAAATCTGTCAATAAAGGTCAGGTGGTTCAAATTAAAACATTGATCCCACACAAAATGGAAACGGGTCGACGTAAAAACAAAAAGGGTGGCAAAATTCCGCGCTTTATCATTAACAAAGTGGAAGCAACCTTTAACGGTAAGCCGGTTGTTACGGCAGACTTTCATCCTGCAGTTTCCGCCAATCCTTATTTCTCCTTTTATGCGCGGATCGAGGAAAGCGGTACCTTCAAGTTCGTCTGGACGGATGACAAGGGTGGCAAGGTAACAACATCCAAAAAGGTCGCGGTCAAATAGGCCGGTCATGATCTTAAGGAACACCTAACAGGAGATATAAAGTGGTTGGCAGGAAAATACTCTTAGCAGTCGCTATCATGGGCCTAGGAATTACCATCGGATTCACCAACAATGCGTCCATTGCGGTAGCTGATGAAGCCGAAAAACGGGCCAAAGACCCACGCAACAAACATTTTATTGTGGGTGAGATAAAAAGCGGTTACGTCTATATGACGTCGCAGACCCGCGACATGCAGGATGACGATTTTGCTAACCCGGCTTTCGTTTGGGTCGATACCGGTGAAGAATTGTGGAACAAAGTTAATGGTACAGCGGGTAAATCCTGCGCGTCGTGCCATAAAAGTGTGGCAAAATCCATGAAAGGTGTCGCCAACACGTTCCCACGCTATGATCCAAAAACCAAAAGGATGATAGCGATGCAGGCTTATGTTAATCGGCATCTCGGCGAGAAAATGGGTGCAAAGAAGTGGAAATGGGAATCGGAACAAATGCTCGCGATGACGATCTATCTAAAACTGCAATCCCGCGGCATGCCGGTTAAAAGCATTATCAACGACCAAAATCGTGCAACTTTAGCACCGTTCCTGGCCAAAGGTAAAAAATTCTTTGAACAGCGCCGTGGTCTGTTGGATATGTCGTGCAAACATTGCCACGAAGACTATGTCGGCAACATGGCACGCTCTAATGTTCTCAGCATGGGGATGCCGAACGGCTTTCCAACCTATCGATTACAGTGGCAGAAGCCGGGTTCCATTCATCGCCGGTTCTCAGGGTGCAATAAAAGCATTCGGGCCAAACCGTATAAACGCGGATCAGAAGAATACACCAATCTTGAATTCTATCTGATACACCGCTCGTCTGGACTTAAATGGGAAACCCCAGCAGTCCGTAACTAAAATGATAAGGAAAGGGGCGGTACTTAAAACGGGTGCCGCCATTTTTTTATCTACAATCTCGTATATAAAATTTGGGTGAATTTAAATCATGCTAACACGTCGGGATTTTCTTCAAGTAACGGCAGCAACAGCTGCGCTGATGAGCGGCGCACCGTTCTCAAAGGTCGCCGCCCAACAAAAAATCACCCAAGAAAAGTTGCTTGAGTTTTCGCCGGTCGGCCAAATTACCCTGCTTAATTTCGTCGACTGTCATGCCCAGTTGATGCCGCTTTATTTCCGCGAACCGTCGATGAATTTTGGGGTTGGTAATGTTCATGGCCTGCCGCCTCATATCACCGGCAAAGATTTCCTAAGACACTTTGGTCTTAAAGCCGGCTCGCCCGAGGCTTATGCCTTTACCAGTACCGATCATGTTGCGCTGAGCAATACCTATGGCCGGATTGGTGGCATGGCCCAAATGGCGACATTAATCAAAGCCATCCGCGCCGAACGCAGTAGTAATACATTGCTGGTCGATTGTGGTGACACCTGGCAGGGTTCTTATAGCTCGCTGCAAACCCGCGGTGAAGATATGGTGACAGTGATGAACGCCATGAGTGTTGATCTGATGACCGCTCATTGGGAATTTACCTATGGCACTGAGCGCGTCAAAGAGCTTATTGAGAAGCTCAATTTTCCGTTCCTTGCTGGTAATGTCACCGATACCGAATGGGAAGAACCGGTTTTCAAAGACGTCGCCTTTTTTGAGCGTGGCGGCGTAAAAATCGGCGTTATCGGTCAGGCTTTCCCTTATACGCCAATAGCTAACCCGCGCTACATGATCCCCAACTGGTCGTTTGGTATCCAAGAGGATAAAATGCGGGAAAGTATTAAAAAAGCCAAAGCTGGCGGCGCCGAACTGGTCTTGCTGGCGAGCCACAATGGCTTTGACGTGGACCGTAAACTTGCGTCCCGCGTTGACGGGATTGATGTCATTTTAACTGGCCACACCCATGATGCTATTCCAGCCGCGATCAAAGTCAAAGACACAATTTTGATTGCTACGGGGTCGCACGGAAAGTTTCTCGGCCGCCTTGATCTTGAAGTGAAAAACAAAAAAGTTATCAACTTCCGCTACAAGCTTATGCCGGTTTTCTCGGACGCGATTAAACCGGACCCGGAAATTGCCGAAGTGATCCGCAAGGTCCGTGCACTGTATGAAAAAACAGTGAATACTGTATTGGGTAAAACCGAAGGCCTTTTATATCGGCGCGGTAATTTCAACGGCACCTTTGACGATCTGATTAATCAGGCGATTATGGAAGAACGCGATACTCAAATTTCTCTGTCACCCGGTTTTCGCTGGGGTGCAACATTACTCCCGGGTCAAGATATTCGAGTCGAAGATCTCTTTTCCCAGACTTCTATCACCTATCCGGCGGTCTATCGCAACGAAATGACTGGTAAGTTTTTGAAAGAAATTCTCGAAGACGTTGGCGACAATTTGTTTAATCCAGACCCCTATTTCCAACAGGGCGGTGATATGGTGCGGGTTGGCGGCATGGGCTATCATTTTGATATCGGCCAGAAGATCGGCTCCCGCGTATCAAAGATGACACTACTTTCGACCGGCGAACCAATTGATCCCGCCAAAACCTATATTGTCGGCGGCTGGGCGTCGGTGAACGAGGCTACCAAAGGCCCGGCGATTTATGATCTGGTCAGCAATTACATCAAACGCAAAAAATCCGTTAAGATAGAACAAAATACCGCCGTCAAAGTAACCGGCATGTAGGATCGGCAATTAAGTGATGATAGAAATAACCTATTTTGGTGCTCTCGTTGCCGGATTATTGAGTTTCGCTTCTCCCTGCGTATTACCGTTGATCCCCGCCTATATCAGTTTTCTGGGCGGTGCGTCGCTTAGTCAACTCACCGAAGAAGATGGCGTGGATGTGGCGACACAAAAACGGGTTTTCTACGCAGCTATTGCCTTCGTGTTGGGCTTTTCAACCGTCTTTATTGCACTCGGCGCATCAGCTACCGCCATTAGCGCCCTCATTGCTCAAAACTCGTTGCTTTTAGGGCAGATTGCCGGGGTAATCATTGTAATCTTCGGCTTGCATTTCATCGGTGTCTTCCGTATCGGTTTTTTAAACTTTGAAAAACGGTTTCATCTTGAAAACAAACCTGCTGATCTCGTCGGTTCCTACATCCTCGGCCTCGCCTTTGCCTTTGGCTGGACACCTTGCGTCGGACCGATCCTAGCATCTGTTTTGATGGTTGCAACTTCGGGAGATTCGATTGGTTATGGCATATCGCTATTAACCGTTTATGCCGCCGGGCTGGGCATCCCTTTCCTGGTAGCTGCTTTTGCCGTAAAGCCATTTATGAAATTTCTCAGCCGCTTTAAAAGCCAAATGCGGAAAATCGAACTTACCATCGGCGGGTTGCTCATCATCACCGGCATCGCCATCTTTACCGGCGATCTCGCCGAAGCAGCAAATTGGCTGCTTGAGACGTTTCCAGTATTTACAAAATTCGGCTAGTCAATCAGCAGATCGTCCGCCCAGAGCAGTTTTTGGATGTCGTAACCTTTTTCGGCGAGCTTATCACCTTCAAGCCCAAGCCAACGCTGAAAGTTGGGTTCAGTTTTATACGCTTTAGCTTTGACATATTTGAACAAGAAGTAAAAATGAAACGGTTTGAAGTAGCCGGGTATCCGCATCACCTCAACAGCATTACCACTTTTTTTGCCGATTGATTTGGGATCATCGGGAAAGAACTGAATGGTCGGGGTAAAACGCACGGCCCATTTTTGCGACAGTTTTTTTTCTATCGTCACTTCACCGTCAAAGTCGGTAACTTCTTTATCGCCCCATAAATTCATTTGAATAACGACAAAATTATCGGTGATAAATTTAACAATTTTTGGAATGCGGAAATTAACTTCATGGGTGCGTTTGCAATAAGGACAACCTTTTTGCTCCCAAATAAGTACCAAGCGTTTGCCACTGGCTTTGGCCTCTTCCAGGTCTTCCTTGAGATCAAGGAAACTGTCGTGGAACCATTTTTGCTCATGCAGGCCATCTTCGTTAACTACCGGTTTGGGCATCTTTTTACCCTTGGCTTCGACCGGCTGCGTAATGGTAAATAACACGAATACTAAAATTACCAACAGACTGATAAACTTAGACTTATTCACAGTTAATTCCTCCGCAACTTCCCGAGAAGCTTATTTTACAAAATTTTGTGTAAATTGTAATTATTAATTTAGTAAAACCTTAAATTCGGCCGAATATCTCACGGAAATGTGTTTTACCCCAGAGGTAAGTCTCGGCACCAAGTCTCTCACTGCGATTATTATAGGGTTTTGACCGCGGATCGAAGGCCCATTGCTTGCTGTTTTCATCAAAGCGGTAAAACGAGCGCGAAAGTATCGCTTCCCGCGGCTGAGTGTTGACCATCGAATAGCAAACGGATTCCGGCGTCACCCATTTCACCTCGCGCCCCTGTAAGCGCGTAGCGATAACTTTGGCAACATGCTTTGCTTCACTATTAGCAACACTAGCGCTTTTGGAAAACGGCATCGGGCGACAATCACCAGTGACATAAATTCGCTCATCGCCAACGAAATTGTAGTCAAATTGATCGATCCTAGCTTCTTTTTGCGGGCTCGTAGGATCGTTCAAGTCAAAGCGTTCTATCATGCGGGCAGCACGCGTGCGCGGATAAATCGCCCCGCCCTCAAACTTGATGTCATCAAAATCCGTTTTTATTGTTTTACTGAACGGATCAACGCCTTCAATCCCCGTCGAGTTCATGTACTCAATCCAGCCGCCGTATAGTTCTTCAAAAGCCGACAGAAAACCTTCGCCGTTGACTGCTGGTTCTTCCCGGGAATCGATCAGAATGACCTTGCCCTTTATGTTACGCTTTTTAAACAGAGCGGCAATCAAGCAGGCACGTTCATAGGGTGAGGCGGCACAGCGATAAATGCCTGGCGGTGCCGTGAGCACAAACACACCTTTTTTAAAGCTGGCGAGTTGCTTTGTAATCGCTAATTGCTCATCAACAGAAACAAAACCAGCCGGGAACTTACTTTTTAGCTCGGTGATCGCATCCGGGTTTTTAACCCCGAACGAGCTGTAATCATATTCGACGCCGGGTGCCAGCACGAGACTGTCATAATCGATCCAGCCTTTGTTTGTCTCGATGCGGCGCCTGAATCGGTCAAGCTCTGTCATGTTCGCATTAAAATAGATATAGCCGCCGAGCTTGGCGGCATCTTCAAAACGGTACGTAAGTTGAGACTGCGGCATCAACCCGCCGATAAATAGATTACTCAGCGGCAAGGAGAAAAACAATGTCCGGCGTTCGACCAAAACTACATCAATTTTTGGATTTTCCGTTTTGAGATATTTGGCAATCGATAGCCCGGACCAGCCGCCGCCAACAATGACGATGCGAGCCCCCTTTGGGTCCGGCAGTTCTGCTTCGTGGTTGGCGGATATAGCTGGCATCGGCAAAGCAGATATAGCTGTTGCGCCAAGTAAGGCGCTAAATTCACGCCGAGACAGTCCCGTCATTTATTGAATTTTCAATTTTTGTTCAGGCATAGTCAGAGTGTAATATATCCCGCCATTGGGGGGAAGAAAAACGACGGATAATAGAATTAATTTGAAATATTTCACTCAACGCCGAAGCTTAAATTTAGTTTGATTTGTAAATTTCAAATGGGTATCTTTAAGGAAATCGGAAAATAATAAAACCCCTGTCGACAGAAAGAATATAATATGAATATGGAACTAAATACCAAAGGCATGAACTGCCCAATACCAATCCTTAAAGCAAAAAAAGCAATGCAAGATATGGATGGGGGAGAAACCATCACTATTTATGCGACGGATGCTGGATCGGTTGCTGATTTCGGCGCCTTTTGCCGCACCGGTGGCCATGAATTGGTCGAAAGTTCTGAAGCTGACGGTGTTTTTACCTACGTCATTAAGAAAGCTTCTTAGTTGCCGCCTGACAAAGTTACTTATATTATTTCAATCCCCAATCGTCTTAGTCGCTTATGACGAAGATTGATCCTTGGTAAAATCGCGTTCGCAGAACATATCGTAGAGCACGGAGATAAGCGGCCGAATGTCTTTTTCGGACAAGCTATAATTAATAACCGTGCCTTCCCGCCGCGTCTTCACCAGGCCTTCTTTTTTAAGCCAGGTGAGATGCTGAGAAAGATTAGCCGGCGAAACGCCGATACTTTCACTAAGCTCGCCCGCGGTCCACTCGTCGGCAATCAGGTGACATAAAACCAATATTCGGTTTCGATTGGCTATGGATTTCAAAAACGTCGCTGCTTTGTCGGCGTTGTTTTCCATAGCAAGTTGTTCAGCTTTTTCTTCCATAGTTTCCATTTTAGTTAATTAGATAATAATGTAAACTAACTTACATCAACGCGGCCAGATAAATTTACCATATGACCCATCCAGGGAGACATTATGAGTAAACGTTATACATCAAATTCGGAATACCTGGAAACTTTCTGGAAGATTTGCGAGGCACCTACTAATAAACTTAAATGGCTATTTGTTGCTGTAATCCTGCTCACATCTAACTTTGCGGTTGGAAACGTTGCGGCAGAGTTAAAGACCAATGGGTTGCTCCATCCGCCCTGGATCAAAGTTCAGAACCAATTCTCAATCAACGAGAGTCTGGCGGAAGCAAAGGCCGCATAAGATAAAACAAAGGAGCTGGATACTCTCTTGCCAATAAAACCAAATCGTCCAAATTGTCCTGACGACATAAAGTTATAGGCCTCCTTGACGGAGGCCTATAGTAGTTGCATCAAACCAACGAGTAATGATGTTGATTATTACATTTCACCTTCGATGACTGTAAGCCCAAGAGACTGCCAGCCTTGCATTCCATTGCGATAGTATAGAATCTTGGAAGCAGGATAGCCTTCTCGAAGCATAGCACGAATGGCTGTCGGAGATTGACCACACCAAAGGCCATTACAAAATAACAGAACTGTCTTCGCATTCGAGCAGTCCCATTTTGCGCCCTTCTTACATCCAATCTCGTTCAAACGACTAGCGATCTGAGTAAAAGGCATACTCTTGGAACCAGGAATCGTACCCTTCACGTGCCATTCAACTGTCCGTGCATCAATTATGAGACCGCCCTTTTCCATAAATTTAATGACCTCGAGTTCTCCCACAGTTTGTACTCCCGGAGCAACAGTATGTGGTTGAACACAAAATGGAGGACATTTCCGTGATGTCTTAGCAAAACCAGGATTGATAACAGCTTTGTTATCCTGGTTCCGTATTATTTCAACTGGTCCTTTATTTGTTTGCACAGTAATAGACATTAAATTTTTAGTAATGCCCACGTTACCTGCTTGTGCTGCTAACGGTGCTAAAAATACCATCAGAGTTAAGATTAATAATTTTTTCATATGTCAGTTCTCCCTATTTAAATTTACTTTATCAAGTTTGGTCAACAATCTTCTTCTTCATCTTCATCTGCTTCGTCAGACGTTGAATCACTTTTT
>PVBE011901938.1_pt1 | contig 15657 bp, 16 predicted proteins | sample 1631181 | NCBI WGS metagenome assembly PVBE01 (sample SAMN08397723, study PRJNA350692) | Marine metagenome, whole genome shotgun sequencing project. | isolation source: water | place: Pacific Ocean | collected 2012-04 | reverse complement strand
GGCTGGATTATTTGGAATACTGCCACGGACATACAATTGATGAGAAGACATCGCTCCGGCTGTACAGGTGATCTGGGGCCAAATTTGACAAAAATGCGCCAATTTTTGTAAATATTTCTATTTGACATTCCGATCGATATTTTGTATTTCTGCTTCAATGTCACCATCCTGTTTTCAAGGCGCAGTGAAAACCGGAAGATACCATATGTCGTGGTTGATTTTAATGCCGTATATAAGACGGACTTTTCGGCTTGTTCGCTTCCAAAAAGGAACTTCTTATCCCTCATTTCCCACGCAGTTGAATATCATCTGGGAAATGTCGACTAAGAGGAAAGGATTATTCAACTGAATAAAGTTCTACTGTATTTCTGTATAACGGTTGTTTTAGCAGGGTGTCAGGCAAAGCATACTAGAACTGATCGGGGTTTAATTTGGGATAACCATTCCGGAGACAAGCAGAGCGGTCGGAGCGAGCGGGAGGACTCGCCTTCGCCGGCGGCGGGGCAGCCACCGGCTCCGGTTTCGATGCCCGGCGACCTCTATTTAATCGACGCCCACAGTCAGATGGACCCGGACGTAGATATCGAAAGGGTTGTCTCCCTGATGGACCACGGCGGTATCTACCGCACACTGCTGTCCAACCACATGGGCCGGCCCTGGACCGACATCAATGATTTTGCCAAGCGGTTCCCCGGACGCATCATCCCGGCGGTCCGCGTCAAGGGGCGCTGGTACTTCCGCAACAACATGGACCGTTATCTGCGGCAGCTCATGCGGCCTATTGAATCCGGCACCTTCAAGGCCCTAGCGGAGGTGCATCTGTGGCACGACAGCGCCGGCGGCAAGTACATGGAATTCAAATACTCATTCGACGATCCCATCGTCCAGAGGACCTTGCAGGAAGCCAAACGCGGCGGCTGGCCATTTATCATCCATATCGAGTTCAATTCCCTGAGCCGTAGTAGTTACAAGACGTACATGGACGGGCTCGGCAGTTTCCTGAAAGCTAATCCTGACCACCCTTTCATCTTGATCCACATGGCCCAACTGGAGGCTGGACCGGCGGCCAAGCTGCTAGCGGCGCACCAGAACCTGCATTTCATGACCTCTCATGCTAGCCCGTCCTACCAAGGCGGCCCCAAGCCGTTCATCAACATGTTCGAGGGAGAAAGCCTGAAGCCGGAATGGAAGGCGCTGATCGCCAAGTACCCTGAGGCTTCATATTCGCCCTCGACAACGTATTTTCCTTCTTCTGGACTCCTGACCGCTTCCTGTCCAAGATGCGACTCTGGTGGAAAGCCGTCGCCGAACTACCGCCCGAACAGGCGCACCTCTTAACCCACGGCAACGCGGAAAGGCTGTGGAGGTTGGCGCCGAAGCCGTCGTCGGTGGTGGTATTCACCCCGGACCAGGCGAAAAAGCGTCTCGGCGCGGTAAAAGAAAGTGCGTCCACCGCTCGCCGAGAACATTTACAGCGTCGGCGTTAGCTCGATTGAACCCGAAATTGTAAGGGCGGAACTTGAGCGATTTAGGTAGAATCGTTGCAGTACCAGAGAATGTACGGTGAACATCGGAATCTTATCGGATATTCATATTGATCTTGAACACCCCGAACCGAACCGAGTTATCGAAGGCTTGGTTAACGTCATTGAGCAGAGTGGCGTAGCGATAATGATTATCGCCGGCGATATTGCCAATGATTATGAACGTACGCTGCATACCCTTCACCTCATCGAGGAACTGACGGAGATCCGGTGTCTGTTTGTTCCCGGAAACCACGACATCTGGAATGAAAAACATCCGGATAAGACCTCCTGGGAGATTTATGAAGCTTTAAAAGCGTTCTCCGGCAATTTGGTCAACGGTCCAGTTGCTTTGCCAAACGGTTGGACTGTCATCGGCGATATCGGGTGGTACGACTACTCTTTCGGAAGTAGTCAATACCCTATCGAGCAGTTCGATCAAATGAAAATCGATAATCGAGTCTGGCAGGACAAAATTAAGACCGATTGGGGCAAATCCACGATTGAAATGCATCGCTATTTTTTCGACAAACTGGAAACACAATTAAGCGCTCATCGGAGTCGAAAGATTATACTGGTAACCCATGTGTTGCCCCTATCGAATTTCACCGTACAGCTGCCGAACCGGATGTGGCGCTATCTGAACGCCTTCCTGGGCAGCAAACAGTACGGTGAACTGGCATTAAAATATTCAGTGGCCTACTCCATCAGTGGCCATGTCCATTACCGGTTACAGCAGCAGTGTCAAAAAACGGTTTTTATCTGCAACTGCCTGAACTACGCCAGTCAGTGGATTGAAAATGATGACCCCGTCTCAGAAGTCGCCCGGGCTTTTAAAACCATCGAGATATAATTCCTTACTCAAGTTTCGCATCCCCACTCCCACGGCGCGTCGCATTCGGCACAAGGCAAACTGAAAATTTTTCAATTTGCTTTCAGAATAGAGCTGCTTTTTTTATCGTATTTTTTCCGAACTTGTTGGAAATATCATCTACGGCTTTTTCCACCTTTTCCCAATTTTCGTCTATCTTTTCCCCACTGTTAAACAGACCCAGCTGGGACGGGATTTTTGAATCAACCAGATTGGATGCACCTACTCCAATCAGTCTCACTTTTTTTGGCAGTCGATATTTGTCCAGCAATGCTATGGCATTGTGGTATATCGTTTTCGACGAGCCTGTCGGCTCCTTTATCGTTACGCTTCTGGTAATTTGTTTAAAATCCGAAAGCTTAATTTTGATGGAAATGGTCTTTGTTTTGAGCCGATGCTTTCTCAGTCTTCTTCCGACCTGTTCCGAAGCCTTTAGCAGGCGCCGGCGTAATAGATTCAGATTATTGGTGTCCTCTGAAAGGGTCGATTCCGTACTGACCGATTTTGGCTCAAGATGTGGGGTTACGGCGGAATCATCCGATCCTTTTGATAATGAGATCAACCGTCGGCCGAACTTACCGAATCTTTTTCGAATCATTTTTTCCGGAAATTTATTGATATCCCCGAGGGTCTTGATCCCCAATTGCTCGATCGTCTTTAGCATCACCTTACCTATACCGGAAACTTTTCGGATCGGCAGGGATTCGATGAAATTCGGGACTTGACCCGGTGTGATGATTGTCAATCCATCCGGTTTATTGATGTCCGATGCAATCTTTGCCAAAAACTTAACCGGTGCGATTCCGATGGAACAGGATAGGTCCACCGCTTCCTTTATTCTCTGTTTGATGTTCAACGCGACCTCCTGAGGTGTTCCGAGGATTCTTTCACAACCGGTGAGGTCAACATACGCTTCATCAATTGAAACCGGTTCAACAAGCGGTGTAAGTATCTCCAACAAGGAGAAGATCTTTTTTGATATCTCGCTGTAACGTTCCATCCTGCCAGGAACGACAATTCCTTGAGGGCATAGCTTTTTAGCCTTGAACATAGGCATTGCGGAATGCACGCCAAACTTCCTGGCTTCATAACTCGCAGCGGTGACGACTCCCCTCTTGGAATATCCGCCCACCATTACCGGTTTGCCTTTCAGATTGGGATTATCGAGCTGTTCGACCGATGCATAGAATGCATCCATATCGATATGAAGAATCATTGCGTGGCTCTTTTGTGGGAAATCGGTTGGTCTATTTGAGACAATTCGGATCTGATTATAAAAGGTCCCAAAAATTTGTGCAATTCAATTGTTATAACTCAAGTTTCGCACCTGATATTTTAAGGAAAACGGTGATTACTTTATGGATACCGGTTCAAACTGATTGCCGCATTGTTTTCCCCAAAAATTTTATTTGCCCCACACCAGATGCGGCACCGTGCCCCATTGGGGGTGCGAAAATTGGGTTTATCGTACGCCCCAGAACCGTTTCACTGCAGTGGCGATCTGCCCGGGCTCCTTGATGCGGATGGGGTTCCATTCCCGATGCAAGAGGTTTCGGTAGGGAAAAGTGGAAAACCGCTGGTCCACCAAAAGAGCGATTCCCCGATCATTTTCCGAGCGGATCAACCTTCCGGCGGATTGCAGCACTCGGTTTATGCCCGGGTAGAGATATGCGTACTCAAAACCCGATCGATTCTGCTTTTCAAAGTATTTTCGGATAATTTCCCTTTCCGGTGAAATTCCGGGGAGTCCAACGCCGACGATAACTACCCCGGACAGCCGATCTCCGATCAGGTCGATCCCTTCACCGAAAACACCGCCCATGACCGCAAAACCGACGAGTGTTTTGTGGTTTCCATGGACAAACATTGCAAGAAAATCATCCCTTTCACGCTTGCCCATTCCGGAGGCCTGAATGATGGTTTTCACTTCCGGCTGCATAGACAAGAACAGTGAATGGATCATTGCCATATATTGATAAGAAGGAAAGAACAGAAGATAGTTCCCCTGTTTTTGTTTCACCATTGCCAGGATATCCGCTACAACGTCATCCTTTGTTCTGTGCCGGTCCCTGTATAGCGTAGAGATACTTTCCGAGATGAGGAGACAAAAATTGTCGCTGGGAAAAGGGGAGGGAATCACAATCTGTTGCACGGTCTCACTGCAACCGAAGATCTTATGGAAATAGTTTAAAGGGGTCATCGTTGCGGAAAAAAACAATGAAGCTTTACTCCTTTTCATCGCTTCTTTCAGATGTCCTGACGGGTCGATACAGAACAGTTTCAGCCTCAAATCATTTTTTACTGTTTCAAGACATGTTGTATAGGATTCATTATAGCCCGCCGCAATTCTCAAAAATCCCATCATTTCATGATATAATTCGAGCAACCCCTGCCGGTAATCTGTTTTGACATTGAGACCGAGCCATTTTCCGGCGCTGAAGAGAAAATTTCTCAGCAGGGGGTAAAGGTCATCCGGAGCTTCTTTTTCCACAAGGACATTTCCGGCGGCCTGACATTTTTTTCTCGCTTTTATCAGCCAAGAATTCACCCTGGTCATATTTTTATAGACAGTGGGGAGGTCGTGTCGCAAAAGGCGCCGGGTATCGAGCAAGGCTTGTTTCCGGATTTCTGAAGAGTACATCGTCCTTGACCGTTCGACCAGGTTGTGTGCTTCATCTATCATGAAGGTGTATCTGTTCGTTTGAACCTGAAAAAACCGCTTTAGGGATACCCGGGGATCAAAGGCATAGTTATAATCGCAGATGATGCAGTCCGTCCAGAGGGCGAGTTCGAGGCTGTATTCGAACGGGCATAACCGATATTTCATTGCGTTTTTCTCGACTGCACCTCGGGTGAAATCGTCTTGCTGAAAAATCTCTTCGAGCCCCGAACCGAGGCGATCATAAAACCCCTTTGCATACTCACATTCATTACCTGAACAGGCAGACTGGGGACGAAAACAGATCTTGTCCTTTGCGGTCAGAGTGATGGACTTTATTTTCAACCCTTTTTTTCTCAACGCACCCAATGCTGTTTCTGCGGCGGCCTTTCCCGTACTTCTTGCGGTCAGATAAAAGATCTTTTCGGTAAATCCATCGACCATCGCTTTTGTTGCGGGGAAAATCACTCCAATGGTTTTCCCGATCCCTGTTGCAGCCTGGATGATGAGCTGACGGTTGTTTTTAATCGCTCTGTAAACTCCCTCAGCCATCCGGCGTTGACCTGAACGATAAGTTTTAAAGGGAAATTCCAGACAGAGAATCGATTCATCCCGAGTTCTGTTCAGTTTTGAAATGGCTTCAGCCCATTTGAGGTAGCGGTTTACCAGATCCTGAAAAAAACGTTTCAAGGTTGCCATGGAAAAAGTTTGTCGTAATTCTCTCACTTCGCCGGTTTCGATCTGGTAATAGGTCAACCGGGTTCCAATGTGCTCCAGGTCGTTTTCGATGGCACAGAGATATCCATATGTTTTTAGCTGACCCCAGTGGAGCGGATTTTCGGTTGAAATTATTTGATCGAGCGGTCTTGTCGTTGTTTTTATTTCCTCAATGGTGACCCCTTCGGTGTCGGAAAACAGACCATCGATCCGACCGCTGATTATCAGTTCCATGGATTCCGTTTCGATCATATGGGAAATCGATACTTCAGGGAGATAATTGTCGGGTCTCGATTTTTGGATTTTCTGATGGGCGCGGATCCCGTCATGGGCGTGATGCGATCCGATGAATTCGTGTTCCAGATCTCCCGAGCGAAGGAGATGCTCAACCAGTGCATTGACACCGATCGACTGTTTTGTTTTCAATCTCAAACTCCGTTGTTAGTCAAATTTGCTTTTGGGCTCAAAAGAACAGTTGCATGCCTCATTATCACCTCCGGTGGAAACGATCAAGGAGACGCCCCTATGTTTGTCTTGCGTTCAGGGAGTCGGAGTTTGCACCGGGTGATGACGATGAAATGACCGGTGGAGTGGCCAAAAACAGCGGTGTGATCGCATTTATGGAAGAAAAGCTGGGGCAAAGAGTAAATATTTCCAAGGAACCCAAGATCGTCGGTGCGTTGGATGAAGCTTGTTTATGCAACTATAGGGTTAATTATCGAGTGAGACTCCCTCGCTGTTTTCCTCGGTCAGTCGTCTGGAAAGAAGATCGCTGAGTTCGGCAGGCGTAAAGGATAGATATTTGAAAAGCCTGTTTTCGAGTCGCACTGTTTTATCCCTTAGGGAATAAATGTATTCCCGGCCCTCCTTATCTTTCCCGTATTTTGTGGCAATATAGTTCATTCTTTCTTCAAGGGAGACGATGTTGTCATGAAGTACTCTTTTGTCCGCATAGTTGACAATTTCAGCCTCTGAAAGATGTTTTGAGACGAAATAGTGATCCAGCTTCACGTGCTGCCGAACGATGAATCCCACCTCCGGATAACCGAGATCACTTATAAACCGGGCGCCGGTGAGTGCGTGGTTTTCCTTTGTTTTAAAGCTTCTGGTCTTGGTTATGTCGTGGAGGAGTGCTGCCGCTTGCACCAACTCCCGGCTTAATGAAACGCCGACCGGGGTAAGTTGATCGACCAGAAATATGGAGACGCTGCAAACCTGATGAGAATGCGCCACGATGTGGCTCATCATTTTCATCTTTTTCATCAGTTGGTAACATTTTTTTTCTGAAGGAATGTGCATTACAAAAGCTTAACAGATCGGAGAATAAATTTCCAGAGCTTTTCCATTACCATATTCCTTCCAAGCATTTGAAATTTGGAGCAGGAGGAGTTATGTTGTTACATTAAGTTACTCAAGTTTCGCACACCCAGTGGGGCAAATAAAATTTTTTTTACCCTATGCCTGATGCGACTTTCCTCAAAATATCAGGTGTGAAACTTGAGAGAGTCATTTATGGATGGACGCTATTCAACCATTCATCTCTCTCTGCAGAGCAGTAATTTGTAAATCATTCCGTATCCCAAACCGCGTCAGGGCAAAATCATATTTTACCGGATCGCGAGGTGTCAATTTTTTAAACGTTTCTGTAATTTCCAGCGCCATCTTCATGTCAGCTGTTTTTCTCATTGTCGCCCCGAGCATACGCCCTATCCTCGCCATATGAGTGTCGATCGGAACAATCAGTTTCCTTTTCGGTACTGTTTCCCAACCGCCCGGATCGACTGCGTCCTTCCGTACCATCCATCGCAAAAACAGATTCAGTCTTTTGCATGCCCCCCTTTTTTCCGGAAGTGGTATTAAATACCTATCGCTACAATTGAGTTTTCCGACGAATTTCACAAGGGCCTCTATGATTGTCTTGTCGTTACGGTTGAGCCCCGCGACAAAGCACAAATTCAACGATCCGTGTCTGGAGATTATTTTTTTAATCCCCGTCATCAGGGAAACAAGACCCTCATCTGTCGTGAACCGGTGCTTGAAGCCCGAGAAAGTCTTCGATAGAGATCTATTACTGCTCTTCATCAAAAACCTAAACGGAGATGATCCCATCTTATCAAGAACAGTTTCTGTGCTTTTTAATATCTGGGCAACCCGGCCGTATGCCAGTGACGAAGAAATCATACCGACTATTTCCCGGTCCTGTATACCCGGATATCGGTAAAGAAACTCGAGGGGATCCGGATGAACGTATTCCCTGCGGTTGAATTTTTGATATATATTTTCCAGGCCGATTTTACTTATCATTCTAAAATCGAAAACTCGTCATTTCCCATGCCGCATGGTGGAGAGATCCGCATGTTGGGGTAAGCTTCGAACCGAAACAGGCGGTGCATTTCCTTTGGCCGGCATTGGTGAGTTTTAATCACTGTCTGTTTATCAAAACATATCAACCCGGCCGGGTATTTTCAAGATTTAAAGCTGCTTATTCTGTCACTTTTTTCTTGACAGCACAACGGCAGTCGGGTTGATTTAATTTGAATAAAGTGTGGATGTGTGGAAATACTTGTCGTCAAGATCGGACAAGTAAAATGGAACCCGGGGAAAGAGTTTTGGAGGAACTGTTGATTTGTCCTGAAATATTTCTGACCGGTTATAACATCGGTGACTTTGATTTGCTACGATGTCGAATTCCCGGGAGCTGTGCGCGTCCTTGCACTCGCCGGTGCAACGCTTATCGTGGTACCGACGGCATTCATGGAACCCTACTGTTGGATAGCCCAACTTGTTGTCCCGGCACGGGCATATGAAAACCAAGTTTTCGTCGTATACGCCAACCGATGCGGCCGGGAGGCGGATTTCGTTTATTGCGGCCTCATCTGTATCGTGGGTCCCGACGGTCATGATCTTATCCGGGCCGGCACCGAAGAAGGACTGTTCGTTGTTGACATCAACCTGGAGGCGATTGCAGAATCGAGGGGTAAAAACCCCTATTTAGCCGACCTCTGTCCGGAGCAGTACAAAGCGCCGGTTCGATAAACGGGGTAACACTCCTCGCACTGTCAAAGAATACGCGCCCCTCAATCACAAATACGATTGCTAATCATATGAAAAATAAAATGAAAGAAGCGAAAATTTTCAATGAATGGCCGGAAAGGTATGACCGGTGGTTTGAGACACCGATCGGAAAACTTATTCTATCTTTCGAAAGTAAACTTCTGATCGAGATGTTGAGGCCAAAACCTGGGGAATGGACACTCGATGCCGGATGCGGTACCGGAGGTTTCACACGCTGTCTGCTTGAGGAAGGCCCCTGTTTTGTGGGACTTGACATCTCCTTCCCCATGCTATTTAAGGCAGGAAAAAAACTGGCAAGGTACCCGTTCAGTATGGTACAGGGTGATATGGGGAATCTTCCATTTGCAGACAATCAATTCGACAAAACGATTTCCGTTACGACCATTGAATTCATTGTGAACGCCAGGAACGCGATCGATCAGTTATTCCGAGTGACCCGGCCGGGCGGATCTATCGTGGTGGCCACGCTAAACAGCCTAAGCCCCTGGGCTACCCGCAGGAAAGTGGCTGGGGAAAAGGGACATCCCATATTTAAAAACGTAATCTTCCGTTCTCCGAAAGAAATGAATCAACTCGCATCAATGACGCCATTGCTAAAAACGGCCATTCACTTTCAAAAGCACGATAAACCTCTTCAAGCCCAAAAAATTGAGGAATGGGGCCGGTCAATTGGTGCAGACACTGGCGCTTTTCTGGTGGCCCGGTGGAAAAAACCTGTATAATAGAAATACCCTAGGCTATCTCCCCAATTGACTGCCTTGTAGAGGCCGCAACATCGTTATCAGTAAAAGGCCGGTCAAACCCAGTCCGGTTTGCAGGAGGAAAACGATTCGATAACTTCCGACCACGTCGAAGATGCTCCCGGCGAGAAGGGGACCGACCGCACCGCCGATTGTCCCGCTGAACAGGACACTGCCGAAGAGCACCCCGTGTGATCCCATACCGAACAATTCGGCCAGCGTAGGAGACACCACCGTGAAGAAACCGCCGTGGGCGAACCCGTAAATCGCGGCAAAGAGGTAGAGCATCCATATCTCTTTCGCTACCTGCAGCAACAGGAGGCCGCATAGCAGCACAACGAAACAGATGATCAGCGAACGTTTCCCGGCTATCCTGTCGATCGTTGCGCCCATCACAATCCGGCCGATCATGCTTACACCTCCGATTGTCGAGAGAACACCTGCTGCGGCAGTCAGGGGAAGACCCAGATCCGTGGCGTGTGGCACGATATGTACAATGATGGTCAGCAGGCAAAAAAAGATGATGAACTCCGCCAGGCACATGATCCAAAACTGCCCCATGCGGACGGCCGCCTTCAGAGGGATACCGCATTCCCTGTTGGACCCGGGCTCCCACGGCCGGTCATTGCCACCATTGGGTAGCAGGTCCATCTCATCCGGGTCTCGGCGCATCACCTGGGCCACAACCACCAGTATGATCAGGATCGTCGCGCCAATGATAAGACAGGAGTTGCGCCAACCATAGGCTGCGATGAGTGCGATGGCAATCAAAGGGGAAAAGAACTGGCCGATTCCCGTGCCTACCTTGACGATGCCGGTCATCATGCCCCGGCGTGTCACAAACCATCGCGCCACCGTGGATAGAGTGATAACATCGTGTGTGCTTAAACCGATTCCCACCAGTATCCCGAATAGCAGGTAGAGTTGCCATAGGGCCTGTATGCGAGACATCAGAAGGTAACCTAGTCCGAAAGAGATCCCGGAAACCATAAGGAGGACCTTGGGGCCGATTCGATCATTCAACCTGCCGGCAAGGATCCCAACCGCCCCCATGATCAGAAAGGTCAGTGATGTCGTGCCCGAAATCGCCGCACGTGACCAGTTGAACTCGGTTTGAAATATCGTAAAGAAGACGCCGTAGGCGAAAAGCGCACCAATACACACCCCCTGGATAATAAAACAGGCTGCCACGATGTTGTATCCATAGAAGTACCTCGGTCTCACGTAACCTCCCTATATGAATGTTTTTATTTTCACCTGAACTGAGCGGTTCAAATTATGCCAAAGCAACATAAAATGAATAATTTTAAACAATTACTCAAGTTTCGTACTCTCAATGGGGCACAGTGCCATCCCTGCAAAGCATGAGGTGAGATGTTTTTTCTCTCAACTGTGCCAGAGCTAGAAATGATGCCATACAACGGTATATAGTCTAATGACAATCAAACCCCTTCTGGACTTTGTCCTGTCCCTGCCCGCCTCTGTGACCTATCTTGGCCTGATTTTTGACTTTTTCTAACTTTTCCGTACAAGCCTTGCAGAAGGTAGGATTATCTTCGCATCCTTCCACATAATCGTTGGTGATGAAGGGGACAAGCTCTATTCCGCACAAAGGCTCTCCGGCGACAATAGTGCCATTTACTCCAATACATTAACCAAGACCAACCGTCTGCAGGCATCTGTGTTTCCTCCTTTGCCTCGGGTGTATAGAGTAAGTTAAAAAACAGCCATAAACCTTGTCCATGTTAGCAACGAAATAGTCTTTTTGGCCAACATGCTAATAAAAAACAATCAAAAAGGCAACAGAGTAAATATATGAAAAAAAAAGTTTGACTTCCTATAAATGCCACCATATATTGCGGCTTAGCTGATCGCATAACACAATTTACTGATTTTTATTGATTCGATACTTTTTTGATTCAGACACTTCGAAAAAGCAATGTCTTATCATAAACAGTCAATGAAAAAACTTTTAGGGATCGTGGTTCTGGGTTTGTTGTGGTGCAGCGCTTCCTATGCACTTTCACAACAAGAAGCTATTGATAGATATTTATCAGGAAGAAAATTAGATTTGATTGAAGGAATTTGGATTGCTGATCGAGGAAGGGTAGCGGTTTTTTATAAAAGTGGCGGTAAATATTATTGTAAAGCTATCAGGTCTAGCCAAGCCAGATCAGGACAAGAGTATTGTAGTTTAATAAAAGGTTCAGAAAGAATTTACTATGGCAGAATGTACGAACAAGGAGACAATACTCAATTAGACGTTTCAGTGAGTTTGAATAGAGTTAACTTCAGATATTATTGGCAAAATATACAAGATACTTATGGACATGATAGAATCTGGCCATCAGATATTAGGTCTCACAATGCAAATTTTGATAAAGGAGAAGAGCCTGGAAAATCTGGAGATAAATTTACACCATCATCAGGCACAGCATTTAAAAAATGACTGGCAGCATTGGCTTTGTCGTTCGAGTGACCTGCTGATTAAAACCCAACCGAAAGATTGAATCCCGGTCGGGGTTGTCGGAAAAACAAAAGGGCGGAGATTATGGTTTGTAATAAATGTGGACTCGAAGCGGAACCGATCAAAATCCCACGCCCAGACATAATTCATGATGCCGAGTTGAGGTGCCGAGGTTGTGAAGCTTCTTTAGGATGGCAGAAAAAAGAGAAAAACGAAGGAAATTGTCTGCCGATAAAATTCACGGCGGATGAGCTCGGAATTCAATGGTGTCAGCTATGCCGCCCTTGGGAGTAAGTTTAAGCATCTCGCCCTAAGACTGTAGTAGGTTATATAATTCTTATTCTTCCTGAGCAACCCTCCTATTGACCCTCATCTCGATATCTTTATTTTTTCGCCAAAGCCGCCACTGCCAACAAAAAACGGTTACAAAAGCAAACATGCCCAGACTGAATAAGGCATAATTCTTAGTAAATGCATAGCCAAAGAGGCCTATTGTGGCAAGTCCGACCCAGAGCCATGTGATGAAGTTTAGCCTAGTTATCAAGTAGTTGTATACAAGACCAGTAAAAGCGATTAGCCCTAGCGGGATAGCAACCAAAGAAAGGGATGACCAAACGGGATCTAGGGGCTGCAAGACAAGCACGGGATTGAAGATGATTAGATATGGGATGATCAGCCCTGATATTCCAAGACGGAAAGCTTCCATGGATGTTTTCCAATAGCCGCCACCTGAAATACTGCACGCTGCAAGAGAGGCGAGGGCAACGGGGGGAGTAATGGCCGATTTCACGGCTGCATAAAAGGCAAAGTAGTGTGCTGCAATAGGGTTAACTCCCATCCGAACGAGTACGGGTGCCACCACAATTGCCACAAGAGCATAGGCGGCGGACGTTGGAATGCCCAAACCCAATAGTATTGATAAAAACATTGTCAGAATGAGTGCGATCACCAGATTGCCACCTGCGAGGACCTCAACGAGCGAAGATAACTTGATTCCAAGCTCTGTAGTTATAATTGTCTGGGTAATGAGAGCGACGCAGGCGATGGCCACAGCGATTTTTGCTCCCACCTCAGCGCCATCAGAGAATCCCTTTAATCAATCTGTCAGCGAAATTCTGGTATTTCTGCTCATAAAAGTCAGTAGCAGCGTTATTATAATGGTCCAGAAGGCGACGAACGAAGGAGAGAACCGCAAGTACAGCAGCACAGTAATCATGATCATTGGGATAATAAACATTAGTCCTTGAAACAAGAGCATTTTGATGTTTGGCCTTTCCGCTGAAGGACGGATGCGTTCTTTTTTGGCGATAATCTGAACTCCTATTGATACGGCCAAGAAATACAGCAGAGCTGGCACAATCCCCGCAAGCACTACTTGTATATATGAAGTGCCCAGGAATGTGGCCATGAGGAACGCTGCAGTACCCATGACGGGTGGCATTATCTGGCCGCCACTGGATGGCCACAGCCTCGACGGCGCCCGCTGTATCATGACGGTAGCCTACGCGCTTCATGAGCGGGATTGTGAAAGCGCCAGTGAGTGTAACATTAGCAAGAGCTGCACCGCTCACCGTTCCTACCAGTGCACTACCGAACACGGCTGTCTGCGCTGGCCCGCCATCGAGCCACTTTGCAGCTACTCGCCCGATTTCGAGGAAGAAGATATGAGCTTTTGTCGTCTGCAATATGCCACCAAATATAACAAAAAGGAATACCATATTCGCCGAAGCATCCAGTAGCCAACCAAAAATCCCCTGAAATCCAACACCTAACATGGAGATGACAAAGGGAATCGGGAATGCTCTGTGAAAAAAGGGATCAGGTAAAAGCTGTCCGAAAAGGAAATAGATAACACCAACACCGGCGAGTATTGGTAAAATGGGTCCCCAAGCATACCAGCAGGCAAGCACCACCACAATGATGAGGCAGATCCCTACAATAAATGTTGGCCGATCAGGTAAACCCGTCATAATTGTCATTGGCTCGAAGAAGATAAAAATATAGGATGCCACTAACAGCCCCACTATGAGGAGTGCCAAGGTGATCAAGCTGGACCACGATGAACGACCTTTCCGCAGGGCACTCAGAAAGACTAAGGCCAGAGAAAAGGCCAAGTGAAAGTTCTGGTGCAGTAAATCGTTAATAACGATGAATTGTGTTGCAGCCATATGATAGGTGACCATGGTGCAACCCACTGCTACGACGGCAAAATCAAGGGGACGATTGAATAGCGAGTCCTTCATTTTCCAACTCCCGGGAAGCGCGAAGTACGTCAGATCGCAATGTCTTTTTTATCCAGCTATTCGGGTAATATTTTCTTGTCAAAAACATGCTATGCTGTGAACTTCTTGATATTTTGGTTGATGGGTTAGACAGTCTCACAAGCATATTCTCCACTTTTTAGCGGCGAAAATATAGATGTTACGTGCCAGTTGAATATTATGCTTGATGGCGAGTTATGTACCACTTGGAAAGGCTTCTTAGCACGAGGCTTCTTAAATCGCGGTGAGTATTAAATGTAAGCCAAAAAAAGATGCCATTCCGCTGATTGATTGATCGCTTCCTATTTTCTATCTTTTTCAAGGGGTTTGGCAAAAGTCCCTAGAGATATTGCTTGCCGAATCTGTTGGGTAGCCCTGTAAAAAACATCCATTAACACCTGTGTGTCGCTAGCATAAACAATAAATAGATAGCCTTTATCGATCCACTTTTTTGCTTCAGTAACGGTATAGGCAACATTGCCAGCAATACGGCCACTTCGCCTCACTGCTGTCAGTACTCGATCAACTGCAGCTGTAACGTACGGATGGTCAAGTTGACCAAAGACATCAAGCGAACTGCTAAGATCCGCCCTTCCCATAAAACATACATCAAGTCCTTCCGCCAAAATAGCTTCGATGTGTTCAACACCTTTTTTGTCCTCAATTAGCCCTACTAGAAGTAGCTCTTCGTTACACTTGCGCATGTGTTCATCAAACCGATTCATATGCAGTCCATAGGAGGCAGCACGAGTCGATCGGCAGGTTCCCCGGATACCATAGGGAGGATAGTGGGTGGCTTGTACAGCAAGCCGTGCTGTCTCAGCGCTGTCGATGTAAGGAATGACGACTCCCTGGGCGCCTATCTCAAGCATTTGCAAGATGCCTTTTTCGTCCGCCTCTCTTACACGAACAAGCGGCGTCATATCTGCCACTTCCGCTGCCCGCACCATAGCTTCAATGGTTTGGAAATCTTTCGGAGCATGTTCGGTGTCGATAATGACAAAATCGAATCCGGCAAGTCCAATGATATCCACGATAGCAGGGTCAGGAAGAAAACAAAACGTCCCGATAACCGGCTGACCAGCATGCAACAGGGTGTATAGAAATCATACAAACCGCAACATATGGAAACCCATCGTTTGCGGTGTCAATTGGGACTCGGGTACCAACGGAGAGGCTATTTGTCTACCAATAAATATTCGTAACCACAGTCATCTCAACACACACGCGCAACCCCGTTGGGCAAATCCTGTAGTCAAGGTACCGCAACATCACCTGCCCTACATAGGGGCGAAATAATCCGTATCTGCGCTCGAACCGAACTTCCATATATCACGGCGAATT
>PVBE011692674.1_pt1 | contig 15659 bp, 12 predicted proteins | sample 1631181 | NCBI WGS metagenome assembly PVBE01 (sample SAMN08397723, study PRJNA350692) | Marine metagenome, whole genome shotgun sequencing project. | isolation source: water | place: Pacific Ocean | collected 2012-04 | reverse complement strand
TGAACCGTGCAGGGGGCTGACGAGCTGTGAGTACGGACGGGGGAGGGGGTTCCGCCGGAATCGATCGCAATCGCAATCGCGATCCCGGTGGTTATGGTGATGGCGATGACGTCGGCGTCGACGGCAGCTGTCTCTGCGGCGCCGTTCGCTACCGGACCACGGGCCAATCCCTCGGGCCGGTCTGGTTCTGCCACTGCGAGCATTGCCGGAAGACCAGCGGTACAGCCTTCGCGACCTGGCTCGCGTGCGACTCCGAGGGCTTCGAGTGGCAGGCTGGCGAGGCGCTGGTCAGCCAATATCGGACCTCGACGGGACTGCAGCGCGCCTTCTGCTCGGTGTGTCGCTGCATCCTGCCAGCCGAGCAAGTGGCGCGCCGTCGGATCTGGTTACCCCTCGGCGGCCTGAACCTGGATGCCCCAGGCGTTGCGGCACTGCGTCCCGAGCTCCACACATTCGTCGGTTCCAAGGCGCCCTGGTTCGAGATCGCCGATCCGCTGCTGTGTTATGCGAGGAGTCGAGATGAGGCCGGCGGCGAAGCTCTCGGTTCCGAGAGCCGAAGAGCCGCCGCTGCCCCCGCCCCCGACGATCTGCCGGAGGCGCTGGAGGGGAGCTGCCTGTGCGGGGCGACCTCCTATCGCATGTCCGGTGTCCTGGATCGGATGCGGAGCTGTCAATGCTCTCGCTGTCGCCGTTCGACGGGGAGCGGTTTTTTTGTCGGAATTCGCGGTGCCCCCAAGCATTTCGTGCTGCAGGGAGATGAGCGGTACATCACGACCTGGACCCTGCCCGGAACCCGATTCTTCGTGGTGCGTTTCTGCTCGACCTGCGGCTGCCTGGTCCCGGGCCTGCCCGGAGAGGGCTACACCGTCCTCTCCGCGGGCACCCTGGACAAAGATCCCGGCCTTCGGCTCCGATGCCATATCCACTGGGCTTCGAAGGCGGCCTGGATCGAGCTCTCGGACGGTCTCCCCCGCTTCGACGCCTTCCCCCCGGACTCTTTTCCGAGCTAGCCCGGGGCGTCTCGGACCCCTCGTCTGGCTGCGCCGGCTCGCTGCTCGAGGGTGAAAAGTCAGGGAAGACAGAGGCTCGATTATCCAGCAGAATACGGGGCACGCCCTGTGTATGAATTGCGTGAATCACGAATCATGAAAAAAGGAGTGAGCTCATGGCCCCCGTCGACACGATCTCCGGCTTCACCCACGTCAACGTCCTCGTGACGGACCTGGCCGCGGCCCACGATTTCTACATCAACAAGCTGGGCTTTTCGGTCTTCCCGCGCCCGGACTTCGGTGGCTTCGCAGGCGCCTGGTACCGGCTCGGTCCTCTGCAGCTCCATCTCGTGGTGGCCGAGGAGATGCCCGACTGGAAGGGCGGCATGCCGCACCTCGCACTGCACGTCCCGACGGATCGCTTCGATGCGACCATCGATGAGCTCAAGAGCAGCGGTGTGACATTTCTGGGCGACACGATGTTGCGCGAAGATTTCGGGGTGCCGGTCAAGGCCGCTTTTTGCACGGACCCAGCGGGCAACACGATCGAATTGACCGACGTCGCCCCGCTCAGCGATTAGGCGAGCCGATCGGTCATGAAAGATCTTGAAGCGCGGGTCTGCGAGCTCGAAGCGACGGTCGCCGCGCTCCGGGATCGGGCGGAGATCCAGGATCTGCGTTTCCGCTACCACATCGCCGTGAACGAGAAGGAGCTGGATTCCATTGGACCGCTCTTCAGCGCCGACGGAGAGGCCCATTTCGGGGAGATCGGATCTGCACGGGGAAGGGCCGAGATCGACGCCCTGTATGCCGAGGTGGTCGGAACCAACCCCTTCGTCAAGCAGTTCATCCACAACCATGTCATCACGTTGAACGGAGACACCGCCTCGGGGCTCAGCTACCTCGAGGCCAAGACCGTCACGAACGGGGAGAGCTATCTCGTCGCGGCGAGATTCGACGACGAGTATGTGCGAGAGGGCGGTGAGTGGAAATTCAGTCTGCTCAAGCTCTCGATCTTCTTCGTCGTGCCGCTGCGCGAGGGGTGGGCGGGGGACAACAAGATCAACCTGCCATCCTGAACCTCGAACACCGGGTCTGCGCGTGATGCGGGGTGCATTGCACCGCCAGATCCGTGACGGCTGGAGCGCGCATCCGTCAATTGCCGATTCCGCTCGAGTCGTTGCTGGGTAGAGCGAACGCGATATAGGTCGAGCCCGATTTTGTCCCCAGCTTGCCGCCGCCTGCCGCCAGCACGATGAATTGACGGCCGCCCACCGAGTAGGTGGCCGGCGTGGAGTAGCCCGCGGCGGGTAGCTTGGTTTGCCACAACTCTTCACCGGTCAGCTTGTCGAAGGCGCGCAGCTTTTCATCGGTGCTGGCGGCAATGAAGAGCAAGCCGCCGGCAGTAACGACGGCCCCACCGTAGTTTTCGGTTCCGGTGCCGACGATCCCCTTTGCAGCGAGATGCGGATACTCACCGAGGGGCACCTGCCAGCGCAGCTGCCCGGCCGCGACGTCGATCGCTGTCAGCGTTCCCCACGGCGGCTCGTTGATCGGCACCCCCTGCGCGTCGCGTAGATAGAGATAGCCGGCGCTGACATAGCGGGATTCGCTCCCGGGACGCGCATCGAGCGCGGCCAGGGCCTTCTCCGAATCGTCGGGGTCCGAGATGTAGGCGGTGAGTCGTTCCATGATCGGAAACGGCATCTCCACGAAGCTCGGCATGCGTCCGCTGCCGAGCGCAATCGTCGTGTAGATCTCGACGGGCATGCGCCGCTCACCGATCCCGAGCAGTGAGGTGCCGACACCGGTTCCCGCTAGATCCGGCCCATGACACAGGCCGCATTTCTCGAGGTAGACGCTGCGCGGATTGAATCCCTTCGGCCGCTCCATCAAACGCAGCATGCCGCCCACCTCGTTCGCATTGATATAGAGCAGGCCCGAGGTCGGATCCCAGGCGGCTCCACCCCACTCGGCGCCGCCGTCGAAGCTCGGGTACATGATCGAACCCTCGAGGCTCGGCGGGATGTAGTGCTCGCCCATGCGCATCCCCTCGAGCCGCGCGATCTGCGCCGCCCGGAAGCCTTCCTCTCGATCATCGATCCGCGAGAGATCGAAACCCTGTCGGGTGAAAGGCGGGGGTGCGGTCGGAAAGGGCTGGGTGGGTGAGACCCACTCGCCCTCCGCCGAGGATTCCGGCACGGGTCGTTCCTCGATCGGAAATATCGGCTCGCCCGTCTCGCGCTCGAACGCGAAGAGATGGCCACTCTTGGTCGCCTGGGTGACGGCGTCGACGATGCGCCCGTCTCGCTCGATCGTGATGAGATTGGGCGGGGAGGGCAGGTCGCGATCCCAGAGATCGTGATGAACGATCTGAAAATGCCAGAGCCGTTCTCCGGTCATGGCGTCGAGCGCAAGCAGCGTATTCGCGAAGAGATTCTCCCCGTGGCGCTCGCCGCCCCAGAAGTCGGGCGTCGCCGATCCGGTCGGCAGGAAGACGATCCCGCGTTCGGCATCGAGGCTGACGCCGGCCCAGGAATTCGCGCCGCCCTGAGTGCGCCAGGCATTCTCGGGCCATGAGTCGGCACCGAATTCGCCTGCGTGCGGGATGGTATGGAAGACCCAGCGGATCTCTCCCGTGTTCAGGTCGTAGGCGCGGATATCGCCGGGTGCGGCGCCTTCGGTTTCGCCCACCTTGGTGCCGAGGATCAGCAGATCGCGATGGATGACACCCGGGGTCGGAGACGAGACGCCGCCACCCTTGCTTCCGTGGGCGAGCCCTTCTCGCAGATCGACACGGCCGCCATCGCCGAAGCTGGGCACGGGATCGCCCGTCTTTGCGTCGAGTGCCCAGAGGTACTGTCCCGATGCCGCCATGATTCGTCCCCCGCCCGGCCCCGCCCAATGCACCACGCCCCGGTTGTGTCCCTGGGCGGCGCTGCCGTGACGGACGGGATCGAATAGCCAGAGCTCGCGACCCGTCTCCGCGTCCAGCGCGAAGACGTGGGAGCGGGAGCTCGTCCCGTACAGAACGCCGTTCACCACGATGGGGTTGCATTGGATCTGACTCAGCGAGGCTTCCAGTGGCCCCGTGTCATAGGTCCAGGCCACTTCGAGCTGATCGACGTTCGTCCGGTGGATCTGTGCGAGCGGCGAGTAGTGCGAACGCCGCTCGTCACCGAGATAATGTTGCCACTCCCAGTCTTCGACCGCGGGCGTCGTCTGCTCGGGTGAGCGGTCGGTGCCCAGACAGGCGAGCCCCAATGAGGTACACAAGACAAAGAGTGAGCGCATAGAAGGGAAAACTCGAATCATGGATCCTCGTTCGGGCTGAGTATGGAGTGATCTCCATCAGCATGGGCTGTCCGGATGAATCGGGCTCGAACAATCTGCGCGGCCTCGATGTCCGTCGAGGGACTCGTCCTAGAGGACGAGTAACAGATACGCCACGGCGATTGCCAGCTGCAGCGCCGCATAGGGCGCCGCCCGTTTTACGAAATCCATGAACGACAGCTCGATCTCGCTCTTGTGGATGATCGTGACCGCCACCAGGGTCGAGGCCGAACCGATCGGTGTGATGTTGCCGCCCAGGTTCGCCCCGAAGATCACGGCCCACCAATAGGGCGAGTCCGCACCGAGATCGAGGCCGCCGAGGATCTTCGAGAGCATCGCGGCCAGCGGGATATTGTCGGTCACCGAGCTTGCCGCTGCGGAGGCGACGAGCAGGACGCCCGGTCCCAGCGTCTCGCCGAGATTCAGGATCGGGGCCAGGAAGAGTCCGATCCCGTGGAGCACCTGTGCGTGTTCCATCACATTGATCACGATGAAGAGCGCCGCGAAGAAGGCCAGCAGGTCCCAGTCGATTTCGCGGTAGAAGCGATCGGCGCTGTTCTTGTGCTGAAGCAATGCGAGGATCGCGAAGGAGATCGCCACGTAGCCCATGCCGAGGTCGTTCAGGAGCGTGTCGGGGATGGATGCACTCGCGATCACTGCGATGAACGCCAGCAGCGAGAAGCCGCCGAACCAGAAGCGGAAGGGCGAGTCGATGCCGTCGTTTTCGTCGAAGCCAGCGACCCGCTGTGCGGCTTTGGCCTTTTCGTCAGCGTTCGCGAGTCTGCGGATACCGAAGAGTCTGGCGCCCAGGCCGATGGTGACGACCGTGGTGATCGCTACGTAAGGTGCGGCCCTGACAAAGAACGTCGCGAAGCTGATACCGGCCGCGTTCCCGACGATGATATTCGGCACCGAGCTGATCAGCGTGAGCAGGCCGCCGACGTTCGTGAGTAGACCCTCGATCAGAAGAAACCCGAGCAGCTTGTCGGGGATGCCCAGCCGGCGCAGCGAGACCCCGGTCAGCGAACCTACGATGATCATTGCGGTCACATTGTTGAGGACGGCGGAGAAGACGATCGTCATCGAGCCGTAGGCGATCAGCAGAATCAGCGGATCGCCCCGTGAGGCCTTGGTGAGGCGCAGCGCGATCCAGGTGAAGAGTCCCGACTTCGCCGTCACGTCTACGAACAGAGAGGAGCCGAGAATGATGGCGACGACACCCCAGTCGATCGAAGGGATATAGACCGGCAGGTGGATGTCGGTGTCCCCGACGTGCAGATCCATCTCGGCGAAGGGCAGCAGACCGAAGAGCCCGCCCAGCAACAGCGTCACGACGGCAAAAGCGCCCACGATGACGGACTTCTTCGCATGCAGCTTCTCTTCGCAGGCGAGGCACAGGATCATCGCGACCAGCAGCGCGGCGAACAACAGCGTGATACCCACCGAGACCTCGTGGCCGGTCGAGTGCACGGACGCGCTCAGCGTTGCCAGTGCGCTCTCCGCGGCCGGCTGTGCCATCTGCGCCGGCTGCACCGGCTGTGTGGTCGCTATCGCCTGTATCGGTTGCATCGTCTGCATCGAGAGTATTGTCGCAGCGTCGTTCGTTACAGCATCAACAGCGGGACGCCCCGCAGCTCGACGGCCAGCGGATACGCTTGTCCGTGCATCGCGAGCTGCTCGCCGTCCAGGGTGTTGAGGACGAGCAGGTCCACCTGGTGGTCTTCGAGCATGCGGCGGTACTCGCTGAGGCGGTCGCCCATCGCGACGATCGCTTCGATCTTGACTTGCAACCCCGGCACACCCTGCGCCTGGATCACTTTGCGGCACGACTCGATGTAGTCCCTCGGCTGCTTGAGCAGCTGGGCTTCGACGAGCTGCCGCACGTCATCCGTCTCGATCTCTGGAATCTTCTCGACGGCGGCTACGAAGTTTTCGAATTGGCGCTGGCTCTCGATGTGCGTGAGCCAACAGCTGCCCGAGGGCGCCGTCATGCGCAGGGCGTAGTCGACCAGTCGCACGTCGGCGGTCAGGTGGTCGGTAATGGCCATCACGCAATCGGTGTCGACCAGGGTGTGGGGGAGAGCTCGGTCTGCGTCGGGGTGGGGCAGGACCAGCACCGGGATCTGGCTCGCCTGGTTGAGGACGTCGAGGTACTCGCCCAATCCGTGTGGCCAGTGCCATGCGTTCGAGTGCAGGTGGCGGTAGGTCACGACGAGATCGGGCGCCGCGCTCTCGACCTTTTCCAGCAGGTCCCCGACGCTCGAAAACTCCCCCCCGCCCAGGTGCAGCCACTCCACGTTCTCGCCGAGTGCGGAGAGGAAGGTACGGACCTGGCCCAGGAGCGCCGCCGCCTCGACATCGCTCAAGTCCGTCACCACCAGCACGCGAGAGATCTCGATGCGCCGGTGGCTGTAGACGGGCTTGTCTGCGGACTTGAAGACCGACTCGAAGGTGTTGAGGTTCGTCATTTCTGGCCAGAGCGTACCGAACGCGAGGCCGCGGGGCCGTTCTGGCCGCGGCAGCGATCCTCGCTCCGCCGGCCGGCTCGTCGTCGCGCTCCGAAGGCGTGGTGGGCCCGCCAATCACGCTACGCTGGGTCTGATCGGAGGACCGGACATGAGCAATTCCGGCAACAGGCTTTCTGACAAGGTCGCCCTCATCACGGGCGCGGGTCGTGGCATCGGACGCGAGTACGCCCTCGCCTTCGCTCGGGAGGGGGCGCGCGTCGTCGTCAATGATCTAGGCGGGAGCCTGCAGGGCGAAGGCGATAGCGCCGAGCCGGCCAGCGATGTCGTCCGTGAGATCGAGGCGCTCGGCGGCAAGGCGATCGCCAGCATCACCGACGTCGCGGACTACGATCAGGCGGCCGAAACCGTCAAGGCCGCCGTCAACGCCTTCGGCGGCATCGACATCCTGATCGCGAACGCCGCCGTCGTTCGACGCGCGCCGATCGTCGAGCTTCCCGAGCAGGCCTGGGACGCGATCATCGACACCACGCTGAAGGGCACCTACAACTTCGTCCATCACGCGGCGCCCGTCATGATCGAGGCGGGTCACGGCACGATCCTCACCATCACCTCCGGCGGGGCCTGGATCCCGAACCCGCGCAGCGTGGCCTATTCGGCGGCGAAGGGTGGCATCATTTCGTTCACGATCAGCCTTGCCGCGGAGCTGGCCGAGACGGGGGTCACGGTCAACGCTCTGTCTCCCGGGCTCACCTCGACGCGGCTCGGCGACGGAGCCGTCGCCGATATGACGAAATCTTTCGGGATTTCGGCCGAGGCGCTTCGAGATGAGATCGGCGCGTCCCAACCCGCCGACGCCCTCGCGCCCCTTGCCATCTACCTGGCTTCGGAGCAGGCGCGTGGTATCAACGGCCGAATCTTCGAGGTCGCGGGTGACTGCATCAATCTCGTGGACCCCGCGAGCCGAGGCCGAAGCTTCGTGCACGTCGGGGGCTGGTCGACCGACGACGTATTCGCTTCATTTCCCCGAAACCTGGAATGACGCCAGGACAGGAGGCTCCCTATCCATGACGGACGCAAAGGCATCGACAGTAACTCCGGTCAAGCTCCTCAGGGTCGACATGACCCAGATGCGGGTCGAGGCGACAGCGCTGCCCGAGCAATGGTCCTTGCTCGGGGGGAGGGCGCTCACCGCGCGAATCCTGCTCGAGGAATGCGATGCGACCTGCGACCCGCTGGGACCCGACAATATCCTGATCTTCGCGGGCGGTGTCCTCGGTGGCACGGCCGCACCGACCTCCGGCCGGCTCTCGGTGGGCGCCAAGAGCCCCCTCACCCAGGGCATCAAGGAGGCCAACGCGGGCGGAAACCCCGCTCAACATCTGGCCAAGCTCGGCTTCCGCGGGATCGTCGTGACCGGGCAGCCCGCGGACCCGGCGGCGCGTTTTGGCCTCGAGGTCGACGAGCAGGGCGCACGCCTGGTGGCGGCGGACGATCTCAAGGGCCTTTGGACCTATGCAACCTGTGAGCGGCTCACGCAACGCTATTCGAAGACGGCGTCCTTCATCTGCTGCGGACCGGCGGGTGAGCACCGGCTCGGCGGGGCGTCGGTGGCGTGTACGGATCAGGACAATCGATATCCCGCGCGCCACGCTTCGCGCGGTGGCATGGGTGCCGTGATGGGGGCCAAGGGGCTCAAGTTCGTCGCTCTGGAGCCGGGCAAGACAAAGCTCCGAAAGGCAGTACAACACAAGGAGTTCCTGGCCTTCTGCAAACGTTTCACTCGTGACTATCAAGACGGCCCGCAGCCCTTCGCCGTGGGCACCGCGGTCGGTGTCACGTTTTCGAACTCGATTCATTCCCTGCCCTACCGCAATCGCATCTCGGGTCAGTCGCCCGACGTCGACACCCTCGACGGCAATCTGATCCAAGCCAGCTTCGAGGAGCGTGGCGGCGGCATGCACAACTGTCTCACGGGCTGCATCGTACGCTGCACGAACACCGTCCACGATGCCGAGGGGGAGTACAAGACCTCGGCACTCGAATTCGAGACGATGGCGTTGTTGGGCGCCAACTGCGGTGTGAAGCACTGGGACGACGTCGCGGACCTCGACCGCCTCTGCGACGAGGTCGGCCTCGACACGATCGAGACCGGCGCTGCAATCGGCGTCCTGATGGATGCGGGCAAGATGGACTGGGGCGATGTCAATTCGATGAAGGCGCTCTTCGAGGAAATTTCCGAGGGCACCGAGCTCGGTCGGATCATCGGCGGTGGAGCTGCTGCGACCGGTCGCTACACCGGTCATCCGCGGGTTCCGACCGTCAAGGGCCAAGCCATCGCGGCGTGGGATCCGCGACCGCTGAAGGCCACCGGCGTGACCTACGCCTCGAGTGCCATGGGTGCCGACCACACGGCTGGCCTGGTGTTGATTCCCGGTGTGCCGGTCGAGGATTGCGCGCGGCTCTCCCAGGAGAGCCAGCTGGTGAGCGCCATCTGCGACGGTTCGGGCTTCTGTGAGTTCATCGCGCCGAGCTCGGACGATATTCGTACCCTCTACGGGTTTGTGCTGGGACGCGAAGTCAGTCGCGAGGAGATCGCCGACCACGGCTGGCAGATCCTCGAGGACGAATGGGAGTTCAACCGGCGCGCGGGCTTTACGGAGGCCGACGACGTGCTCCCAGAATGCATGCTCAGCGATCCGATCGGTCCGGAGCGAGAGGTCTTCGATCTGCCGGCCGAGGTGATCGCCGATGCGAAGGTTCGCAAGCCGCTCGGGCCGGAGTTCTTCGACAAGAAGGCGGTGGGTTGAGCGTGCTCGTCGGCAGGATCCGTCTCGCGGGCCGCGATTTCAGGCTGCAGATGAGCCTTGCCGGATCTATCGTGTTCGTCGTCCTGGTCGCACTCGCGCTGGCTTGTCGCGACGGCGATTCGAAGCACGCTGGCGCCGATACACAGCAGCACGCTGGCGGGCCCAACCTGCGAGCTGTAGACGACGCCCGCCTGCTCGCCGCCGATCCCAGCAGCTGGGTGACCCACGGCGGCAGCTACGCCGAGCAGCGCTACAGCCCGCTATCCCAGATCGACGAATCGAATGTCTCGCGACTCGGCCTCGCCTGGAGCTTTGATCTGCAGACCGAACGCGGCGTCGAGGCGACGCCGCTGATGGCCGACGGGGTGGTCTACGTGACGGCGCCCTGGAGCGTCGTTCACGCGCTCGATGCGGTGACCGGCGAACATCTCTGGACCCACGACCCCGAGGTGCCGCGAGCCTATTCGCGCAATATCTGCTGCGGCGTCGTCAATCGAGGGCCCGCCCTGTACGCGCATCTCGTGATCGTAGGCACCCTCGACGGACGCCTCGTCGGGATCGACCGCGTGAGCGGCGAGCAGGTCTGGTCGACCCCGACCGGCGAGTCCGATTGGCCCTACTCGATTACGGGCGCGCCCCGGGTCGTCGAGGGCATGGTCATCATCGGCAACGCCGGCGCCGATCTCGGCGCTCGCGGCTTCGTCTCCGCCTATGACGCGCTGACGGGGGATCGCGTGTGGCGCACCTACACGGTGCCCGGCGACCCCGCCAAGGGCTTCGAGTCCGAGGCGATGGAGCGCGCTGCTGCGACCTGGACCGGCCAGTGGTGGAAGGCCGGCGGTGGCGGCACGGTCTGGGACGCACTGGCCTACGATCCCGAGCTGCGGCTGCTCTACGTGGGCACCGGCAATGGCGCCCCCCACGCCCGCTGGCTGCGCAGTCCGGAGGGCGGCGACAATCTCTACCTGGCATCGATTTTGGCGTTGCGACCCGAGACGGGAGAGCTGGTCTGGCACGACCAGACGACGCCCGCCGAGTCCTGGGACTACACGGCGACCCAACACATGCTGCTCGCGGATCTCGAGCTCGACGGCAGGACCCGCAAGGTCATCCTGCAGGCGCCGAAGAATGGCTTCTTCTTCGTGATCGATCGCGAGACGGGGGAATTCATCTCGGCCGAGAAGATCGTCGAGGTCAGCTGGGCGACCCACTACGACGATGACGGACGTCCCGTCGAAGCGGACGCGGACTATCGCGAGCAGCTGAAGTTCGTGCACCCCAGTCCCTATGGCGCCCACAGCTGGCCGCCGATGAGCTTCCACCCGAAGACCGGGCTGGTCTACCTCCCGGTGCGAGACATGGGGGCACCCTACGCGATGAACGCCGATTGGCAATACACGCCGGGAGACTGGAATACCGGCCTCGACATGGCCGCCTTCGAGACTTTCGGCAGCGACGAGTCGGGTGGGACCTGGGAAGCCTTTCTGCTCGCCTGGGACCCTGTGGCCCAGCGCGAAGCCTGGCGTGTCCCGCATATCACGGCTTTCAATGGCGGCACGCTTTCGACGGGTGACAACCTGCTCTTCGAAGGCTCGGCCGACGGTCGCTTCGTGGCCTATCGCGCGAGCGACGGAGAGAAGCTCTGGGAGTCGCCCGTTGGCACCGGCGTGATGGCCGGGCCGATCACGTATCAGATCGGGGGCACTCAGTACATCGCGGTCGCGGCCGGTTGGGGCGCCTCCTTCGCCCTGAGTGGCGGGGATGCAGCGCTCAAGGCCGGCGTTCGCGGCGGCGGTCGCCTACTGGTCTGGAAGCTCGACGGCAACGCGACACTGCCGCCCGGTCGAGCGCCGCTGGGGCCGGTTCCGCGACCGACCTTCGAAGTCGCCGCGACCGACACCGAGATTCGACATGGCGGCATCGTGTACCAGGAGAAGTGTTCTGCGTGTCACGGGCCCGGCGCTGTCGGCGGCGGATCCGGCGTGCCGGACCTGCGTTACCTGAACGAGGCGCAACACGGTCTGTTCGAAGAGACGGTGCTACGCGGATTGAGGATCCAGGGCGGCATGCCGCGATTCGATGACCAGCTCGACGCCGAGGCGGTTCGACACGTCGAGGCTTGGATTCTCGAGCGGGCTCGGGCTGCGGCAGCCAAGAGCGCGAGCTGACGATTACTGACGACCGCGCGCGATGCACGGGTGGCTGAGTTCGGTCGTTCCGCCCAGGGGCCCCGGGCCCGGCTGCAGCCGAATCGGTCTCGCTGATCGGCGAAGTGAAGATTGGGCCGGGGACACGCGGTTTCAGTCGTCCTCGCCCGCCATCAGATCGCGAGCGTCTCCCCACGCGACACCCTCCCCGTGCTCGCGTCGTTCGGTCTCGTGCTCGGCGATGGTGGTGCCGATGGCCTCACGCAGATCGCCGAGGATTCTCTTGCTGTTGCGGCCGAACCACTCGAGGCTCTCGATTCGATTTCGGTTGGCACCGCGGAGCGCGGGCATGACCGAATTGGCGAATAGCTCGTAGCTTTGGCGCGTGCGTTGGGGACTCGCACAGTCGTGTGCGAGCAGCATGATGGTTCCGAAGCCGCCGGACTGTTCCTGCAATGCCCGGATGCGCTCGATGGCGTCGTCGGGCGTTCCGATTACAGCGCGACCCAGAAGCGTCATGCCGCGCTGCGTCCACTGTTCGATCGCGGCGTCGACGGTCTGGATGCTCGCCATGCCCTCGGTGCCGAGCTTCTCGAAGTACCGCACCAGCTTGAGCAGGCCGTGCGCCATGTCGGCGTGGGCCTGCTCGCGCGATTCCGCGATATGCATCGGAATCGCGAGCCGCCAGTTTCGGCGGTCGACGCTCTGGTCGTGTTGCTTGGCGAGCTGTTCGCAAACGTCCCAGTGGGCGGGGAGCATGTCGAATCCCTGATCGCTGGTCGCGGCCATCGACAGCATCCCGATGCCGTGGGTGCCCGCCGCGCGGGGGCCGGAGGGAGAGACCGCGGCGGCGACCGCCATCTCGATGATCGGGTGGCTGAAGCTCGCCAGCTGGCAACGCGCCTCGCACAGCTCGAACCAATCGGTCTTGTGGGTCACGGTCTCGCCCCGCAACAGCGGGATGATGACCTCCAGCGATTCGTTCATCATGCGCCGCAGCCGTGAGACGTCGATTCCGAGCATCGTTGCGTCGGAGGGAAGCTGACCAGGGCCGACACCGAACATCACGCGGCCCTGGGTCTGGTGGTCGAGCTGAGTAATCCGGTCGGCGACCATCAGGGGGTTGTGGTAGGGGAGCGTCACGACACCGGTGCCGAGCCGGATGCGCCGCGTGCGCTCGGCGGCTGCGGCGATGAAGATCTCGGGTGAGGCGATCGTCTCGAAGGACGCCGAGTGATGCTCGCCGACCCAGAGCTCATCGAACCCGAGCTCGTCGAGGAGTTGGGCGTCATCGAGATCGCGGCGAATCTGGAGTGTCGGGCTCTCGTCGTCGGAATGATAGGGCGCCAGGAAGACACCGGATCGAAGCGGGGTCGTCTCAGTCATCTCAAGACGCTAGCCCAATCGCGAAGTGTTGTGTGCGCTGAATCAATTGGACTTGGCTTCGAGGTCTTGCCGATAGCTGCGCGCGGCCAACAGGTAGTGCACGCTTGCCCAGGCCAGGCAGACGAGCAGGGAGAGCAGTGCGTAGCGGATCTGGGTCCCGCCTCCGAAACGATCGCTGAGTACGCCGACTGCGATCGGGCCGAGGCCAAAGCCCACGAGATTCATCACGAACAGCGCCGTCGCGGAAGTCATGGCCCGCATTCGGGGCTTTGCGAGTCCCTGCACGACGAAATGTCCCAGTCCGGAGTACATATGATTGCCGAGCGTGGCCAGGGTGATCATCGCAACCGCCAGCCTGGGCTCGTCGGTCGTGTAGGCGATCACGGAGAAGGGGATCGAGACGAGGGCCCCCACGCTGGGCAGCCAGCAATGCCAGCGCAGATCGCGCTGACCCAGACGATCGGCCAGGGCCCCCGCTCCCATCACCGAGGCCGCTCCGGCCACACCGGAGATCAGACCGAGCGTTAGCCCGGCCTGGCTGATGCTGAAGTCGTGCACACGGATCAGAAAGGAGGCATTGAATGTGCCGAGTCCGGCCATGCAGAGGGTCTGGAGGCCGGTGCCCAGCAACACCTGGCGCATTGCGGGGAGCCGCCCGATGAAATGCAGGGTGGCACCGAGCGGCTCGATGGCGGTGGAGGCGCCCTGATCGAAGGCGCCTCGCTCGGGCTCTCGAAGAGTGAGTCGGGTGAGCAGGGCCAGCGCCACGCCGGGTGCGCCGGCGACGAAGAAGGCCGTTCGCCAACCGAGCTGCTCGGCGAGCACGCCGCCGAGGCTGAGCCCGAAGAACAAACCGATCGGGACGCCGAGGGAGTAGATCGCGATCGCGGTGGCACGACGCTCGATCGGGAAGCTATCCGAGATGATCGAGTGTGCGGGAGGCGTGCAGCCCGCCTCGCCGACACCCACGCCGATTCGGGCTGCCATCAGCTGGGCAAAGTTACGGCTCAGGCCCGAGGCGACCGTCATCGCGCTCCAGATGAGCAGCGCCAAGGCCATGATATTGCGCCGGTTGCCGCGATCGGCCATTCGCGCGATCGGGAAGCCAGCCAGGGTGTAGAAGATCGCGAAGGCCCCGCCGACGAGCCAACCCATCTGGGTATCGTTCAGCAGCAGGTCGTTCTTCACCGGCTCGATCAGGATATTCATGATCTGTCGGTCGATCTGGTTGACGACGTAGATCACGAGCAGGAGCCCCAGCGTATAGCGCGCGCTCTTCAATCGGGGCCTCTCTCCGCTTTCTCCGTTGTACGGGACTTTCGGCTCGTGCTGGCACGATGTCCCAGATCGCCGTGGGGGCCCGACGTTACCCCAACTGTGGGGGGTCCGATGGCGCTTTTGGTGGGGCTCCCACTCTGGTAGCCTGGGCCATCATGCCGCGCTTTGGTCTCGCCACGATCAATCACTCTCCGCTTCACGGACTGCCCCCGGTCTGGGAAGAGCACCTCGACGCGGCCGCGGCTGCGGGCTTCGATGCACTGGCGCCAGATATGTTCTGGCTGCGCGCCCTCGAGGAGCAGGGCGTCTCGCTCGAGCGGCTGCGACAGGCTCTGGATGCTCGGGGGCTCGCCTGCATGGAGATCGCCGGGCTCGCGATCGGGGAGCAGGCAGAGACGCTCCGCGAGCTCGAGGAGACTCTTCGTTATGCGGAGGCGCTCGACGCCGAATTCATGAATGTTCGGATCGTCGTGGACTCCGAGCCCGTTGCGATGGAGCAGTTGTGTCGCTGCGAGGATGCACTCGAGAAGGTCGGGACCCGAATTGCCCTCGAGTTCTCACGCGGGACACGGACGCGTGGGATTGCGGACGTGCGTGCCTTGATGGCGTCGGCGGGAACTCGTGACGCCGGCGTGACTCTCGATACCTGGCACTTTTTTCTGGCGCGGGACGGCCCCGACTGGGATGCCCTGGATGCGCTGCCCATCGCAGAGCTCGCGAATGTTCAGCTCTCCGACGGTGTTCCCTTTGGAGATCGGCCCTATTTCGAGGCGACGATGAACGAGCGATGTCTGCCGGGTGAAGGCGAATTCGAGCTGGCGCGAGTCGCGCAGCGGCTGCATGACAAGAAATTCGATGGCGCGGTGGTGGTAGAGGTTCTGAGTGCCAAGCTGCGCGAAGCACCGCTCGAGACTTTCGCCAAGCAGGCCGCACAGACCTCGCGAGATTGGTGGGCTCGAGCGGAGGTGGGCTGACGCGAGGGTGTTGGCGCGGAGGTGTTGGCGCGGGTTGATCCGAGTCAGTCGGAAGCGCAGCGAATCAGCGTCTCGGCCAGCACGCCCGGTCTCGAGAAGAAGGGCGAGTGGCTTCCCGGTAGCAGCACGAGCGCCTGGTCCCCGACCCATCTCGACGCCTCGGCCATCGCCCAATCCAGGCGAACCGCCCGATCGTCCCGAGTCAAGATGACGGAGCTGGGCACGTCGGGCCAGCGGTCGATGGGCGCCGGCTCCAGCAGCGGCTTCGGCCCCTGCC
>PVBE010799108.1_pt1 | contig 15659 bp, 15 predicted proteins | sample 1631181 | NCBI WGS metagenome assembly PVBE01 (sample SAMN08397723, study PRJNA350692) | Marine metagenome, whole genome shotgun sequencing project. | isolation source: water | place: Pacific Ocean | collected 2012-04 | reverse complement strand
GTGGGAGATGAGGGCGGCAAGGTATGGAACAGCACCCTGGTCCACAACAGACTGAGCAAGCTCCTCGGTGTGCTTGGCGATCTCTCCGAGAGCAGTGGCTGAAATTCTCTTGAGGGTCAGCTCTGGCTCCTGCAGGGCGGTCCGGGCGGGGCGGCCGAAGGCCTCGAGGGCTACGTGTCGGCGTTCCGGGCGGCCGCACCGACGCTCGACATCTACCTGACCGACCATCGCGGCGTCGGTCACTCGACTCGGCTGGGGTGCGGCGAGTGGACGGGCGACGCTCTCAGCGAGCGCTGCGTGCGCGCGGTCCTGCGCGAGTGGGGCGACGACCTCTCGGCGTTCACCCCGACCGCCGCGGCGTACGACCTGGGACACCTGGTGGACCGCGTCCGCGGATCAGGTGACCGCGTCTTCGTCTACGGGGTCTCCTACGGGACCTACTGGGCGCACCGCTATCTGCAGCTCTTCCCAGACCAGGCCGACGGCGTCGTGCTCGACTCCATCTGCCCGCCGGGCGGGTGCCGCTACGCGCTCTTCGATGAGCGCTTCGACGCGGTCGGCCGCGAGTTCCTGGAGCGGTGCGCGGGCGACGCCTTCTGCCGCGGAAAGCTCGGCGGCGACCCGGTCGGGCGCGCGCAGTCGCTGTACCGCTCGATGAAGCGAGGCGGACATTGCCCGGCCCTCCAGCGCGGTGAGCGCACGCTCGTCGACCTGCGCCGGATGATGGCGGCGCTGCTCGCGAGCTGGGAGCTGCGCGTGCTGGTGCCCGTGGTGCTGCATCGGCTGGAACGGTGCGACGCCGACGACGCGGCGTTCCTCAACTGGCTCATTCCGGAGGGGATCAGCTGGGCCCCGCACGACCGGGGCCTCGACAGCGTGGTGCTGCAATACCACGTGCTCATCAGCGAGATGTGGGGCATGGACGACGCGCCGGGCGAGGTGGAGGCGCTCGAGGAGGCGACCCTCTTCGCGACGGGCGGCCCCGCGTGGATGGCGAAGCTGCGGCCGGTCTGGCCGGCCTACGCGCCGGACGAGCTGGCCGAACAATGGGCCGACACCGCCACGCCGCTGCTGATGCTCAACGGGACGCTCGACCCGCAGACGCCCCTCGCGGTGGCGGATCCGGCGCGGCGGATGTTCGACCGCCCGTTCCAGTCCTTCGTGGCCATCGACGACGCGGCGCATGGCGTGGTCTCGCAGTCACCGATGGTGGACAGCGAGTACGCCTGCGGGCTGCACCTGGTCGCCTCGTTCCTGCACGACCCGTCGCAGCTCCACACCCGCTGCCTTCGCCGGCTGCGGCCAATCGACTTCCGAGGCGACACCATCGCGGCCGAGCTCGGTCTGGACGATCTGTGGGCGGGAGGCACGAGCCCGGACGCGACCGGCTTCGCCTTACGGAAGACTTCGCTGCGCCCGCGCCTGAAGCGCCCGGTCTGGTGACCGTTACGGCCGGGGACGCACGAAGGTGATGTTCGAGTCGTCCGAGAGGTCGGGCCGGAAGCTGTAGCCCGCCTCGGCGAAGGCGCGCACACCGTCGAGGTCCTCCACCCGATTGCGCGTCACGTGGCGCGCCATCATCCCGCGGGCGCGCTTGGCGCTGAAGCTGATGACCTTCAAGGTGCCGCCGCGATCCTCCCGGAAATGGCAGTTGACCACCGGCGCGCTCAGCTTCTTCGTCTGTACCGCGGAGAAGTACTCGTTCGAGGCGCAGTTCAGCAGCAGGGGCGACGCGTGCCCTTCGAGCATCGAGTCGAGCTGCCGCGTGATGCGGTCACCCCAGAATTTGTAGAGCGTGCGCCCGCGCCGCGTGGACAGCGCCGTGCCCATCTCCAACCGATACGGCTGCATCAGGTCGAGCGGCCGCAGCACCCCGTAGAGCCCCGACAGGATCACCACGTGCTCCTGCGCGTACGCCAGGTCCTCCTCCAGCAGGGTGCCGGCCTCGAAGCCGCGATAGGTGTCGCCCGCGAAGATGAGCGCCGCCTGCTTCGCGTTCTCCGTCGTGAACGGGGTCGAGAACGCCTGGTACCGCTCCCAATTGAGCTGCGCGATCTTCGGGCTGACGTTCATCAGCGCCGAGATCTTCTTCCGGCTCAACCGCCGCGCGGACACGATCAGCTTCTCGGACTCTTCGAGCATCTGCGGCTGCGAGTACGGCAACCCGCGCGAAGACGGCGTCTCGTCGAGGCTCTTGGCGGGCGACAGCAGGACGATCATGGGCAGGTTCCGATGGCCGCGGGAAGCCGACGAGCCTACTCGAACGGGCGCCCGACTTCGACGCGCTCTCCCGAGATCAACGCGTGGAGAGGGTCACGTTCGGGAAGAGCGGCTTGCCGTCCGGGCCGGCGCGAAGCAGGTCCATCAGCTCGACGACCTCGCGGAAGGCCACCGCCGGGTCGACTTGCAGGACGACGCCGTCCTGGTTCGCCCACGCGGGCTTCCGCTTGAGCTCGACGAGCAGCGCGCGCAGCTTCTCGCGTGTCGCACAGCGGCGCTCGCCGTCGCAGGGGAGCAGCGCCCCGCCCCCGTAGACCGCGATCCCGTCGGGCATGAGACGCAGACGGAGCGACACCGGCCGCGGCTTCGGCGGCTGCGCGGGCGGCAGCTCGACCACGACCGGCGAGAACAGCAGCTGTCCGGCCACGGCGGCCACCTGCGATGTGGAGAGCGTCTCGGAGCGGGCTCGCAGCTCGCTGAGCAGCGAGGAGATCGCGGCCTGACGGTTGGCCGCGCTCGGGAGGCGCAGCGCGCGCAGCTGCTTGCTGGCCCAGTCCGGTGTGGACCCGCGGCAGGCGGACTCGGCGTCGGCGGCGAGGCGGCCGAGGGCGTCGCGGCAAGCTGCGTCGGTGACGAGCGGAAGGCAATGCTCGGAGTACGCCGTCCGCAAAGCCACCGGCTCGCCGGAGGCGCCGAGGGCGCCGAGGCACGAACCGAGGCCCCCGGGTGGGGCGGCGATGAGCACGAGAATCAGGAGCACCGCGTCCTCGGTCGTCGTTCTGCCGGGTAAGGTGTACCGCGCCCGCGCGTCTGAGTGGACATGGACCTGGAGCGACGGAGGCTGCGATGCGCGTCTGCCTGATTCTGTTGACCACCGTGATGTGCCTGGCGCCGGACGAAGCGAGCGCGTGCAGCTGCGACGGAGGGCGGTACTGGGGGGCGGTCTGGCCGGAAGGTCCGACCGTCGCCACAGACCAGGTCTTTCTGGCCGCCGTCTGGGAGAACGAGACCGAGGTCGAGCTCTCCGACGGCGACGGCCTGGTCGAGGTGGAGACGACGCCGTGGCCGAGCTTCGACGGCGGCGAGCAGACCACCCTGACGTTGATGAAGCCGCGTAGCCCCCTGGCCGTGGGGGTCACCTACAGCGTGCTCATCGAGGGTCAGCCGGCGGCCGAGTACACCGTGGGGCCCGATCCAGCACCCAGTCTGCACGCGCGTCCCCCGGTGCCGGAGGGCGAGCTCTGGCTCTGGACCACGGGCGGACAGGAATGCCTGTGGACCAGCTGCGGGGCGCAGGATGGCGCCGAGCTCGACCTGACCTTCGCGCCAGCGGACCCAGCGACGCTGATGCGTGTCGTGAGCGTCTGGCGCGGGAACGACGAGGACGCTGCCGTGGTGTACGCGCTTCCCACCGTCGTAGAGCGGCTGCTGCTGGGCGACGCGTACTGCCTGGCCTCCCGCTGATCCTCTGGATCCCGCTCGTCGCCCGGCGCCGCCGTCCGAAGCCCGAGTGACCGACGAGGCTGTCGGACAGGTACCGTGAGGCCCGGATGCCGTCGCGAGCGGCGTGGGAGTGCGTCAGAACCGAGCACGCGCTTTGGCGTGTTGGTGCTCCAGGAAGTCGATGTAGCGATGAACCTGCACCACGACCTTGTCGAGGACGATCCTCCTGGCTGCCTGCTCAACCCCCGGAACGGCGCCGAAGAGGTCCGGGTCGTAGCGTCCGATGACCGCGATGTTGCTGTTGGCCTCCAGCCGCCGGAGCTCGCAGACGCTGAGGGTCTCGGGGTCGTCCGGCGCGGCGGCGTAGTGGGTACCGGAGTACTCCAGGCGCTGCACGTCGGGCGCGTCGAGGAGGATGAACCCGACACCCTCGTCTGGAGACCAACCGTCGAGGCGGACGGTGACGCCGTCTCCGCGATAGAGGACGTCTCGCTCGAGCGGCATCCCGCGCGCCTCGAAGACGCCTGCCACGACCGCCGTGACCACCGTCTCTTCGGGCAGCGTCACGGGGCTGCCCCCCTTTCCGAAGCGCGGGCTCCAGGTCGCCTTGGATGGCGCGAACGGGCCCGCGCGGTGCGGCTGGGTGGGCGCGACGATGGAACAGGAGAGCTCCGGCTCCGGGGGCGCGGCGTTGGCGTCGCCAGCCGTCCCTGCGACCGCGAGGACCAAGGCGGCGACCGTCTCCGAGAACGGCCAGCGGGCCGGGTCGTCGAAGCGGAGGTCGGTCTCCTGGCCAGCTCTGGGGTAGCTCGGCTCCCGGTAGCTGACGACTGGCGCAACCGCGAGCTTCAGACGCTTCGTGGTGCTAACCCGCATTGCATTGCTCCTGTTGCGTCTGACTGACGCGCAACGCCTCCTCGACGCTCAGCGCGACGGGGTAGAGGCGGTTGTAGTGTTTGTGAAGGAAGGCCTCGTTCTTCTGCCGGAAGAGGCGAGCGGCGACTCCGTCGGCGGTCGGGATCGCGATCCGCTGCGCCGCGCAGAGAATCGGCGATGGCTGGCTCGGATCGCCGGTCGCGGCCAGGTTGGCGCACGGACAGCGCGACGCGCAGCGGCTCTCGAGCTGGCAACCCCGGCAGTCGTCGGCGGGGGCCCGCATCGCGCATAGAAGCGCGGCCTGTCTGGCGGGGTCGACCCCCGAGCGGACGTCCCCCACGCACCAGCGGCTGGCCGGATCTTCGGAGACGAATTGAACGCAGGGGAAGAGCAGGCCACCTTCGGAGACAGAGAGGTGCCCCTCCCCGGCGTCGCAGTCCCCGCAGTCACGATCGTCGCGTACGTGGGTCCGCATCGGTGCGTCGAGGGTGGAGAGGTAGAACTTCTCGCGACGCCGGCTGCGCCGGACGTAGAGCTTGCCGAGCTTCTTCCACTCCCGCGCCATCACGCGCACGTGCTCGGGACTCCAGGTCGCCGAGGAGTCGAGGGAGGTCACGATGATCCGGAAGCCTCGATCGAGGATGAACTTCGTCGAATCGGCGAGCCGCCCGATCGTGTCGGGGGTCACGACGGCCGATCCGATGGCCCACGGGACGGCCTCGAGCAACCGATCGAGGTTGGCGTCGAGCAGTCGCCAGGTCCCCTCGCCGCCGACGCCTCGGCGGTGCCGATCGTGCACCTCCGGCGTACCGTCGATGCTGATCGCGAGCGCGAAGTCGAAGCGCCGCAGCAGGGCGAGGAACCGGTCGTTGCATACGGTGCCGTTGGTCGTCAGGTCGAAGGTCACCGCCTTGCCCAGCTCGCGAGCGCGCTGCTCGGCGTAGTGGGCGACTTGCTCGACGAGGTCGAGGCGCAGTGCGGGCTCTCCGCCCAGGAAGGTGATTTGCAGCGCTTCGTCGGCGCGCGCGAGCCCGAAGTCCACCGCCTGTCGGCCGGTCTCGACGGACATGTCCGTCTGTTCGCGGGGTCTGCCGGTGGTGCAGTCGGCGTAGCAGTAGGTGCAGGCCAGGTTGCAGCGTCGGGTCGTGTGCAGGGTGATTCGCATGGAGCCTCTCCGTCGTCTTCGAACCCAAGACGTCGGCGGCCCTCGCAGCGTTAACGCACTCGGTCAGAAACCCCCGAGCCAGCGCGGCCAGAGATGAGCGCGCCACCGGGATCGGCGCGGACCATCGGGGAGGGCGGTGGGGTCGTCGCCCTCTGGCGCACCGACGATGGCCGCGGCGCGCGCGAGGGCGCCCCGGGCGATCGATGGGTTTGCGTCAGCGCTCAGATGCCACAAGGCCAGGGTGTCGGCCTCGGTCGTGGAGCGATCGAAGACGTGCTTCGCCTTTCGCTCCCGCTCGGCCGTGGGGGCGTCCCACGCCTCGTCCAAGACGTCGAGGGCGGCGCGCAAGGCCGCGTCCGAGCGCTCGAAGCGAGGCGTGCCCGCGCCGCGCTTCGGCCACGCGCGGCACGTCGCGCCAGCGGGGACGATCGTCTCGCGACCGCTGGACTCGAAGGCGACCAGCCCCGAGATCACTCGGACGTTGGCCACCCCATCGGTCACTCGAAGCGTGTACCTGCAGCCCAGATCGACGACCGTCGAGGCGGGCGTCGCGACCTGGAAGAAGCGCGGGCGAGCGTCGGCGGTGATCCGGGCTTCGAGCGCCCCCGACGCAAGCTCGAGGCGCACGAGCTCCGCGCCGGCCTTCTGCAGCCTCAAGCGGCTCTCCGGTGCCACGACGACCTCGCCGACGTCGCCGATGGTGAGGACGCGCGGGGTGTCGCTGACGACCAACCATTGCTCGGCTACGACCGGTTCGTTCCCCTCGGTGACCATGCGTTGCCGCGGTGCAGGTGTGGGCGCCTCGCGTAGCCACAGCGCCCAGCCCGCCGCCAACAGGAGGGCGGCGGCCACCGCCAGGATCGGCCAGACCGTGCGACCTCCACCGCGACGAGGCGAAGCTGGCGACACCGCATCTTCGGAGTGACCGAGCGGCTCGAGCAGCTCTTCGAGCGCCACCACCACCTCGTCCGGCGCGCCGCTCTTGTCCCAGAGGTAGTCGTCGTCGTTGGGCTCCTTCATGGCCATCCGTCCTCCGCCAGCTTCTCCCGCAGCGCTGCCATGCCACGGCATAGATTGACCCGAACCGAGCCGGGCGTCAGCCCCGTCCGTTCGGCGATCTCGGGTCCAGTGAGGCCTTCGGCAAGGCGCAGGATCAGGGTCTCGCGATAGGCCTCCGAGAAGGAGGCGATGTGCTCGAGCACCCGCCGGCGCAAGACCTCGACATCGTCCGGCCGGCGGCTGGGTTCGGCGACCTTCTCCGCCACCAGGCGCGGCCGGCGGCTCCGCTTGCGCAGGTGGTCGCGGGCGGTGTTGCGCACCACGGTGCAGACCCAAGCGGGCAGCGCGTCCAGGTCCCGCACCGTCCGGAGGCCCCGTCCGATCGCCATGAAGGCCTCCTGGCAGACGTCGTCAGCGTCCGCGGGACCGACGTGTGCCAGGGCGATCCCGTGCGCGGTGCGACGATAGTCCCGGTAGATATCCTCCAGGCTCGGCCGCTCGGACGACCGGGCGACGACCGCCGCCGACTTGTCAGGATGCAGCTTCACCAAGGACACGATCTCACGACGTCTGCTCGGCGCCGATCGTTAACGTCTCCGGCGCGGCCCTACGGCGCGCGTACGACCTCGACCCGGTCTTCGCGCACGTAGGCACGGTCGGTCCAGAACGTGCGGAACTCGAGGCGCCGCCCCCCCGGGTTGTCGAAGCGCAGGGTGAAGTCCTGGTACTGCCGGGCCTGGGCGAATTCGCGGCGCCGCACCACGCGCTGCGCGATGACGCAATCACCGCAGTCGGGACGCCGGTCGAAGTCGTTGACCTCGATCCGCACCACCGTGTCGTTGTTGGCCACGATGTTGTCGACCATCAGCCGGATGCGCGCGTCGAAGCGCCCCGCCGGGATGTCGCGCGTGTATGGGCCGAAGCAGAGGAAGCCTTCGTCGTCGTCGCCGGTGTTCGCCGACCAGCCGTCGCCGTCCCTGCGACCGATGGTGTGGCCGAAGCCGGCGCCTTCGGCCTGGAACACCCAGCGGACGCGCTCGCACTCGCCCTCGATGCACTCCTCGTCGCGGCCGCATTCGGCGCCCTCGTCGGCCTGCCCGTCGCAGTCCTCGTCGCGCCCGTCGCACGTCTCGCGCTCGGGCCCGCGCCCGCTGCAATCGCCGAAGGTGCCGTTATCGCAGCGCTGCAACCCGGCCTGGCACTCGCCGACGTCGACCCCGCAATCCTGGGTGTCGTCGGGGCGGCATTCGCAGCCCTCGTCGGCCTCGCCGTCGCAGTCGTTGTCGCGGCCATCGCAGTGGATGGCGTTCTCGACCGGGGTCCATCCCGGGTCGTTCTGGTTGTAGCGGCGGTCGTCGCAGGGCCGCCATCCGTTGGCGCCGCCGCAGACCGGGGTGGCGCCGGCACACACGCCGACCTGGTTTTCGCAGAACGGCGCCGCGATGCGCTCGTCGGTCAGCCCGTCGCAGTCGTCGTCTTCGCCGTTGCACACCTCGCCTGTTGGCGCGCATCCGTCCGGCGGTGGGCCGACGAACATGTCGACCGGCAGCAACACCGCGACGTCTGGCGGTAGGATGCCGTCGTCCGGGTCGGGCGACCGAAACACGTCAGGGTCGGATCCGTCGACGGGCAACGCAAATCCGTCCGTGAGCGTCCCGACCGCGTCGCCTGCGAGGTCGGTCGAGCCGTCCGTCGGATGCTCCGCCCGCTGCACGTCGCCCAGCCCGACCACCGTCGAGCAACCCGTCAAACATGCGATCAGGGCCATGTAGCGCACCCAGATGTCGTAGCAGGAGCGTGCCCGGCGTGTCGATTTCGGTCGGGCGAGCAGGACGCCGGTCCTCGCCTCGGCGTCGCGCCATCGTCAAATAGTCACTCGAATATCTGAGCACTTCTCGCGATGAACTACCTCGGCTGGCTCGCCGCGCTCTCTCGGCGGTATTCCTCATCCTCGAGCGCCTCGCCCGCTGCCCGCGTTGTTCCGCCGCTGCTGACGCCCCGGTCGGGCATACTCCGGTCATGTGGACCCTCGGCCCGTTCGAACTCGAGCGGCCCCTCGCGCGCGGCGGGATGGGCGAGGTCTGGCGGGCCACCCACCGCGAGCTCGGCCAGCCGGTGGCGGTCAAGGTCGTGCGGGCGGACCGCGCGGATGCGGCCGCGCTGCGAGCGGCGCGGGCCGAGGTCGAGGCCGTCGCGGCGCTCGACCATCCCAACATCGTCCGCATCTTCGACTTCGGGACCATCGACGCCCGCGCCGCGGCCGACTCGGACGGCCGGATGGTGGAGGGGGCGACCTACATCGCGATGGAGCTCGCCGCCCGCGGCGCCCTGAGCGACTGTCCCCCGCCCCGCCGCTGGCGCGAAGCGCGCGACCTGCTGCTCGCCATCCTCGACGCGCTCGCTCACGCCCACGCCCGCGGCGTCGTCCACCGCGACCTCAAGCCGTCGAATGTGCTGGTCTGCGGCCCGGGCGACGCGCGGCCAGGGCCCCAAGCTGGGTGACTTCGGCCTCGCCCAGGCGCTGACGACGCGGCGAACGACCGACCTCGTGGCCACCGCCGCCGCCGGGACCCCCGCCTACATGGCGCCCGAGCAATTCGAGGGGCGCTGGCGCGACTACGGTCCGTGGACCGACCTCTACGCCACGGGTTGCCTCGCCTTCCAGCTGACGTGTGGGCACACGCCCTATGTGGACAGCGAGGTGAGCGCCCTCGCCGCCGCACACCGCGGGGCGCCCATCCCTCCGCTCGACGCGCAGATCGCGGTCCCGCGCGGGTTCGAGGCGTGGGTCCGGCGCCTGCTCGCCAAGCGCCCGGCGCGGCGCTTCACCCGCGCCGCCGACGCCGCTTGGGCCCTCGCCTGCCTGCCCGACGTCGATGATCTGGTCGAAGACCCCGGCGGCGCACCGGCGGACCAGGCGACGGCGCCGACGATGACCGCCACCCTGGTCAACGTCCCCCAGATGCCCCCGCTCGCACCGGCGGAAGACGACCCGCCCGCGCCCGCGACGGACCGCCCGCCGCTGCCCGAGACCTGGCGCGCGCCGACGCATGTGATGCAATTCCCTCTGCCAGGCGCGGGACTGACGCTCTACGGGATTCGATCCGTCGGCCTCGTCGGGCGACAGGCGGAAGGGGCAGCGCTCTGGGATGCGCTCACCCGGGTCAGCGCGAAGGGTGAGCCGCGCGCGGTCATGCTCAGCGGCGCAGAGGGCCTGGGCAAGACGCACCTCGCCACCGCCATCGCCGAGCGCGCCCACGAGGTCGGCGGGGCGGAAGTGCTCGCAGTGACGTGCGGAGACGGGCCGGTCACGACCGCGCTGCTGCGCCGCCTCACCTGGTCCTCCATCGCGTGGCCGACGGCGATCCACGACCGGGTCGAGGCCGCGCTGAGCGCCGGCGACGACGAGCGGCGCGCCCTCCTGCTCGGGCTGCTTCGTGACCGCGCGTCCCGGCGCCCGGTGGTGCTCGTGCTCGACGACATCGACCGCGACCCCGAGGCGATTCGCCTCGTGGACGGCGCGCTGACCGCTGCGGATCCGTTCCCGCTGCTGGTGCTCGCGACCGCCGCGACATCCGCGCTGACCGGGCCGCGGGTGGAGCATGTGGAGCTCTCGCCGCTCGCGACCGCCGAACACGCCGCGCTCGTGCGCCGCTTGCTGTGCCTGGACTCCGCGGCCGCCATACACGTCGAGTCGCGGACGGCGGGACACCCGGCGTTCACGGTTCAGCTCGTGGGCGATTGGGTGCAGCGCGGCGTGCTCGAGTCGACGGGCCGCGGGTTTCGGTTGCGCGGCGCGGTGCCGCCGCTCCCCGCCGACCTGCGCGACACCTGGGCGGCCCGGTTGGATCGACTCGTCGCGGACCGTCTGGACGCCCGCCTCGCCCTCGCCGCGGCTGCCGCTGGCGGGGTGGAGGTCGACGCGGATTGGCTCACGGTGTGCGGACAGCTCGGCCTGGAGGCGCCCGAGGCTGCGCTGGAGTCTCTGCTCGACGAGCACCTCGCGCGACCGGCATCGGGCGGTTGGCGCTTCGCCCACCCGATGCTGCGCGAGGTGCTGCTCGACAGCGTCGACCCGGCGCCGTTGCACCGGGCGTGGGCGCGCGTGCTCGAGGCCACCGCGGGCGACGACCTGCTCAGGCTGCATCGCCTGGGCCGCCAGCTGCTCGCAGGCGCCCTCCCGGAGCGGGCCATCGAACCCCTGCAGCGTGCGGCCGACGCGCTCGAATCCGTGCAGCGCTACCACGAGGCGCGGCGCGGCCGCCGACGATGCGTGCTCGGCCCTCGACGCCGCCGAAGCGCCACCCGACGACCCACGACGCGGCGCGGCCGCCCTCGTGCGCGCCTCCTTCCTGTTCCGCATCCGCGCCCTCGACGAGTCCATCGCCGCCGCCGAGTCGGTCGTGCGCCACGCCGGGGCGCCCGGATGGCGCATGCACGTGGCGCGCGCGCACCTCGCCATGGGCAGCTCGCGAATGGTCCGCGGCGACCGCGACGCCGCGCGGGAGGGCTACACCGAGGCGTTGCGCCGCTTCGAGTCCGGGGATCCGCCCCTCTACATCGCCGCCGCCAACCAGGGCCTGGGCTTGCTCAGCCTCGACTCGGGTGACCTGGACGACGCCGCAGACCGGTTCGCCGAGACCGTCCGTATCGCGTCCGCCGGCGGCGTCCCCTTGATGGAGGTGCGCGGACGGATGCTCGGCGCCTACGTGGCCGGGGCGCGGGGCGATCTGGATCGTCAGGAGACGCTGCTGAACGCGGCCGAGCCGCTGCTGCGAGACACGATGGCGAGGGCCGAACACAGCGGCCAGCGCGGTGACATCGCCCTGCGCCGAGGCCACGCCGCCGAGGCCCGGGCCTTCTACGAGCGGTCGCTCAAATACGACGCGTGGGTCGGCGGCCCGAACATGGCCGTGCTCGGGCTGCAGATCGCAGCCACGTTGGTCGAGGAGGCCCGCTTCATCGAGGCCCGCGAGCGCGCCGAGGTCGAGCGCGAGCGCATCCGCCGGCGCGATCGGCGCGACATGATGGTCGGCGCCAACCTGGTGCTCGCCGCAGCGGTGGCCGGCGAAGGCACGTGGGCGCGGTGGGACCACCTCTTCGACGAGGTCGAGGCGCAGTCAGGCCTGTCCGACTACGCCGCGGAGGAAGACGCGCGCATGGCCGAGCGCAGCGTTTCCCTCGCGACGCAAGCCGGCGAGGCGGAGCGCGCCCGACGCGCACGCCGGTGGGCGCGGACCCAATGGGAGCGGCTGGGCCTGGCGCGTCGTGCGATGAGGACGACAGTCCCGCCCGGGCTTGCGAGCGAGCCGTGACGACCCGAAGCCGAAGGCGCAGAACATCACCGGCTACGTGGCCTTCTGGCGCGGGGTGAGCGTCGAAGAGTGAGCAGCAGCGGCAGCCACGGCCAGGGTGCCGGGACGCCCTGACAGCCTCCGCTATCGCCTCCACCGCCCCCTTCGTTGACGGGGTTGATCCCGATCTCGGCCGGTGGCCCCTCGGCGGCATCGTCGCCAGCGGCGTCGACCTCGAGCGCGGCCATGTCCGGCGCCTCCACCGCGGCCATGTCCGGCGCCTCGAGGGCCGCGTCGGGCTCGGCCACGAACATGCAGGGCTCCGGCGGGTGGTCGAACAGGTCGGCGGGGTGTGACACGTATGGCGGGTTCGGCTGACCGGGCTGCCACACGCCCTCCGGATCGCCCAGCTCCTCGCCGTTCGTGAAGCCGTCCCCGTCGGCGTCGAGATCGAAGAGCGCGGCCCAGTTCGCGTCTTCGCCCACGAGCGTGTCCGCGACCTGCTCGCCGAAGACGTTGCGCACGCTCTTCGGCTGACCGTCGACGTGGCACATCAAGCAGCTGAGGGTCGTCCCATTCGGCACCTGTCCGCGCCGGAATCCCTTGGCCTGCGCCACCCCGACGAGAGCGACCAGCAGCACGACGACCCGCAACATCCACGCTCCTGACGCCCGTCTCGGGCTGCGAAGGGTACGTCGGGGGGTATGACGGGTGTAAGGCTCTCGCGCCTCCGCCGTCTCGTGGGCGACCGACACCCGCGGAGACCACGATGCGTCACTTGCTGTTCACCCTGATCGCCCTCTGGTCGCCGGCCGCCCTCGCCTGCGGCGGCCTGTTCTGCAACACGGCCCAGCCCGTCAACCAGGCCGCCGAGCGCATCCTCTTCAGCCACCACGACGGGCAGATCGACATGCACGTCCGCATCACCTACTCCGGCCCTCCGGCGGAGTTCGGCTGGCTGGTGCCGGTGCCGCGCGGGGTCGAGGCCGAGCTGTCGAGCGAGGCGCTCTTCCGCGCGCTCGACGCCGCGTACGGCCCGCAGTTCCAGCTGCGGACCGAGTATGAGGGCGACTGCGATTGGGGCATGGCCGGAGGCGGCGCGGACAGCGGCGTGGCGCTCTCAGCCGACGGCTCCGTCGCACCCGAGGATCCGGCGCCGCGGGTCCAGGTGCTCTCCCGCGAGGCGATCGGCCCCTACGACCGCGTGATCCTCGACGCCGCCGACGTCGGTGCGCTGCGGGAGTGGCTCGACACCAACGGCTTCGCCATCCCGGCGGACGTGGACGAGAAGCTCGTGCCGTACATCGAGCGCGACGCGGTCTTCGTCGCCATCAAGCTGCTCGCGGGCGCCGAGTCGGGCGACATCGTGCCGCTCAATCTGCGCTTCCCGGGCGACCGCCCCGCCATCCCGATCCTGCCCACCGCCGTCGCCGCCGACCCCGACATGGGCATCATCGTGCACGTGCTCGGGGACACCCGCGCGATCCCCCTCAACTACCTGCACGTACAGATCAACGAAGCGGCGATCGACTGGCAGGACAACGGCAGCAACTACGGCGACGTGGTCAGCGCAGCGGCCGACGAGGCGGGCGGACACGCCTTCGCGACCGACTACGCCGGCGACCTCACCGAGCTCTTCGTCGAGACGATGGCGCCCTACAGCGAGGCGCTACTCGAGCGACTCGCCGCCGCGCACACCTTCGGCGAGCTCATCGATCTGCTGCCCCGCGCCACCCTGCGCGACCCGGACTTCAACCGCGTCTTTGTCAGCCGCGTCGAGATCCCGGAAGACACCGACCCCGCCGAATTCGCCGCCTGCCCGAGCTGCTACATGGAGAGGGACGCCCCGGTGGACGGCGCGGCCATCGCCGAGCAGATCCGGGTCGAGGTCCAGCCGGTCCGCGAGCGCCTGGCCGAACGCTTCGAGGCGACGCCGTATCTGACGCGGCTGTACACGACGATGAGCGCCGAAGAGATGAGCATCGACCCGATGTTCTCCTTCAACCCGGACCTCGACCGCGTCGACAACGTCCGCATCGCCACCCGGATCGTGCCCTGCGACGGCGGGGAGCCCGATTGGAACGCGTCCGTCATCCGGCTCGAGTCGGGCGTGGAATTCGAGCCCGCCGAGGAGCCCATCCGTCGCGAGGGGGGCCTCACCGTGCGCGGCCAGGCGCTTCACGCCGCCGCCGTCATCGAGCAGCTCCCCGAGGCCGGCCCCGGGGTCCCCATGCGCGAGACGCCGCCGACGCCGCCCAACACGCCGCCCGGCGAGCATCGCGGCTCCGGCGGCGGTTGCACCTGCGAGGCGGCCGGCGGCCCTGGTGGCCTGCCCATCCTCGCCCTCGCGGTCTGCCTCTTCGGCCTGACGCGCCGGTTCAGAGGGCCCGGCGCTCGCGATTGAGGGCCGCTGCCGATCCTCATGGACGTTCGCTTGTGTCCGGGTAGATGTCCGCGGGCGTCCGGTGGAAGTCCACGGGACCTCGCCGAGTCGGCCGAGCCCGCGGAACTCGGGGCCGCCCCGTCTGGCACGCCCCGTGAGTTGACCTCGGGGCGGGCGTACGTCGCGGTTCCCCGAAGTGGGTGGCACCTCTCCCCGGCCGGCCCTCTACGGCATCCAGACGCTCAACACCATCAACAGAATCGCGACGAAGAAACCAGCGACAATCGCCTTACCAATCAGTGTATGAAAAAACGACTGAATACCGACCGACAGGGAGCGTTGCAGTGTGAAATCGAACCGATAATTTTCCTGAACTGCCCAGTCGCCCGTTATCTGCACCTCGGCGAGCGTGTCGGAAACCAGAGCGTCCTGGTCTTGCAGTCGCAGGCTTGCGACCTCGGCAACACTGACCGGATTGCTCAATTGCCAAGTCAGCCCATCCACCGCCGAAGAGTTTGGTTTCGCGCCGAGTCGAATCGTCTGCCCATCGTTGAGATTCACGACGACCTCGTAATCGGGCAACGCTTCATGTTTCTTGTTCACCAGTGGGATCACCCGATCGCGTGGTTCAGCCGCTTGGTCGAGCGCAGTGACGGTGACCGTCACCAGTCCGTTGCTGCGCATCGCCGCCATAACCAGGCAGGCAACAACACTGCAGGCGATCACCCCCCCGCAGATCCACCCTGCAATTCGCCACGAAGAAGTGAGCGGGCGCGGTGTATCAACGTTGTCGAGTGTCGGCGAAGAGATGCTCATTAATCGGGTTTCCCAAGAAAAGTTGCAGGGATTGGCAACGGGCCAGTCGACGTTGCCTTCGTCCAAGGAAGTCTACCTTTGGAAATGGCGAAGGGAGTATCGAGCGTCAAAATCGATACGGCCCAACTAACCTGAGGCAAGTAGGCCGCAATGCACTGCGGCAGCAGCGATTGGCGAATGCAGGCCGCACAATTTTCCAGACGCAAGCGGCCATCCGTTGGTGCCCGACTGCCGTTAAGTGAATGGAGTCCATGGTGGAGCCTTGGCGAGAAAGGACTGCCAGAAACGTTCGTTTGGGAACGAGTTGGACGTTGTACTTCCAGGCGAGTGCGGTAGGTGTCAAGATAGTTGTCGCCTGGGCGTCGTTCTACTGGCTCGATCATCGTGACGGCTCACGGTCCTGGCAGAGCGACCGCCATAGCTCGGCTCCCGCCTCGGCGGCTGGACCTGGCAGACGTGGTCG
>PVBE011796318.1_pt1 | contig 15662 bp, 24 predicted proteins | sample 1631181 | NCBI WGS metagenome assembly PVBE01 (sample SAMN08397723, study PRJNA350692) | Marine metagenome, whole genome shotgun sequencing project. | isolation source: water | place: Pacific Ocean | collected 2012-04 | reverse complement strand
CTGTCAAAGGATAAAATAAGCGATGAAGATATTATTACAAAATATAATGAGTATGCAAGTCAGGTGTTGGAAAAAAGTGAGCCGAAGTTTGTCGCACATCTTTCTAGTTGGTTAAATAATCCAGACAAGTATTGGAACGCAAAAATAGAAGTTAATGTTCAATCATTAAGAAACAAGTACGACCTTTCAGAAACAGCCTACAAATATTTTGGTTTCATTAACAATCAATTTGTTTTTCTCTTGGATGACAGGGGTATGCACTATTACTACAAATATGATTTAGAGGGAAATCAGGTCGAAGGTTTGGACAAACCCATCAAATACTAGAAAAATACCCCTTTTTTTTGGCTTAAAACCTAGCTTAAATTAACTATTGCAAGTATTACTTGATAGTGCTATAAAATCATTAGGTTTTATAAAAATGGAAAAAAAATTAAATAACAAAATTAAATATATCAAACCATTAAACGGTACTAAACCTTTTGGTGGATTTAAATGTCCAAGACAATTAATTGCTGTGAGTGAAACAGGAACATATTTTTTATCCTTACACCCAAATTACCAAGCAGAACAAGATGCGAGTGAAATAGGGTGGGCAGAATATTCTTTAAGACCATTTACTGCTTTTATATACAAACTTAAAAATGATGTTGAAATTGATTTGAATAAAATTACTTTTGCTAATTGGGAAGAATATGTTGGTGATGTTTTTGGAAACCCAACAGAAAATGTTGAAACAATATATGAAGATAATGAGGGAGATAGATATTGGGATTATAGAAAAACTTTTGAAAGATTTATAAATCAGGAGATTAAATAATGAAAAAACAAAGAGTCACTTATAGAAACTTGGAAGCCCTAGCTGAAAGCTATGGTTTAATGTTTCATCAATCAGTACCTATTCGTGGTGGTAATTTTTATTCTTATGAATATTTGCTTGAAGCAAGTGTTGAACTGAATAAATGGATTAGAAAAAATTATAAAATTAAAATTGATAGAAGAAATACAGGAATGTGGAACTACACTTTTGAATATGTAATTGTTAATTTAAACGATGAAGCTAGGGATAATCCATATATTGTTGATAGGGAAGAAACTACTTTAAGATATACTAATAATGAACAGCACTACAAAGAAAAATTTAATTACACTTTAAAAAGAACACAAAATCGTGATTGGAACGGACAAGAAATTTCTCGTCTTACTGATTTGACTTGGGAAGAATGGAACAACCGTTTCGCAAAAGTTATTCTTAAAAATTACAGCGACAATCCAAAAGATTTAGTTAATCCAATAGTGAAGGTTAAGGACTATCATAATAAAGTGGGTCAATTTAATAAACCATTTTTATCATTGGGTAACAAAAGAAAAAAATTAGTTACTTATTATGAAAAGGCTGGAAATAAATAATGTTTATAAAAAACTTTCAAAGAATTAAATATTCAACAAAAACAAAATATCAAAGTGGTCATTATGATGCTTGTGGCGTTATTTTTAAATCACTTACAGGCATTGATAAACTTTTTTGTATTAGTATTGAAAAAAATGAGGGTGATATTTTTTGGTCAATTTTTGAGGAAGTTACTCATCCCTCATATGCATCTAAAAAATTTGTAGCTAAATTTTTAAAACTTAATGAAGTAAGAGCATTTTTACAAAACAAATACAGGGTTGCTTATCAATAATGGAACAAAAAATAATAAAAATTCCTAATACAAAATTCGGTAATATCCATATTGAAGTGGAAAATGACCAAATGGAAATTGTTGGTGTAACTGATAATAAGTTTCCAATAGTTTACAAAGGATTTGATCTCTGGAAATATAAGCGTAATTTTGCCATCTATAAAAAAGGCAAAAAGTATATTGGCTATGGCTCAACAGACAAATATATTGATAATGAAATTAAAACGATTTTTGTTGATGTTGAATTTTCAAGATTGCCGAGCAGAAGAATACTTGAAAATGAATGTCCTGTTTCTGAAGTAATTAATCCTTACACCAAAGAAGTTGAAAAATGTGATCGTGAATATTCTACTAAAATTTGGAGTGCGTGGGATATTATAACTTACAGACCTGAAAAAATTAAAGATGCCTATAAATCCCACAGAGCAAAAGAAGCAGAAAAAGAAGAAATCAGAAACAAAAGGCTTTTTGAAAAATACGCTAGGGAAAACAGAGCAACTTGTGGTGCGTGTGAACGAATGATTGAACGATGGGATGAAGGCAATCACAAGGGCGTAATTTACGATCACGGTTTTGAAGTAAAGAACTATGGCTTTAGGGCTGGTGTTTGTATGAGTGCCAGACTTCAACCGTTTGAAAAATCACCAGAAGGTAAAATCGTATTCATCAACCATTTAAAGCAAGTAAGAAACGGAATTAAAAAGCAAGTTCCTGATATTTGGTTTGATAAACTTAAATTTGCTATGATTGATTATTTTGTGTACGCATCTACTTACAGACATTTAAACAGAGATAGTGAATTTTATAAAAGTTATTCTAGCTGGGCTGATGAAAATAAAAAAACTGTTTATGGTAGGCATTATGACAGACAGGAAAGACCGTCTTTTGATGAATATTTAATAGAACGAAAAATCATCAAGAAAGTAATTAAAAGACCCACATACCTACAACAAGGAATTACAGATGACTTCACATTAAGTGATCTTGAAGCCATCTATAATGACCAATTAAACCACTTTCAAAATTGGATTAATAAAGAGCAAGAGAAGGTGGATAATTGGGAACTACGACTGACACCAAAGGAAAGGAAGGATGGTGTGGAATTATGAGTAACAGCGACTTGATTTTAATACCTCAATGGCTGAAAGATTTAAGCAATGACAAGGTAAAAAAATCTTCATCTATGAGCAGAGGATTGGAAGTTGAAATGTCAACCAATGATTTCAATATGGTCAAAAGCGTGTCTGATGGTCAACACTATAAAATTGGCACAGAAAAAAAATCAGATACCTATGTCCTACGAATTGATGCTGGTGGATGGTGGATACCTGTAAGACCCATTGAGGAAAAAAATACTAGGGATAAGAATATTAATAATGATATTTCTTCAGCCATTAAGAACTTGATTGTGTCTGACAAGCTGAAGAAGAAACCTTTTATCAAAGTGATAAGGGGTCAATTTCCTGAAGTGAGTTCAGGGGTTGTCTGTCGCATCTTGAATAAACTTATTAACAACAGGGTTATTGAGATTGACAGAACTTTTAAAACGAAGCCTTTATTGGTTAAAGGCAAATATTGGAGAGGGAATATATGATAATAGCTGTTATGAAAATTGAAAAAAAATATTTAATTGGATTTGAGCAGATAGCAGAAATGCTAAAAGCAAAATCTAAAAAGAATAAAAGTAAATATATTTGTTTTGAAGAAAAGGATATGAATAAATATTTAAGCCCTGTTGCAATTGAAATTTTAACAAAGTGGGTTTAATTATGAAGGATATTTTTAATCTTAAAAGGGGTCAATCCAGCTATTTTAATAATCCACATAAGTTCTATTGGATAGATGGTCGTGGTTTTTCATTTAGAATAAGTGAAATGGAAACCTATGGCGTTTGGTACACGACAAAAACGATGTCTGATTGGCGTAGCACAAAAAAAGTTCGTCAAAATGTTTTTTATATGCAAAGAAAAGATCAGAAAGGAACGAGGACTTTTGGCTGGTTTAAAAAAGCGAATGAAGTGGCATCCACACTTGAAGAAGCTAAAGCATTGGCAAAAGCTAGTATGATTGTAACAATGCAAGATAGAATTGATGGTGCTAGACAAACAATAGCCAGATCAGAGGCGTTACTGAAGGATGCCTCTAATTTTGATATTGCAGACATTGATGTGTCAGAAATAAAAAATGTCTATTCTGCTGGTGCAAAAGTAACATTCAAATTTCAGGAAAGGAGTGCTGTAGATAATTAATCCATTGGATTAATGATGTTCATTAGTGGGGTCTTTCCGTAAGACCCCATTTTTATTTGTAGTGATACTTGCAAATGACTTTGCCATATTGACGATTAAAACAAAAGATATTATTGTCATAGTTCACCAGCATTAACCCTAAACTTATGCTGTTGATCTCTTAATGTAAAAGCCTATCTATTTTTAGGTGGGCTTTTTTAAACTGAAAAAGGCTATAAAAAAAAGAAATGAAATACGGTGTGATAATTTATGAAGGAAAAAAAATAATAGATCAGAGGACAGTGGAAACAAAGGATGAAAAAACATTGGATAAAATCATTGGCAGCAAGACACATCGTTTCTGGAACGGTGGTGATTGGACAGAGCCTAGATTTATCATTAAGGTGACAGCCATAGGGGAAAGCAATGAACGACATATTGGAACTATTACCAATTTCTGTAACAGACCAACAAGTGTTGCAGTTCAAGGTGTTTAGCAAGGACAACAGGGTTTATTTGGAAATAGATGGATTTGTTAATAAGGAACAAGCCAATGTATTTGCAAAATTACAGAATGATTATTTAGCGAGGATTGAAATAGAAAATGCGACAATACACTAGCGACAAATGCCCTTGCGACTTACCTAAAGAGGATTGCACACATCCAGACTGTGGCAACGCTGAAAGGTTGGTTGAAGGCATTAAGATTCTTGTTGGTGTGTCACATAAAATCTGTCCAGCTTGTAACCAGAAAATTTGCACTTGTAATGACACTTGTGAGAGTTGTGGTGCTTAAATTGAACTGTGGCTAGGAAGATAGTTGCCTACAGGAAATCATTTAAAAAGCCCAAAGGAACATCCATTGGTAGGCGACCTATGACATCATCAATGAACAAGCATAAGCGTAAAGGTAGGACTAGAAAACAATTAAGAAGGGGTGCGTGATGGCTCAACCTAATCTACAAATCAAAGTCAAGAGCAACATCAAGAAATTCACCAAAGGAATAAGGGGATGGCAGAAGAAACAATTGCCATTTGCCGTTGCACAAACATTAACAAAGACAGCCTTCACCTTGCGTAAGGTTGCAGTTGACAAGATATTTCCAAAGGCGTTCAAGAGTGCCAATGCTAGGAACTTTGCTACAGGTATCCTACGAGTTAAACCAGCAAGTAAAAGACACTATGAATCTGGTCGTATCTTTTCCAGCTTATTCGACAGCAAGGAACTTAACTATCTAATGTTGCACGAAGAAGGTGGAATGAAAAGACCAAGAGAAGGACACACCATCGCTGTGCCAACACGAAAGACCAAAGGGAAGCTAGGCAAGAGAAGGAACAAGGCGTGGCGACCAAGACAACTGCTGTCAAAAGAAAACTATGTTAAGATTGAAAAGCCCAAAGGCAAGATGAAGTATTCAATTGTCAGGGTTGCAAAGGCTGGAAAGAAAACAGAGAGAATATATAATATGGTTACGAGTGCATTGATTAGCCCTAAACTAAAGTTTGCAAATAAAGCGAAGGGTGTTGTTATCAGGGCGATGCCGAAGATATTTAAAAGACAGTTTGATTACGCAGTAAAGACTGCCAAGAGATAATCTTGCCAAACGAAGTGCAATAGCCTATCCCACACCCCTTAAAAGGGCTTAAAAAGGTACTTCCTAGCATATCTATCGTAGGTAACGCACGACGGTTTATGTTTTTTAGTCAGACGGTTTCAAATTGCTTTGCGTTGCAACTTAATGTAAAAAGTAAAAATAATGGTAGAAATCAGAATTGAAACTATCAGACCATTTAGTGCTTCCTTAAAAGCCAGACTGCCTCATTTCTTAATTGAAATTCTAAATAACAATAATCATAACTAGGCGTGGAATATGAAATTGGGAGTGAGGCAGTCGCATCAGATAAAAAGGAAATAAAAAAAGTTAAAAGGATAACCACATTTGCAGAAAAACAATACATCATTGAAACAAGAAAGAAGTATCAACGAGGGGAGTTGAAGGACAGAATGGAAAAAGCACCTGAAGAACGAAAAAGAAAAAATGACCCTTATGGTTTAAGCGAGGCATTTTGGAAGATATTTACAAAGCCGAAGGTTTAGGTTAGAATTTAGATATGGAAATGGAAACACCCTTTTTCACGCCACAACCCAATCCACTTGATAAACAGGTGGGTGGTAGCCATTATAAGAAATGGAAGATACAGCCATTGGAATTTGTTGAAGCAAACAAGCTGTCTTGGTTTGGATTTGTTATTTTAAAATACTTGTTCAGGATTGAAAGCAAGACTACAAGCGTTGAAAAGCAAGTAGAGGACTTGGATAAGTTGATACACTATTCAAGGCTGAAACAATTGTTTTTAACACAGGATATAAAAGAAGCAGATGCAACAACAGATACAGACGGTCAGCACGATACAACTAGCCAAGATTCTCAAACTTTCTGAACGCAGAGTTCAACAACTTACCAAAGAAGGGATAATACCCAAGCTGGACAGGAATAATTATAATCTTGTTGAGAGTGTAAATTTTTATATTGACTATCTAAAGCAACAGTTTTCTTCAGAGATAAGCACAGACGACATTGTTAAGAACAGGAACAGGCTGACTTTGGCTAGGGCTGAACTGTATGAAATAGAAAAGTCAAAGTTGGAAGAAGAATTAATACCAGCATCCGTAGTCAAGAAAACTTGGATGGTCTATATCACTATGCTGAAAAATAAACTATTATCCATCCCTAACAAGGTAGCACCGTTGATGGTGACGGTGGAAAACATTAATGAGGCGAAACAAATACTAAAGGAAAGGATTTATGATTCACTAGATGAAATCGCAACAATCAACATTACAAACAAGTCACAAGGGAATGAAGGCGATACTACAGTCAAGCCAAAGGCTGTTGAAGCCACCACCAAAGATGACGATAAGCGAGTGGAGTGACCAATACAGGATTTTGTCACCAGAGGCTTCTAGCGAGGCTGGAAGATTTGAAACAAGCAGAGCCGTCTATCAAAAGGAGATAATGGATGCGATTTCCGACCCAAGCATTGAGGAAGTCATCATTATGTCTGGCTCACAAATCGGCAAGACGGAAATGCTTTTAAACGCCATTGGCTATTACATCGCCTACGACCCAGCACCAATTTTATTGATACAGCCGACATTGGAAATGGCTCGAAGCTGGTCGCAAAACAGATTGGCTACTATGTTGCGTGACAGCCCTATTCTACAGAACAAGGTTGCCGATGTGAAAAGTAGGGATAGTGGAAACACCGTTTTAAATAAAAGTTTCGATGGTGGTCATATCGCCACTTGTGGTGCAAACTCACCAGCATCATTAGCATCAAGACCCATTAAAATTGTCTTGTGCGATGAGGTTGACAGATACCCACCTTCTGCTGGAACGGAAGGCGACCCAATTTCTCTTGCGAAGCGTAGAAGTGCTACTTTCTGGGATAGAAAAATTGTTTTAACTTCCACGCCTACCATCGCTGGTGCAAGTAGAATAGAATCAGCTTTTGAAAATACGGACAAAAGAAAATTTTTAGTGCCTTGCCCTAAATGCAATCACGCACAAGAATTGAAATGGTCGCAAATCGTATGGGAAAACAAAGATGCTGATACTGCAAGGTATATGTGTAAGAAGTGTGACTATAAGTGGACTGAATCTGAAAGAATAAAATCCATTAGCAAGGGAAAGTGGGTTGCAACTTCAGAGGGCAATGGTAGTAATATCGGTTTCCATTTGTCAGGACTGTATTCAGTCTGGATGACAATGGAAGAAGCAGTTAGGGAGTTCCTGATTGCAAAGAAAATGCCAAACACTTTAAGGGTGTTTGTTAATACATATCTTGGTGAAAGCTGGGAAGATGAAGGGGAACAAATAGATGAGCAAAATATATTCAATAGGAAAGAAGATTATCTATCTGGCGAGGCACAACAGGAAATTCCAAATCGTGTTGCTGTTATTACTGCTGGTGTTGATATTCAAGATGATCGGATAGAACTAGAGATAGTTGGCTGGGGAAGGGATGAGGAAAGTTGGTCTTTAAGGTATGATAGAATTTATGGCGACCCATCAGCACCTCACATCTGGAAACAGCTTGATCTGAAATTACTTCAAACATTCAAACATCCGTCTGGCGTTGAACTTCGCATCGCATCAGCTTGTATTGATAGTGGATACCATACAAAGTCAGTCTATGAATTTTGCAAACCACGATTTGCAAGACGAGTGTTCGCAATCAAGGGTGTTGCTGGACACGGAAAGGCGATCATCGGCAGACCAACGAGAAATAATATTGCAAAGATTCCGTTATTTCCTGTGGGTGTGGATTCTGCAAAAGAATTACTGTATTCAAGATTGAGAATAAAGGATGAGGGTGCTGGGTATTGTCATTTTCCAAAACATTATGAACAAGAGTATTTTATGCAACTGACAGCAGAGAAGATTGTCACTAAATATTTTAAGGGGTTTCCAAGACGAGAGTTTGTCAAAATAAGACCACGCAATGAAGCACTTGATTGTCGTGTTTACAGCATTGCATCTTTGTCCGTACTAAATACGGACATAAACAAGTTGGCTGAAAGGCTTGAAATTAGGTCAGAAAAAAAAGATAACAATATAAACAATAAACAGAAATCTAATATGAAAAAAAACAAGCCTAATTTTGTTCATTCTTGGGATGCGTAATGGTAAATCTTTTCACAGAAACACCAGAAATAGAGCCTAAAGTATTCTATAAGGGCGATACAGTCGTCTGGAAAAGAACGGATATTGGTGCTGATTATCCACCTTCAAGTCATTCAATGGTTTGGGAAGCATCATTGGAAACAAGTGGCTCAACAAGATTTTCTGCAACTGTAACAGAATCAGGAACGGAATATACTTTCACATTGGATAATTCTGCGACAGCTAGTTATACTGCTGGTAACTACAAATGGTTTTTAAAAGTTATTCAAACAAGTGATAGTGAAACATTAGTCATAGATTCAGGTGACATAAAAGTTAAGGATAATTATTTTGCAACCACAGGTGATATTAGAAGCCACGCAAAAATAATGGTTGATAAGATTGAAAGCATACTAGAGGGAAAAGCTGATTCAGATGTTTCCAGCTATTCCATTGGCAATAGGAGTTTGTCTAAAATGTCGCCAGAGGAACTAACCATTTGGCGTGACCACTACAGGGCTGAATACAATAGGGAGTTACGAGTGGAACGAATAGATAGGGGCGAAGGCACAGGCAATACTGTCAAGGTGCGTTTCGATAGCAACTAATGGGTATATTCGATAAAATTTTTAGGAAAAGAAAAAAAAGGAACTATGTCGGTGCGAACACCAATCGCTTGTTCAATGATTTTGTTACAACAACATTATCTGCTGACAGTGAAATAAAAGGAAGCATTAAGACACTACGAGCAAGGGCGAGGGATTTATCACGCAACAACACTTTTGCTAAAAGGTTTATAAGTGCCTATGTTGACAATGTCATTGGTGCGAATGGCGTTCACTTGCAAGTGAGAAGTCGTGACCCTAACGGTGTCATTGATACATTTGCAAACAACACCATTGAAAGGGAATTTAAGAATTGGGGGAAATCTGTTTCTGCCGATGGTCGTTTAAGCTGGATTGATGCACAACGATTGTTCGCTGAAACTTATGCAAGGGATGGCGAGGTCATTGTCAAACTCATTCAGAATTTTGACAATCCTCATAAGTTCGCCATTGAATTTATAGAATCGGATTTTTTAGACAGCGAATATAATGAACACAGCAAGAAAATAAGAATGGGCGTGGAAAGGGATGATTTTGGCAAACCCATTAATTATCATTTCTTGAAAACACATCCCTATGACACTGCCTTTCCAACAATGGAACATTATGGAACGAATTATAACACCGTTCCAGCAGAACAGATCATACATTTTTATCATCAGGAACGACCACATCAAACAAGGGGAGTTCCACCACTGTCCGTTTGCTTGAGGGATTTAAAAATGCTGGATGGCTACTTGGAAGCTGAACTGATTGCTAGTCGAGTGTCGGCTTGTAAGATGGGCTTCTTTAAAAGTGGTGATTCAAACAGTTATCAGGGCGAGGATATTATTGAAACAAACACGCCTGTGATGTCAGCTTCACCAGCTAATTTTGAACAACTGCCTAGTGGCGTGGACTTTCAAGCGTTTGACCCACAACATCCAACGACTGCTTTCAAGGATTTCACCAAACAAGTCATCAGAAGCATCGCTAGTGGACTTGGCATCAGCTATAATACACTTGCGAATGACTTGGAAAGCGTAAACTATTCTTCTTTAAGGCAAGGTGCTTTGGAAGAAAGAGATCATTGGAAATGCGAACAGAATAAAATAATTAATCAGTTTCACAATAAGATTTTTGATAGTTGGCTGGAAATGAGTTTATTAACTGATAGGCTCGAAGGACTACCAGCGAGTAAATTCAATAAGTTCAATGTGCCTGTCTGGAAGCCTAGAGGATGGCAGTGGATTGACCCTAAAAAGGAAATTGAGGCGTTGCAGATAGGCGTAGCCAATGGCTTTATCACTATGCAAGATGTTCAATCAAACTATGGAAGGGATGTGGCTGATGTCTTTGAACAGATACAAGTGGAAAAAGAGATAGCCGAGCAATACGGTATTCAAATGAACTTTGAGCCGTTTGGTCAAAAAGAATCCGAGCCAGAGGTTGACAAGGGTGGAAAGACGGATGAAAATTAGGTAGAAAAAGATTATGAATGAATTAAATAAAAAAAATGAAATTGAAAAAAACAAATCCGATTGCGAAGATGTTACGAAGCAACCCATTATGGAAAATGAAAGTGATGTTAAGCAAGAAACTCTACACACGAAAGAAAAAAAAGAAGATGGATTATCCAAAGGTGATGCAGAACTTGGATTAGTTCACAAGGAAATGGAAAAGCCAGAAAAATTTGAAAGGATTTTTCATTTTAATTTAGAAAAGAAACAAAAACCGTTTGATGAAAAATCAAGAACGGTTGACATTGCATTTAGTTCGGAAGAACCTTATCAAAGAAGTTTTGGTATGGAAATTCTTTCGCACAAACAAGAAGATGTGGATATGGAATTTTTCAATGGTGGCTCTGCACCATTGTTATTAGACCACGATTCCACAAAACAAATTGGCATCATAGAAAAAGCCGACATCAGCGAGTACGACAAGATGGGTCGTGCTACGGTTAGATTTGGAAAATCCAGCCTTGCTGAAGAAGTTTTTAATGATGTTCTGGATGGCATACGGAAAAATATTTCCGTAGGCTACGAAGTGACCAATATGGTTAAAATGAAGGAAAATAAAGGTGATGGAACACCAGATAATTTTCGAGTTTCTTGGCGACCATTAGAAGTGTCTAGCGTTTCTGTTCCAGCCGACACATCGGTTGGCGTGGGAAGGTCAAGACATAACATTAACCCTGTTCTTTCCAATGAAGGAAAGGACAATAACTATAAGGAAAAAACGATGATTGAAAAAATCGAAAATCCGAAGGTTGAGGAAACTAAAGTTGATGTTAAAACTATTACCGACAATGCTCGTAAAGATGAATATGCAAGAATAAAAGAAATCACTGCAATAGGTGGAAAACACAATTGTAGGGATTTGGCTGACAAGTCTATTCAAGCTGGTGATTCTGTTGCCGAGTTTAGAAGTAGAGTTTTAGATCACATTGGTACTGCAAAACCTTTGGAACAAAAAGACATCGGACTTTCAGAAAAGGAAAGCAGAGGCTATTCCATTGTCAGGGCTATTAAAGCTATGACAAGTGGCAATTGGTCTGATGCTCAATTGGAAAAGGAAGCATCCGATGAAGTTGCACGAAAAACAGGCAGAACACCAAGAGGAGTTTTTGTGCCGTCTGATGTAAGATGGACAAGAGATTTGATTCAAGGTGTAAGTGCTGATGGTGGTGCTTTAGTTGCAACCAATCTTTTAAGTGGCTCATTTATTGAGGCGTTAAGAGCAAGAATGGTTGTTAAACAAGCTGGTGCATTATTTTTAAGTGGTTTGGTTGGCGAAGTTGCTATTCCAGCACAACTTGCAGTTAATTCTGCATCTTGGGTTGCTGAAAATGCTGCTGTAACGGAAGTCAATACAACATATCGTCAAGTTACAATGTCACCTAAAACATTAGGTACATTTACTGACATATCAAGACACTTGATACACCAATCAACTCCAGCGATTGAAACCATAGTTAGAAATGACATAATTAAGTCGCTTTCTAATGAAGTGGACAAACAAGCCATTCAAGGCTCTGGGTCTAGTAACAAGCCAACTGGTATTTTAAATACATCAGGTATTGGTTCTGTTGCTATTGATACGAACGGTGGTGCGTTTACTTGGGCGAAAGCTGTTGAAACTTGGAAAGAAGTTGCTTCTGACAACGCAGACATAGGTGCGTTGGCTTGGGTTACTTCACCACTTGCAGTTTCTCGTTTAATGGCTACGGCTAAAGTTGGTTCTTCTGATTCTGTAATGATTATGAACGATCAAAACAAACTTTTGGGCTACAATGTCTTTTCAACAACAAACTCTCCTGATACTCTTACAAAAGGGTCATCAAGTGGGGATTGCTCTGCTTTAACATTTGGGAATTTTAATGACCTGATTGTTGGAGAATGGGGGAATCTCGACATCAATGTAGACCCTTATACTAATAGTTCTAAAGGTGGAACTAGGATTATAGGATTATATGATGTTGATGTTGCTGTTCGACACGCAGAAAGTTTTGCTGCAATTCAAGATAATAATGCGTAATTATTAACACATTTACAAGATTAGGCGTGGCATTGACCACGCCTTTTCTTTTATATAAAAGGTTAATTATGAAAATAAAAATTATAAGGGGAACTGTTGTCAAGGGCGTTGCTTATGAAAATGGAAATGTTGTTGATACCGACCAAGAAACAGGATTATTGCTGATTGGGTTGGGTAAGGCACAAGAAGTCAAGCCAGAAGATAAAACAGAGCCGAAAAAAAAAGAAAGAAAGTTGTTCAGACGTTAACAACTAAAAACTGTTCTTCTCTTGTGGGTGTTTATCGTGGAAGTTCCATATCCAAAAGTTGAGGTTAGGTGGATTGACACCATTAGTCATTCTGAATGGCACGACAAGGAACAAATGTCAAAATTAAAGCCCTCTGATTGTAAGAATCGTGGCTACTTGTTTTCCAAAAATAAAAAGACTACTATACTGTTTGCTTCTGTTACATTTGACGACAAGGGCGAAGTTGATAATTATGGTGACATTACTGTAATACCAACGCCAAATGTGATAGAAATTATTGAGGATAAAAAAAATGGCAGTGGAAACAGACACAATAAGAAGCATATACTTAAACACAAATGATTATGGACAAGAAGCGACATACACACCGACAGGTGGGTCTAGTAGTACGATTAATGGTCTTTTGGATAAGGAGTCAGATGATATTGAATCTGGTGGCGAGGTTGGTGTCGTTTATTCTACCACTACTTTTACTTGCCGTACTTCTGATGTTTCTAGTGCTAGTTTTGGTGATTCACTTGTAACGGACAGCGTGACCTATACGGTTAGGAAGGTTGAGCCAGATAATAATGGTATGACTGTCCTGACTTTAGAAACTTAATGATTGTTGTTGAGAAAAGGTATAAAAATTCAAATGACAAATGGGAATTTGATTCAATTTATTATGATGGATTAGAAAATGGGAAGAAAAGAGAAAAAAAATATGCTAAATGTTTTAAAAATGATGGAATATACGAATACAAGGTAAAATTAGATGGCACACATAAGAAAAACAATTAGGGAAAACATCGGAACAGCCTTGACAGGGTTATCAACAACAGGAACTTCCGTTTTTGAAAGTAGGACTTTTCCAATTAACTTTTCAGCACTTCCAGCCTTGCTGATCTATACAAAGGATGAGGAAGTAATAGAATTTTCACTAAAGACACCAAGAACACAGTTTAGGCAGTTGCAAGTTATAATAGAAGCCCACATCAAGGGAACTTCCAATATTGACGACACCATAGACACGATAGCAGAGGAAGTGGAAGAAGCGATGGTTACGGATGTCACTAGGGGTGGACACGCAAAAGATACAAGGTTAGTTTCCACAGAAATAGAGTTTGAAGAAGCAACTTCAAAGGTTGGACTAGCCATATTCACTTATGTTATAGAATATGCAACAGTTGAAAATGCTGTTCAAACAGGAGTATAAACTTATGAGTGAAGGAACAATTATTTTAAAGTTTCCAAAATCCGATGATACCATAAAGGTGACAAAGGAAATGGAAGAATATTATTTGAAGATGGGCTACACACATACATCAAAAGTTGATAATCCAAAAGTAATTAAACTAAACCCAAAAAAAAAAGATAAGGAGTAAAAATGGCTAATCATACAGGCGTTTCTGGTCAAGTTAAAGTTGGGTCTAATATTATAGCAGAAGTAAGAAGTTTCTCTTTGGACACTACTGCTGAAATAATAGAAGATACCACATTGACCGATACTTCAAGAAGTTATCAAGTTGGTAAAAAGGGTGCTACTGCAACTGTAGATTGCTGGTGGGATGAAACAGATACAAATGGGCAAATCGCTATTATAGAAGGCTCACAAGTAGTGTTAAATCTTTATCCAGAAGGCTCTGATTCAGGCGATTACTATTTTTCAGGCACTTGGCTGATTGGTAGTAATTCTATTTCTATTCCGACTGATGGTATTATTGAAGCTAGTTTCAACGCAACAATGACAGGTGCATTAACTAGAGGCACAGTTTAATATTTGTTGTTTTTTAACAATTTTAATATTATATTGTTTGGATGAGTAAAAAAGAGAGGGCGATTAGTTTTGCCACTGAACATTTTTCAACGCAAACAACTAAAAAGATTACTGTTCCTGAATGGCAAGATGACAAAGGCAAACCATTAGAAATATTTTATACGCCTATGAACTTGGCTGAAAAGCGAAAGTTGTTCAGGCTGATGAAGCAAGATGATGTGGGTGCGTTAGCCGACCTTCTCATTATGAAAGCGAGGGATGCCGATGGCAATAGATTGTTTTCGCCAGAGGACAAGGATGACTTCTTGTTCAAGGTTGACCCTGATGTACTTTCCGATGTCGCATCAAAAATATCCGTTACACCACAGCCAGACGAACTAAAAAAAAACTAATCGAGGACAAGGAACTTGAAGCCATTTGCTTTTTGTCCGAGCATCTTCATCAAACAGTTGAGCAGACCTTGAAAATGAGTGAAGCAGAGTTTAATCTGTGGATTGCATATTTAAACAAAAAGAATAAGGATTCAAAACTGAAAAATGGCTAATAAATTACATTATGACATTACTGCAAAAGACAGAACAAAAAGGGTCTTTAGTGCATTAGGAAGCAGTCTTAAAAAAGTGGGGAAGGCAGTGTTCAATATGAAAACTGCATTGGTCGGTCTGGCTGGTATCGCTGGTCTAGGCTTGTTGGTCAGGGCTTCTCTTAAATCAATTGACAATCTTGGAAAACTATCAAGACAAATTTTCATTTCAACAGAGGACTTGGGGGCGTTCCGACTTGCATCGGAACTAGGTGGCACATCGCTAGAGGCGTTTGCCAAAGGTGCGAGAACACTTGCAGTCGGCATTAACGATTATCTTGTCAAGGGTACAGGTGTTGCAAAGGAAGCCTTTGAACAACTGGGAATAACAGCAGACGACTTGAAATCAACCAATGGCGATCTGTTTTCACAGT
>PVBE010924962.1_pt1 | contig 15662 bp, 12 predicted proteins | sample 1631181 | NCBI WGS metagenome assembly PVBE01 (sample SAMN08397723, study PRJNA350692) | Marine metagenome, whole genome shotgun sequencing project. | isolation source: water | place: Pacific Ocean | collected 2012-04 | reverse complement strand
CGCCCGCGACGGGCAGCTGACGATGGATCAGCTCAGCGGCGGCACGTTCTCGATCACCAACGGAGGCACGTTCGGCTCGATGCTGAGCACGCCGATCCTGAACCCGCCGCAGAGCGGGATCCTGGGCATGCACAACATCGTGAAGCGGCCCTGGGTCGTCGGCGACAGCATCGAGATCCGGCCGATCATGTACGTCGCCCTGAGCTACGACCACCGCATCGTGGACGGCGCCCAGGCGGTCCGCTTCCTGGTCAAGGTCAAGCAGCTGCTCGAAGACCCCGCCCGCCTGCTCCTGGAGGTCTGAGATGGCGAACGCAACCTACGACGTTGTCGTCATCGGCAGCGGCCCCGGCGGCTACGTCTGCGCGATCCGCGCGGCCCAGCTGGGGCTGTCCGTGGCCTGCATCGAGAAGGAGGCGGCCTACGGCGGCACCTGCCTGAACGTCGGCTGCATCCCGTCCAAGGCGCTGCTGGAGAGCAGCCACCTGTTCCACCTCTCCAAGAAGGGGTTCGCCAAGCACGGGATCAAGGTCAAGCCGGAGCTGGACCTCCCGACGATGCTGAAGCGGAAGGACAAGATCGTCATGCAGCTGACCCGCGGCGTGGCGGGGCTGTTCAAGAAGAACGGCGTGGTCGGCTACACCGGCCTGGGCCGGTTCTCGGCCCCCGGCAAGGTCGAGGTGGTCGCGGACGACGGCTCGACTCAGACGCTGAACGCGGGCGCGGTGGTGATCGCGACGGGCAGCTCGGTGGCGAGCCTGCCGGGCATCGAGATCGACGGCGAGCGGATCATCGGCTCGACCGAGGCGCTGTCGCTGGACAACGTGCCCAAGCACCTCGCGGTCATCGGCGCCGGCGTCATCGGCCTGGAGATGGGCTCGGTGTGGGCCCGGCTCGGGGCGAAGGTGACGGTGCTGGAGTACATGCCGGCGGTGCTCGCGGGCGCCGACGCGGACGTCAGCAAGCAGGTGGAGCGGTCGTTCCGCAAGACCGGCCTGAAGTTCAAGTTGGGCGTGCGTGTGCAGGGGGCCGAGCGCACCGACGACGGCGTGCGCATCACGTACCAGGAAGGCGACACGGAGCAGACGCTGGACGCCGACGTGTGCCTCATGTCGGTGGGCCGCAAGCCCCACACGGACGGCCTGAACGCGGGCGACGTGGGCGTGAAGCTGGATGACCGCGGCCGCGTGATCATCGACGACCACTGGCGCACCAGCGCCAACGGCATCTACGCGATCGGCGACGTGGTGAAGGGCCCGATGCTCGCCCACAAGGCCGAGGAAGAGGGCATCGCGGTGGCGGAGCTGCTCGCCGGCAAAGCGGGCCACGTCAACTACGAGGTCATCCCGTCGGTGGTCTACACGGACCCCGAGATCGCATGGGTGGGCAAGACGGAAGAGCAACTCAAGGAAGCCGGCCGCGAGTACAAGGTCGGTCGATTCCCGTTCATGGCCAACGGCCGCGCCAAGGCGATGGAGGGCACGGACGGCTTCGTGAAGATGCTGGCCGACCTGCACACCGATCGGCTGCTGGGGGTGCACATCGTCGGTCCCATGGCGGGCGAGCTGATCGGGGAGATGGCGCTGGCGATGGAGTTCGGGGCGTCCGCCGAGGACGTGGCGCGGACGTGTCATGCGCATCCGAGCCTGACGGAGGTCGTGCGCGAGGCGGCCTTGGACGTCGCGGGGCGCGTGATTCACATTTGAGGGCAACGGGGGGCGAGGGTCCCTCCCCGCGCACCCTTCCGGGGCGCCCAGCACCACCCTCGCCGCGAGGGTCCCTCCAGGCGCACCCTTCCGGAGCGCCCAGCACCACCCTCGCCGGCCCTCCACCGAAGAGACCTGCCTACCCCCAGTCGGGGATATCGGTGCAGCGCTCGGGATCCACGAACTGACCGGTCCGCACGACACTGCCGAAGTGGAACTCGAACTCGCCCGAGAAGTCGGGCAGCACGCCGCCGAAGGTGATCGTCCCGGTGTCCGCCTGGCCGAGCCAATCGCAGCCGTGCACGGTGAGCTCGTCGACGTCGAACGTCCCGCCCTCAAACGGCAGGCCCCAGACGTAGATCGCCGAGGGACCGCCGGCGCCGTCGATGCAGATGTCGCCGTCGTCGGCGATCACCAGCAGCCACTCGTCGTCGTACAGGGTGAACAGCGCGCTGAGGTTGTCGCTCCAGCCGTCGACCTCGGTCGAGTCGATCGCGTCGTCGTCACCGGTGGCGTCGTCGTCGTCGCCCCCGTTGGGGTCGGGGATGTTGGCGCCACCGCGGGGGATGCCGCCCGTCGGGGCGCAGGCGGCGAGGAAGGCGAGCAGGAGGAGCAGTCGTCTCATGATTCCACCCTGGGGCCCCAGCGCCATCACGAACGAAAGGGGTCAGTTCCCGAGCGCGATCGGCTGGATCGGAAAGCCCGCGGCGGTCAGCTGTTTGAACTGCCTCTCCCATTCCGGCAGCTTCTCCGCGAGCTTCTTGTACGGCGCCTTGTCGTCCACGGCGCGGGCACGTTGGAGCGCCTCGCGCGCTCCAACGAAGTCCTTGATGAGCGCGAGCACGAGGGCGGCATTGAACTGCTCTGCAGCCAGGTTCGGGTGCTGGCGAGCGACCGCGACCAGCCGCTCTGCGCCCTCCCTTACGCGGCGAGACTCGATCAAGGCGTCGACTGCGGACTTCCCCAGGTCTGAGGCCGCGAACGTGTACTTCCGCCGCTGCCACCGGGGTGCCACCGCGTCCGCGATTTCGCGGATCGCGTCGTCGAGCACCTCGATTGCCATCTCCGACGCCGATGGCGCCGACGCAACCGCCCCTTCCTCGTCTGTGTGCCAGATGCTCGGCTCCCTCTTGGGGACCCGACTGACCGTGGACGAGGCCGCTACGCTCCGGTTCGAAGGGTCGATGACCTGGAAGTCGAGTCTCAACTCCGTGCGGCGGACAATCCGCCACTGGTGGTCGTAGCGCACGCGCCGGTGTTTGAGTTTATCCTCGGCCGTGGGCTCGCGAGCCGTCACCTCGAGCACTAGCGTGTTCGGCGGCGGAGCCTCGCCCTCATTCAGCGTGATGATCGATTGAGCATTCGGTCCGGCGGTCTCAACGTCGTACCCACCGACGATGTGCTTGTGCTTCGCCCCCCGGTACCCATCGGTGAGGGCGGTGAGGAGGGCCTTCTCCACACGATCAGGCTCCCAGCCGAGCGCCCGAATCGCCAGTCCCTCATGCGAGGGCAGATCCAACTCGGCAGGAGCCAGTTCGTAGGTGTCGAAGGTCAGCCCGGCTTCGGCCGCCGATGGGCTGAAGGACATGCCAATCCCTACCAGCAGTCCGAGCATCCCTCGCGTCGTCGGCGTCATCACTCCCCTCCTCTTCGATAACCAGTCTACTGACGAACCTCGATGGCGACCTTGCCGCGCACCCGCCCGGTCTCGCAGTACCGGTGCGCATCGGCGATCTCGCTCAACGGGAACGTGCGATCGATGACCGCCCGGATCTGGCCGGCGTCGACCATCTCGGAGATGCGCGTGAGCCGCCCCGGGCCGTCCGCCTTGCGCACCACGGGGTAGACCTTCGTGCCGCTCTTGATGAACGTGCCGATGACGAACCCCGCGGTCGCCACGATCGTCACCCCGAAGGCGAGGTACGGGTTCATCCGCTGGGCGCGGGCGTCCAGCCCGACGTTGATCGAGGCGAACCGACCGCCCGGCTTGAGCACGTCCATCGAGCGCTTGGCGATGTCCCCGCCCATGCACTCCAGGATCGCGTCCTGGGGCGGCAGCACCTCCTCGAACTTGTCCTTCGTGTAGTCGATGACCGTCTCCGCACCGAGGGACGTCACGAACTCGGCGTTGCGCCCGCTGCAGGTCGTCGCCACGTGCACGCCGCCCGTCGCCGCCAGCTGGATCGCGAACGTGCCCACGCCACCGCTACCGGCCTGGATGAGGAGCGACTCGCCCGCCTTCATCTTCGCGCCGTCGACGAGGCAGCCCCACGCCGTCAGCCCCACCAGCGGCAGGGTCGCCGCCTCCAGGTGCGAGATCGACGTCGGCTTGCGGGCGCACTCCTTCTCGTCGATGGCGACCAGCTCGGCGTTGGTGCCCGGCCGCATGTGGCTGGGGCTGCTGATGACCTCGTCCCCCACCCGAAACCGGGTGACGCGAGCGCCGGTGGCGACCACCACCCCGCTGACGTCCATCCCCAGGATCATCGGCGGACGGCGCCACACGGCCCCTCGCTGGTAGCCCTTGCGGACCTTGAAGTCGATCGGGTTCACCGACGTGGCATGCACCTGCACGAGCACGTCCCGCGGACCCGCGACGGGGTCCGGCGCCTCCTCGATGGAGAGTTGCTCGGGACCGCCGAAGGCGTGAAGAACCGCCGCCCGCATCAGGCGCGGCGTCGACGCATCAGCAAGGCCGCGGGAAGCAGCAGGAGCAGGCCGGCCGGAGCGTTGCCGCCCGGAGCCGCCGCGCACCCACACTCGGGGCCGGGCTCGTCGATCGCGATGTCGTCGTCGTCGCCCGTGGCGTCATCGTCGTCGCCCGTCGAGGCGCTGTCGTCGTCGTCGGTGGCGTCGTCGTCGTCGCCCGCGCTGTCGTCGTCGTCACCCGCGCTGTCGTCGTCGTCGCCCGGCGGAGGATCCACGTCGTCGCAGGCGCCGTCGTTGTCGTAGTCGCCCGTCGCGTCGTCGCCGAAGCAGAGGTCGTCGCTGTCGCAGACCCCGTCGCCGTCCGTGTCGTCCGGGTTGTCCAGCGGGCACAGGTCGTCCGAATCGCAGACGCCGTCGCCGTCCGTGTCGTCGGGCGCATCGACGGGGCAGGGGTCGATGTCGTCGCAGACCCCGTCACTGTCGCTGTCCCCGGAGGCGTCGTCGCCGTCGCACACGTCCACGGTGTCGCACACGCCGTCGCCGTCGCTGTCGGCCGGGATGTCGGACGGGCACGGATCGATGGAGTCGCACACGCCGTCACCGTCGGTGTCGTCGGGGTTGTCCGCCGGGCAGGGGTCGGTGCTGTCGCACTGCCCGTCGCCGTCGCTGTCGTCCGGGTTGTCCGCGGGGCACGGATCCGTGGAGTCGCAGACGCCGTCGCTGTCGGTGTCGTCCGGGTTGTCCAGGGGGCAGGGGTCGGCGCTGTCGCAGACGCCGTCGCCGTCCGTGTCGTCCGGGTTGTTCAGCGGGCAGGGGTCGATGTCGTCGCACACGCCGTCGCCGTCCACGTCGCCGGTGACGTCGTTGCCGTCGCAGACGTCCACGCTGTCGCACACGCCGTCGCCGTCCGTGTCGTCCGGGTTGTCGATGGGGCACGGGTCGATGTCGTCGCAGACGAGGTCGCCGTCGGTGTCGCCGCTGGCATCGTCACCGTCGCAGATGTCCACGCTGGTGCAGACGCCGTCGCCGTCGGGGTCGTCCGGGTTGTCGATCGGGCACGGGTCGCAGATGTCGCCCTGACCGTCGCCGTCACCGTCCGCCTGGTCGACGTTGGGATCGTCGGGGCAGTTGTCGTCGACGTCCGGCACCCCGTCGGAGTCCGCGTCGTCCTCACACACGCTCGGCTCGCCGACGCACGTGAAGCCCGGCTCGATAGCGCAGGAATCGTCGCAGCCGTCGCCGGCGTCGGAGTCCGCGTCGTCGCAGTCTTCGTCCGAGGCGATGAGGCCGTCGCCGCACACGCTGGAACAGACCGACGCCTCGTTGCCCGTCCACTCGAACACGGCGCCCTGCTGCGAGAAGCAGTAGACGCCGAGGTTGCCGCTGTCGGGGAAGGGCACGCCCGCCGTGGTCTCGTCGAGGTCGATCTCCAGGCTGCCGTCGACGTACAGCTGGATCGAGTCGCCGTCGTAGACGATCTCGAACTCGTAGACCGCCAGATCGCTCCAGCCGACCGAGCCGAGGGTCGCGCCCCGGGCCAGCTCCTGGACGCCGTTGTTGTGGCCCCAGAAGTCCCCGTTGCTCGGCACCCCGGTGACCCGCGAGAGCGACAGCCCAACCGCTGCGGTGGTGCTGAACGCGCTCTGGCTCGCCTGCTTCCAGTCGATGAGGAGGAAGTCGGCGGTGGGGTCGGTCGAATCGCCGGCTTCGATGCCGATCGCGTAGCCGATGAAGTCGTCATCGGTGGTGACGAGCACGCCGGTGTCGAACGTCGCGGGCACAAAGCTCGGGTCGAAGTTGTCCAGCACCAGCACCGACGCCGCGGTGTTGGTGAGCTGGGTCGCGTGCAGGCCGCCGTTGGTGATGGACCACGACGAGCTCGCTCCCCACTCCTCCGTGGACGCCTCGTTCAGGTCGAACGGGTCGTTGCAGTAGAACGCCGTCTCGATCTCGCAGGTGTCCGAGCAACCGTCGCCAGCGATGGCGTTGTTGTCGTCGCACTGCTCCGGGGACTCAATGACGGCGTCTCCGCAGACCTGGGCCAGGGCCGACGTGGGGAGCAGCAGAGCGATCAGCAGGGGTACGAAGGTCCTCATGGCGTCACCTTAGATCGGGTCTGCCACCGGACGGCAGCGGCATCGCCAATGGCGGCGATGGATTGGTTGATGTCGTCTTCGATGGCTTCGTCCATGAACAGGCCGAGCCAGCGGTCCAGCGGCTTGGGCACGTAGTGCCGCTCGGACCAGTCCAGCGTGGTGGTGGTGCCGGCCGCTTCCAGGAGGATCTCGCGCTCGATCGTGCGCCCGCCGTAATCGACCATGAACAGCACCCGCGTGGGCCGCTCCGCCTCCCGGACCGTGATCGTCCCCCAGGGCATCCCGTCGATGCTCCAGGCATAGGTGGTCCCGATCCCCGAGGTCGGCCCCTCGGCGGCGGCGCCGGTCAGCCCCCCGACGGTGTCCGCGGCCCACAACGTCCACTCCCCCAACCCGTCGGTGGTGGTGAGGAGTTCGAACACGAGGTCCGCCGGGGCCTGCACGTCGCCTTCGCTGTGGTTCTCGAACTTCGGCGGGAGCACCAGCGCCACGCCGTAGAACAGGATGAACGGGAGGGCCACCGCGAAGGCGTAGAGAGCCGCTTGCTGCTTCTTCATCGCGGGGAGGCTACTTGACGGGGATTGCCTTGACCCGGGGCTTGCCGTTCTCGGCAACGACCTTGAAGCGGACTTCCTTCGCGCCGGTCCGCTCCTTCACGATCTCAGCGTGCTTGCGGAGGCGCGCCTCCAGCGCCGAGGAGCTGACCTTTCCGTTGAGTCCCAACGACTTGCGCACGGCGGCGAACTCGTTGGCGAGCTCCTGGCTACCCGCCGCGTGGCCTCCGCCGCGCTTCGGCGCCGGCTTCTTGCGAGCCTTGGGACGCTCTTCGATCGTCGCCACCTGCTCGGTAGGGGCCTCGTCGATCTCCTCGCCGCGGCTGAGGGCCTTGATCTGCTCGCGCACGGCCCGCGCCTCATCGACCGCCGCCTTCACCTCGGCGGCGCTGCGCTTGTCCGCCATGAAGCGGTGCTTCTTGTACGTGCCGTTCTCGATCTCCTTGACCGTGCGGTGCCACAGCACCTTCAGCGTGTTGTAGCGGGCGCGCAGGACGCGGAGCTGGAAGCGTTGGGCGGTGTTGGTGATGTAGCCGTCGGTCAGCTCGCGGAGGATACGTTTGACCTCCCGCTCCTTGTCGGTCGGGGGCATCCGCTGGATGCCCATGAAGTACATGTCGTACTCGTTCTTCGTGATCTGGATGAACTGCGCCAGCAGCTCCAGCGTCTGTTTGACCTTCTTGCTGTCACGATCGAGCCGAGCCACCGCTACTGGACCTCCTCCATCAGGGTAGCAGGGGGTGCCCCCTGATCGAGCCACTGATGGAGCGTTTCGAGGACCGCCGGCTCCAGCCCCGCGGCCTGGGCGCGAGCGTCGTCGGGGCGGTCCAGCAGGGCGAGGGCGACGGCGCGATCGAAGCGGGCAGCCGCGCCCACGTCGTCGTCCGAGGTGACCCGGTCCAGGTGCCGGAGCGCCTCGGTGAACGCGAAGGCTTGGTCCTGGGGATCCTCCAACGAGGCCCCCATGCGGATGGCGATGACGCCCAACCCGACGCGGGCCGACGCCTGTTCGGGCGCTCCGCCGACCGCCAGCAGGGACTCCCACGCCTTGCGGGCGCCGCGTTCGTTCCCCGCAAGGAAGCGCGCGGACCCGAGCGTCGCGGGCACGACGGCCAGGGTGGGGGCGGCCCGAAGCGACGGCGACAGGCGGTCGTGGACCTCGGCGACGAGCACCTGCTCGTCCCGGGTCAACTCCGGGAGCGGATCGCCCGGGGGCAGCGGTGAGGGCGCGGGCCCTCCGGGGAGTTGGAGCATCGGCAGCGCAGTGCGGCCCGCCAGCGAGGCCACGTCGTCGCGGACCTCAGTGGCCCGGATCTCCGCCGCCCGACGCGGCGCGAGGATCGCCGTACGCCAGGCTAGCCCCACGAGCAGGGGGATCAACACCAGGAGCGCGGGGAGCAGAAACTTGCGCACACCGGTGCGCCGGTTGTTCTGCTCGTCGCGGCGGCCGCCCTCGCTCCGAAAGGTGCGACGCTCGTCCCCTCGTCGTTCGCCTGCTCGACGGTTCGCCATCGCGCGCGAACGATACCCCCGTTCGTCTATCCTCCGCCGGTGCCCGCGGATGGACTGACCCAACTGCTGACCGACCTCCGCGCTGCGGCCGGGGACAACGCCGTCAGCGCGAGCCCCGCCGACCTGTTCGCCTACAGCCGCGACCTGTGGCCCCGCTTGACCGTCGAGGTCCGCGATCGGCGCAACGTTCCGCTGGAGACGCCCCCCGCGGCGGTGGTCCGGCCCGTCGACGAAGCTGCGGTCGAACGCGTCGTCCAGGTGCTCGGCCGTCACGGCGTGGCGGCGGTCCCGTACGGCGCCGGCTCGGGCGTGTGCGGCGGCGCGGCCCCGCTGTACGGCGGGGTGGTCGTCGACCTGAAGCGGCTCGACACCCTCGACCCGGTGGATGACGGATCGCTGCAGGTGACCGTCGGCCCGGGCCTCATCCTCCAGACGATGGAGGAGCGGCTCAACGACGCCGGCTACACCCTGGGACACTTCCCCTCGTCGATCTACTGCTGCTCCATCGGCGGCTGCGTGGCGGCCCGCGGCGCCGGCCAGTTGAGCAGCCGGTACGGAAAGATCGAGGACATGGTCACGGGCCTGCGGGTGGTCACCCCGGAGCTCGGCATCGTCTCGACGGGGTCGATGGACCCGTCCTGCCCGACGACGGACTGGAGCCCGCTGTTCATCGGCTCCGAGGGCACGCTCGGGATGATCACCTCGATGCGGCTGCGGGTGCACCCGCTGGCCCCGTCGATGCAGCTGCGCGGCGTGCGCTTCCCGTCGGTGGCGGCGGGGATCGAGGCGTTCCGCGAGATCCTCCAGAACGGCATGCGCCCCAGCGTGATGCGGCTGTACGACCCGCTTGACACCTGGATGGCGATGCAGAAGTCCAACGACGCCGAGGGCGAGGCCGACGCGGCCCCCGAGGCGGAGGAGACGCCCCGGGTGATGGGCTCGGTGGTGAGCCCCGGCACCGTCGCCGACGGCGTGCTCAAGCGATTCCGCCGACGGGGACGCAGGCACCGCTCCGTCGAGGGTGAGGGGCTGCTCGCGGGCGTGAAGGAGAAGCTCATCTCCGACAAGCTCAAGGACTTGATGAAGCCGGAGAACCTGCCGGTCGACAAGCTCCTCGCGAACCCGTCGCTGCTCAACAAGACGATCGGCCTGCTGCCCGGCCGCTGCCTCGCGATCTTCGGTACCGAAGGCGAAGAGGACGTCGCGCGCGACCAGCTCGAGGGGGTCATCGCGACCGCCCGGCGCCTCGGCGGCGTGGACCTCGGGGCAGGCCCCGGCGAGCGCTGGCTGCGCACCCGCTACCACGTCTCCTTCAAGCTCCCCAAGTTGCTGGGCAACGGCGGCTTCGCCGACACCATGGAGACGGCCGCGCCGTGGACGAAGGTGGAGGCGCTGTACGACGCGGTGCGGGCCGCCGCTTCCCCCCACGTGCTCGTGATGGCCCACCTGAGCCACGCCTACCACGAGGGCTGCTCGATCTACTTCACCCTCGTCGGGTACCACGCCGACCCCGAGCGGGCCGCCGAGCTCTACAAGACGACCTGGAACGCGGTGCTCGCGGCGGCGCTGTCCGTCGGCGCGACGATCACGCACCACCACGGCGTAGGGGTGCTCAAGCGCGACTTCATGGACGCCGAGCACGGCGACGGTCGGGCCCTGTTCGAAGCCGCGCGCGCCGCCATCGACCCCGATCGCCGCATGAACCCGGGGAAGCTGTTCCCCGACGAAGTCCCCGCTCCGGGTCCCTCGATCGACGACCCCGATGCCGAGGCGTTGGTCGTTCACGAGTACCACGACGGGGTGATCCAGGCCGGCCTGGACTGGCGCGGCGTCGACCTCGCCGCCGAGCTTTCGCTCCGAGGCCACTTCCTCCCCACCCTCGGGCGCGACTTCCTGGAAGGGACCGTGCGCAAATGGCTCGAGGGAGGCGCGCTCGCCGCCCACGCCGCGGTGCATGGGATGTGGGAGCACCCGCTGCTGGCGGTCGACGGACGCCTCGCCGACGGGCGCGCCTGGACGAGCGGTCGCCTGCCCCGCTCCGCCGCCGGCCCTTCCTGGCTCCCCTTCGCTCGGGGTGACGCGGGGGCCCGCGCCGTCATGGCCACGTTCCGCACGCTCACGAGCCGCGAACTCCGCCTCGTCGGCTTCCGCTTCCCCCACATGGACCGCGCCGCCATCGCCCTGGGCAAGGCGCTGCGGGGAGCGATGCGGCCCACCGCCGGCATGGTCTACCCCGGCGCCACCGCGCTCGGCTTCCGCACGGTCCTGCAGGACGCGCACCGCGCCCGTGAGGGGGGCATCGTCTACCTCGCCTTCTACGACCCCGACGGCTTCCCCGAGGGGAGCCAGCAGGTGGTCGATCGGCTGGTCGAGGCGGGCGGCGATCGCCTGACGGACGATGAGTGCCTCGCCTGGTGGGAGGACCACTGGGCGTGGCCCGCGCGCAACGGGGAAGAAGCCATGGGCGTCTCCGGTCCCGAGCCGGACGAGCGCGAGTTCGGCCGCGTCGCGGCGGTCGTGCCCTGGAAGAAGGCGGTGCTGCTGCTGCGTGCGGTGGAGACGCTGACCGGCGGCTCTGCCAAGGCGGTCGGCTGGATCGACGCCCCGTTGGAGACCGGCTGCACGATCCGCTGGCGCTTCGCGACGACCAAGAAGGGCGGATCCGACGAGACATCGCTGGTTCCGCACCAAGTCGAATCGACGATCCAGACGTTCGGCGCGCGCATCGCGTCGGCCCGCTGGGAGCGCGTCGGTTCCATGCCCGAGTACGTGTTCGAAGGCCGCACGCCGGACAGCGACGGGGACCGCCTCGCCGCCGCCATCGGCCAGGCCCTGGAGGGGGACGCATGAGCGGCTCGACGACTTGCGCGCTGTGCCCGCGGATGTGCCGCTTCACCTGCCCCGTGACGGCCGCGACGGCGGACGAGACGGCGACGCCGACGGCGATGATGCAGACCTGGGGGCTGGCGAAGGACGGCACCATGGGCTGGGCCGTCGCCGCGGACGCGCTCCAGCGATGCACGGGCTGCGAGGCCTGCCGCACGCCGTGCGAGTTCGACCAGGACGTCCCTTCGATGCTGTACGAAGCCCGCGCCGAGGCGTGGGAGCACGAAGCGATCCCCGCGGGCGCCAAGGCGCTCCACGAGCGCTTCCTGCGGTCCGGCAACCCCTTCGGTGCGGACCTGGACGCCGAATTGGAGACCTACGCGGACCCCGCCGACTTCGATCGGAAGGGGCGCGTCCTGTACTGGCCGGGGTGCCGGGAGCTGGCCGAGCAGCCGGAGCGAGTGGCCGACGTGATGGCGCTGTTCAAGGCGTTGGGCGCGGACCACGTGACGCTGCCGGCCCGCGACGACGTGCCCGGCTGCTGCGGAGGCCCCCTGATGGCGATCGGCGATCGCGCCGGCCTGGGCGTAGCGGCGGCGGGGCTGCACCAGTACTTCGACCGCCAGCGGACGTGGGTCACCGGCTCGGGCTCGTGCCTGACGACGGTGACGAAGGGCTGGTCCAGCGTCGGTCAGGAGGTGCACGCCGAGGTGCTGCACCTGGCCCAGTACCTGCTCTTCTTCCGGGATCAGCTGGCGGAGCTGGGCAAGAAGGCGATGGAGATCGCCGAGCCCGCGCTGCCGACGCTGATCGTGCACGACGCCTGCTCGCTGCACCGACGCACCGCCCGCGGCGAGGCGGTCTACGACGTGCTCGAAGCGGCCACCGGCCTGCGGGCCGAGCCGTTTGGCCCCGACGTGGAGCGCACCGGCTGCTGCGGAGCGGGTGACTTCCACGACCTGACCCGGCCTGAGGCCGCGGCCCAGGTCGCCCAATGGTCCACCCGCGACCGTCGCTACCCCGCCACGGCCCGCGTCATCACCGGCGACGTCGGCTGCGTCAGCTCCCTGCGTCGGGCGATCCCGGATCGAGTCCCGGTCCAGGATCTGGTCGGCTTCCTCGCCGACTGGTTGAGCCCCGTCCTGCGGACCTGAGCGGGCGGCAGCGTGAGGACATCGTGAGGCAGAGGGGCAGGAGCTCAAGGAGAGACGACGAGGCGTACTGGAAGTACGTCGAGAAGGAACGACGCCGAGATCGTGCGCATCGGCCCCCGAGGTCCCGCGCGATCGTCTGCTCAGGTCCGCCAAGTGGCTGATCGACGGGCGCTGGCCGCTTCCGCGCTGGTCCTCCTCGGAGGCGGCGCCCTGATCTGGTTGCTCGGCCCGCTGGTCCTGGGGGACGGCGGCGCCAAGGCGCTCGAAGCTCGCTGCGAGCGGGTGGGTATCGGCGATGCGGTCGAGGACGCCTACCGAGAGCTCGGCCGCGAGGGCTACCGCAAGGGCTGCGGCAGCGTCACCCCCTGCGAGACCCTCGACCTGGGCGCTGACGGCAGCTTCCTGTGGCTGTGCGACCCCGACGACTGCTCGCAGCTGTGGCGCGTGGACGCCACCTCGTGCGTCGTCGACGTCGATCCCAAGACCCGTCGGGTGACCGACGTCCAGGTCTCGGAGATGGCGCTCTAGAAGGTCCCGCCGATGGCGAACGCGGAGCCGGTGCCGAGCCCGCCGCGTCCGTCGGGGGACACCAGCGGCACCAGCGCGAACGAGCGCACCCGCGGCTTGATGCGACCGTTCCGGGTGAAGTAGCCGGCGTCGGCGGTCTCGCTCCGGTCGAGCCACGCGCGGTGCACCTGATCGTCGACCACCAGCTTGAAGATGTCGAGCCCGAGGATGAACGCCCCGTTGATGATGAGCGCGGGGCCCAGCGGCTGCTGCCCGGGGGCGAGGGTCAACGCGATGCCGATGCCCAGGAAGGTGCCGTCCGCGGCGAGCCCGATGGCGCGGTTGATCGCGGCCCGTCGAAGCCGCTCCGCCTCCGCCTCGCGGTACAGCCGACGCTCGGTCTCCGAGGCGCCCTCGAGGCTGGCTCGGAAGGCCCGCCAGTAGCGAACGTTCCCCTCCGCTCCGGTGGCGGACGAAATGATGGACGCGGCGCCCAACGAGGTCAGCGTCAGCCCCAGGAACAGGTTGGCGCCGGAGCCGCTCCCCTCCCCCAGCAGCACGAAGCTGTGGATGCCAGCGGCGAGCGCGCCGGTGCCGAACCCGGCGGTGGCGATGTTGGTGCCCAGGTGCATGCCGAAGTGGGTGTCGGCGAGCTTGAGGTCCTCATCGACCGGCTGAGGCGGCGGTTCGGCGGCGGAAGCGGGGGCCGCCAGCAGCGCGAGGGCGAGGGCAGTCAGCAGGGTCATGCGGAGCATCGTCAGACAGTGTGCCCCACTCGGAGCCAACGCAAGGGCACCGAAAGGCCGACCCGGTCAGCGAACGTAGATCACGTACCGCCAGCCCGGGACGAGCACGTCGCTGGTGTTCCCCGAGTTGCAGCACGAGTTGAGGTCGTACCAGTTGGCCCAGTGACCGTTGGCCGAGGCGTTGTTGTCGTAGCCCCAGGTGATGATCTGGCCCGAGAAGCCCATGCCCACGTGCGGATACGTGGGCGAGTTCCCGGTGACGATGTCACGCACGCTGCCGGTCGGCTCGATCGTGAAGTTGCCCAGCGCCGTGGCCGGGCCGTCGTAGCCGTCGATGTAGTTGTGTCCCGCGAGCCCCGCGACGTCCGCGTAGGTGCCCCACCGGGTGACGTCATCGAGCGTCGAGGGGGCCCAGCCGTAGACGACCTCGGTGAACTCCACGAGGGGGAGACCGACGGTGTAGATCGAGGCCGAGTCGCTGTCCGGCTCGACCACCTCAATGGCGTCGAGGTTGGTCAGCGAGGCGTGCATCGTCGCGGCGCTGGTGTTGTTCCCAGGGAGCTCGTTGAGGTTGTAGATGGCGACCCAGCCGCCGTCCTCGAACGTCATCTCGCACCACACCTGGAACGGCGTGCCGGTGTCCGCCGGGTCGATCCAGAAGGCACCGTCGGCTACGCCGGGGCGGGCGTCCAGGATGTCGTCGCAGTCCAGCGCGGCGCACAGGGCGGCATCCCCCAGGGCGCCGACGTCGGCCACGGTGTCGCAGTCGTTGTCGGCTCCGTCGCAGATCTCGGGGTTGCCGTCGAAGTTCTGATCGTCGGCGTCGTCGCAGTCCCCGTCGCACTCGGTCTGCCCGTCGCCGTCGTCGTCGATCTCGTCGCCCCCGAGGAACGTGTCGCAGTCCGTGTCGACCCCGTCGCACCCCTCCGGCGCGCCGGGGTAGATGCTCGCATCCAGATCGTCGCAGTCGTCCGCAGCGTCGGCGTAGCCCGTCGGCGCCGAGTCGCAGGCCTCGATGGTGAAGGTGCTCCCCCCCGAGCCGTCGCCGTCGGCGTCGCCGTACCAGGTGTCGGCGTCCGTGGCGTTGTTGTCCACGGTGCCGTCGCAGTCGTTGTCCGCGAGATCGCAGACCTCCTCGCCGCCGGGGAAGGAGCTGTCGTCGCCGTCGTCGCAGTCGTCGCAGTCGAGGAACCCGTCGACATCCCCGTCGAGCTCTTCGGCCCCCACCGCGGAGTCGCAGTCGTTGTCGACCCCGTCGCACACCTCGGGGGCGCCCAGGTACGTGCCGGCGTCCAGGTCGTCGCAGTCGTCGGCGTTGGCCACGTACCCCGCGGGGGCGGAGCAGGCATCGAGCGTGGCGGCGGGGTTCCCGGCGAGGTCGCCGTCCGCGTCGGCGTAGAAGGTCTGGAAGGCGCCGGCTTCGTCGACGACCCCGTCGCAGTCGTTGTCCTGGCCGTCGCAGACTTCCGCGCCGCCGGGCTGGTTCAGGATGTCGTTGTCATAGCAGTCGTCGCAGGCGAGGACGCCGTCGGTGTCGACGTCGGCTTCGTCCGCGGGCAGCACCGTGTCGCAGTCGTTGTCGGCGCCGTCACAGACCTCGGTCGCGCCGGGGTAGCTGGTGGCGTCCAGGTCGTCGCAGTCGTTAGAGCTGGCGACGTACCCGGCGGGCGCGTCGCAGGACGTCTGGCTCAACGCCGAACCACCGACGGTGTCGCCATCGGCGTCGGCGTACCAGGTGGTCGCGTCCGTAGCGTCCTCGTCCGCGTCGCCGTCGCAGTTGTTGTCGGCGTCGTCGCAGACCTCGTCGTTGCCGGGGAAGTTGTCGGGATCGGCGTCGGCGCAGTCCAGATCCGCAGGGGAGCCGTCGCCGTCACCATCGACGGGCGCGGAGTCGTCGTCGTCCCCGGAGTCG
>PVBE011327440.1_pt1 | contig 15663 bp, 11 predicted proteins | sample 1631181 | NCBI WGS metagenome assembly PVBE01 (sample SAMN08397723, study PRJNA350692) | Marine metagenome, whole genome shotgun sequencing project. | isolation source: water | place: Pacific Ocean | collected 2012-04 | reverse complement strand
TCCTTTTCCGTGACCTCGGCCAGACGGATCAATTCCCTGTCAAGTCGACTGCTTTCCTCGGCAACAGAAATCATCTCCACCGTGGCCCCAGAAAACAAAAGACGGCAATCCCCCAGGCTACGAGCCAGTGCTTCACCTTTTTTTACCCGTTCAATGGAGTCTTCAATGGCATCGCTTAGGATTTGGTTGCCGATCGAGCGCTGTGCTACATTGAGCCCGCTCACCAAGGGAACTCCTGCGTGAATAAGCGTGCCGAGCATCCTGGAAAAGCGTGCCATGGCAAATTGGGAAGACAAGGGGCCAATCACCGGAGCCGTTAGCAGCCAGCGTTCGTAGATACGTCGGCCTTTCGTTGATGTTACCCATGTGCGCGCCAAATAACCCAAGAATACAATGCCAATGATGACAAAGATCCCATAACGCTGCGAAAACTCACTGGTCGCCACGATGACTTGGGTGAGCATTGGCAGTGCGGCGTCGAACCCCTCGAACAAGGTCTTAAACCTTGGAATAAAAAAAACCATGAGGAAAATGAGCACGGCAATGGCTAGAACCATTAGCACAGCCGGATAAATCATCGCGAATACCACTTTACCTCGAAGTTCCCTGTCCCTTGTCTGGAATTCAGCAATCTGCGCCAACACTAGGTCGAGAAACCCCCCCGTTTCCCCTGCTTCCACCATTGCAGTGTAAACGGTCGGAAATGTTTCCGGCGAACGTGACATGGCATCCGAAAGGGAAACTCCGTCAATAACCAGATCATGCACCTCTCGCCATTTTTTGCTTGCTGCGGGATCGCTAGTTTCCCGGTATAGAATGGTCAGGGCCTTGCTGAGCGGCACCCCGGCGGCCAGCAGGCTGGACAATAGACGGGTAAAAGTTCCGAGCATTTTGAAGGAAACCCTCGTTTGTTTCCATGGCATGGCAACCCCGTCCGATTTCCCAAGACCTGTCCCCTCTTCTGCCGTTTCCTCTAAATGAACCAACTGCAGACCGAGTTGTTTGATCTTGTCAAAGGCGTCCGGGCGGTTGCTGGCTTGAATCGAGCCGGCATCAAGCACCCCTCCGCTATTTAGCGCCTTGTAGTGGAAATGCGGCATGGGGATTAGTCGCGAGTGACGTGTTCACTCTTGGTGACACGCAGCACCTCGTCCGGAGTGGTAATGCCTTCGCGCACCAAACGCCACCCGTCCTCAGAGAGCGTTGTCATGCCGCCTTTGATGGCCAGTTCCCTCAACTCTCCACTGGAACAATTTTGAAGGATTCGCTGCCGTACTTCATGGTTGAGCGACATCATCTCAAACACAGCATGACGGCCGTGGAAACCGGTGTTCCGGCATTCTGCACAGCCCACCGGTTGAAAGATCGACACTTCCGCCGGAATGTTGAATGTCTTTTTCAAGGCTACAGTTTTGTCGGAACGGTCCTCCGACTTGCAACTGGGACAGAGAACACGCACCAAGCGCTGGGCCAGGACACCCTCCAATGATGAGGCCACAAGGTACGGCTCAACCCCCATGTCTACCAGGCGAGTCAGTGCACTGGGAGCATCATTTGTGTGTAGTGTCGAAAAAACCAGGTGTCCCGTCAACGAAGCCTGCACAGCAATACGGGCTGTTTCCTGGTCTCGAATTTCACCGACCAGAACCACATCAGGGTCGTGCCGCAGAATCGAACGCAGTCCCAAGGAAAAAGTGAGGCCGGTTTTCTCTGAAACCTGTATTTGGTTTATGCCCCTGACCTGGTATTCGATTGGATCCTCAACTGTCACAATCTTGCGGATTTTGTCGTTAATCTCGCTAAGAGCGGTATAAAGCGTGGTCGTCTTGCCTGAACCGGTGGGGCCAGTGACCAGGAAAATCCCATGCGGTATGCGTAGGATTTTGCGGAAAATACTCCGTTCTTTCTCAGCCATCCCAAGCTTATCCAAGCTGAGCACGGTGTTGTCCTGTGTCAGCAATCGCATGACCACCGCTTCGCCATGCAACATGGGAATGATGGAGACACGAACATCGACCTCGGTACGTTTGACTCTTAGCTTAATACGACCATCCTGAGGCAATCGTTTCTCGGCAATGTCAAGATGGCTCAAAATCTTGATACGGGAAACAATTGCTGGCTGGAAACGCTTTATCTCGTTCGGCACTGGCACATCAAGCAATAGGCCATCCACACGATACCGTATCTGGAGTTCGTTCTCAAAAGGTTCAAGGTGAATGTCTGTGGCTCGCATTTCAATGGCATCACTTAACACCTGGTTAACGAAGCGGATGATCGACGCATCCCCGGCAGCCTGATCTAGATCGGTCTCTTCCAGATCGCCTTCATCAATAACCTGAAATGCGGCCTCATCCTTGAGAGTATCGATGGTATCTGCCCCGACTCCGAGGCGACTTTTTATCTCTCGCTGAATCGACTCGGAGGTGGCTAGGACCGGTTTTATATTCAGGCCACTCAACGTCTTCAGCGATTCCAATCCGTGTGGGTCGAACAAGCGACTGGTGGCCACCTCAACTCCCACGACGGTTTGCCGTAGTGGCAAGAGTTGCTCCTTGATCAGGATACGCGCCGGAAACATCGAGAGTACGTCTTTGTCAATCTCAAGCGCCTCAAGGGAAGTGAATTCGAGCCCGTATTCCTTTGCCAACCACTGCAGAGTGCTTCCTTCAGAAGACACGTTTACCTGGGATTCAGACGCAGGCAAGGAAGCAATCCTCTCCGCATCCAGAGCAGATATACTGCGACCCTCAACCAACCGCTGTAACAGTTGACTCAATAGCAATTCTCCTTCAAAAAAATATCAGTGGATGACTTAATTCAATAAACCCGACAGAACAGCCTGTGCCTCCTGCTTTACCGTCAACAACTGACGAAGACTTTCCTGGGCTTTCTTAAGTTTTGCCTCACGAGCCTTGCGGTCGGCTCGATAGGCGGCGAGCTTTGCCTTGATCTCTCCTTTTGCGGGGTTTTCCTTTTCCAGAAGATCCCGAAGTTCACTAGTTGGAGTCTTTTCAGTGGAAGAATCGCCACCACGACCTCTGCGACTGCCTCCAAACATACTCATCATCCCGGATGCACCTGAGATTCTGTTGTCCATTACAGCCTGAACCTTGGGCTGGACCACCTTCCACTCGGCAACGGAAAAACCGAGGTTTTCTCGATATCGCTCCATAATTCGCTCCATGATCTGGGATCGATCAAAGCCGCCACGACTACTTCGATCCCCCCTTTCACGACCACTTCGATCACGGTTACGATCGCGCTCTTGAGCTGAAATATCCACGGTAACACTGGCAAAAACCGCAGTTACCACCAATAATGACAATGATTTAATATATGCATTCATAATGCCTGAACATACCTTATAACGCTTAAATTCGAATTGAAGTTACAGGAAAAGCCGGTTAGCACGATAATAGTTTGTTAGAGACAGGCATATAGCTAGAGGCAGGATGGTCTATGTCAGATGCACGTGTGAGTTGATAGGCAGCGAGGCCAACACAAAGCCCAAACTGCCGACTCGGCGTTTAGCGTGGATGCCACGGGGACACAACGGTTAAAGACCAATGAATGCTCAGCGGCAGTCCGGTTTCCAGCAGTGATGGCAGCATTGAGTTTCCCTAGGGATTCCTGAGTCGGGACGATATTTAATGAGTCTTATCGCCAACGACGGCTACAAACTTTTGGCTGAAGCTGGATTTATAGAACAGAAGACTAACGGTGACCCTTTGATCAACATTACGCGCAACGCAAACGGGAACATCACAGTCTCCCTCGAAGACAAGCTGCAAACCGCCCTGTTCGGGCGAAGCATCCGGTAACTTGGCAAGCGGTGGGGCAGCGCGATCTCCTCTAGTGAGCTACTTGAAGAGACTGAAAATAGGGTTGCATCTGGAAGTAACTGTTTGATCTCGACCACGGTTTGGCCTTGCCCAAGTGACAGGCCAGAATTATGCCATGTCTAGACGTTGAACGATTTCTGCAACTGGAGCCTACGGCAAGTCGCAGCGCCCAATTCTTGGTAGTGTAAAGTTCAAATGGAAGGTGGTTAAACTCTACCCTTGCGCTCTCTCTTGATGCTTGCCAGACTTTATCCAGCTTAACTCTGTCAGATCATGAAAATAACAACAAAGGGAAATGGGTTCTGCCTGCTCGGTGCGGTAGTATTGCTGACATCAGCCATCTCCTCCATCGCTGCACCAAAGAAGTTGCTGGTGGTGACTGTGACCAAGGGATACAGGCACGGATCCATCCCCACTGCCGAAAAGGTGTTGGGTGAGTTGGCCGCAAGCAACGACGACATCGAGGTGGATTATGTGCGCAATGATGAGGATATGAAGAGCAAGATGTCTCTCGACGCTCTCAAGGGGCAGGATGGCGTGATTTTCGCCAACACCACGGGGGACTTGCCGTTGCCTGACAGGGAAGGTTTTGTGAAGTGGATTCGCTCCGGCAAAGCGTTTATAGGGATGCACAGTTGCACTGACACCTTCCATGGTTTTCCGGACTTTATCGAGATGCTCGGTGGCGAATTCCTCACACACCATGCCCAGGCGACTGTGGAGTGCCTCAATCAAGACCCTCTCCATTCCGCGGTCAGCCATTTTGGCGACGCTTTCACTGTTCATGACGAAATTTATCTACTCAAGAACTTTCACCGTAATCGCGTTCACGGCCTGCTTACTCTGGACAAGCACCCCAACACCAAAGCGCCTGGGGATTACCCTATCTCATGGTGTAAACAGGTCGGCAACGGGCGTGTTTTTTACACATCGCTTGGCCACCGGAAGGATGTTTGGGAAAACAAAGAATATCAGGCGCACGTCCTTGGCGGGGTGCGGTGGGCACTTGGTTTGGCCAAGGGAGATGCCAAGCCGCAAGACACTCGTTACACCGTCAGCAAAGGTGAAAAGAAAGACGGATTTAAACCGCTTTTCAACGGAGTAAACCTGACCGGATGGAAACTCCGAAACCCAGACAGCCTAGAGAGTTGGAGTGCGCAAAACGGGATGCTGATCAACACGACACCCTCCGGCAAGCATGGCACTGACATCGTGAGTGTTGCAAAGTTTCATAACTTTGTCTTACGTTACGATTACATGATTCCCGCTGGTAGTAACAGTGGGATGTATTTGAGAGGCAGAATCGAGGTGCAAATCCTCGACGACCATGCACACGGCAAACCCGAACCGGGCGGCAACGGTGGAATTTACAGCTTTGCAGCACCGTCAAAATTTGCCTCGCGCAAACCGGGCCAATGGCAATCCGTAGAAGCCAGCATCCGAGGTGACCGTGTCAGTGTGACGTTAAATGGCGCTAAAATCCATGACAACTTGAAGGTGGACCGGGGAACGGGCGGCCAATTGGACAACAACGTTGGCTCGCCCGGCCCAATCATGATTCAAGGGGACCACGGGATGATCGCCTTAAGGAATATTCGAATCAAGCCGTTGAATTGAGTAATTGCAGAGTGGCTTCGATTGCTCACCGAGCGGTCAATTCCCCTCAGTCAGCGTAACCGTCCGCATAAATTCAGACAGCAAATAGGAGGCTGTCGGTGACGAAGCTTTACATTAAGCACTTGGTTTGATTTTGCCTTGAGCCGTAGGTCTCAGCTGCGAGATCGAATTGGCCGCTAGCTCAATCCTTTAAATGAACTAACCGAGAGAATACCTCGTTAGTATTATTTCAATTTATTATTGATAACACCCCAATGCTCTCGCATTCTTCTGCCGTTACTCGTATGTTACGTAAATTAAAAACATCGACTTACTTTAAATCGCCCCGCACTCGGGCCCTGCTCGGATTCACTTTGATCGAGTTGCTTGTCGTCATTGCGATTATTGCCATCCTTGCGAGCATGCTGCTGCCAGCGCTTGCCAAGGCCAAGGCCAAAGCACATCAGATCTCCTGCATGAACAACTACCGACAGCTTCAGTTTTGCTGGCAAATGTATGTTGACGACAACAATGACCACCTCCCACCGAACGCCACTATCAGTGGCAGTTCTCGTGGCACTTGGTCTGCCACCGCAGCGACTTGGATCAACGGCAACGCCTATTCTGACACCACGGATCAAAATATTCGCAAAGGTGTCCTTTTCAAGTACAACGACTCGGTCAAAATATATAAGTGCCCTTCCGACATTTCCACCGTACTCGACCGCGGCAAGATCCCTCGTTTTCGCAGCGTGGCAATGAATATGCACATGAATCACATCCCTGATCCACGAGATCGCACGAGTTGGCACAAGTTCTCCGAAATTGTCTCACCGCCGCCCTCCAATGCATTCGTGTTTATCGACGAGCACGAGGGCAGCATAGACAACGCACGCTTCACTGTTACCCAACGGCACGAATGGCGCTGGATCGACTTCGCCGGAACGCGGCATGATAACGGGTGCGTGCTTAGTTTTGCTGATGGCCACTCCGAACTTTGGAAGTGGAAAGAAGCGCGCACACTGGAAATTTCACAAATGAACGGTTGGATACAGGGCCAGACCGGTGTGTTTGGCAAGGACCGCGACCTTCGGCGCATCTACGACGCCATTCCAGAAATCCCGCTTTAAGCCGAATTCAATCAATCTTACCGATGCAATAAAGAAAGTTCTCTCCTCTCAAAAAAAGTTCATCGCCCACCAGCGCGGCCGATGAACTGAAATGGTCGCCCAACTCATTCAATGCCAACGCCCTTGCCTCAGCCGTATCGCTGATGACCAGCGTTTTCCCGTTTCGATCGGTTACATAAATACGACCCGCAGCTGCTACCGGCGAGGAATAGATATTGAAAACTGAACCCAAACGAAACGGTCCACTTGGCTCGTTGCCTGTGCGTGCGTTCACTCGGGACAACACTCCCTGATAATGACGCAGGTAATACAGCCAACCGTTGTAGAGTAATGGCGAGGGCACATACGCGGTCCTGCGATTTTTTTGCCATGCGACCTGCTCCGTACCGGTCAGGTCCCCCCGCGCCCCTGCCAAGCGGATCGCAAGCAGGGCCTGCTTCTCATAACTGCCCGAGGCAAACACTATGCCGTCGGCCGAGACCGGCGAAGCTACGATGTTCCCCGGCAATCCACCTACCTCCCAAATCAGTTGGCCCGTTTTTAAGTCATACCCACGCACACGCTTGGTACCGCTGACCGCCACTTGGAATCGGCCATCATGTTGGACGACGATGGGAGTTGCCCATGATGTGACCTCATCCCTTGATCGGCGCCATAGTTCCTTGCCAGTACGCTTGGACAATGCAATGATGAACGATTCTCCCTCGTGATCCCAAACCACCACCAGCGTGTCTCCTTGAAGCACGGGTGACGATCCCTCCCCGTGGCCATGTTTCACCTGCATATCCCCAAAAACCTTCGACCAAACCAGCCTCCCACCATTATCGAGACAGTACAGACCGTTTGAGCCAAAAAAGGCGAACACATGTTCGCCGTCGGTCACTGGCGAGTTCGACGCCCATGTAGCCGACTCGTGCGTGCTCTCGTGCGGTTGGCGCGTCGCAACAGTCCGTCGCCAAGCCACCTCTCCGGTCTGGCGGTCGAACGCCATCACAGCAAACTGATGTTCGAACATCGGGTTCATGTTGTTGTGGGCTCCGTCGGAGATTGGGCCTGCGAACGGCTTTTTTGATCCAGTTTCCTCGGCGGTGGTGACGAAAACCAGGTTCCCCCAAACAATCGGCGACGAGTGCCCAAGGCCAGGCAGACCCTTTTTCCATCTGACATTTTTGGTCTCACTCCATTCCTCTGGCGGATTGGCCCTCGGCCCGACTCCAGTAGCCAGTGGCCCGCGCCACTGGCCCCACTGCACGAGTGGATCTGCCTCTTGGCTAAATATTGCTCCGGGCTGCAACAATATTCCGCAAAGCAGCGCCAATCCGAGTCTGTCTAATAACATTGGATTGATAATTATCTTCATGCTGAGATAGTAACGCGCAAGCTTCCTTGTTGCCCTACAATTTCAATCCGGAAGAACTTGCCTATAGAGTTTGTGTTTTGTCCATCTCTCGGACCGCTCATTTTGTGAACCCCATCTTCCGAATGTCATAGCAGACCTGAGATAGAGTAGGGTGTTATTTCAGCGAACAATCCAGCCCCAGCGTGCCGTTCAATGATGTAAGGTAGTCACTGCTCATTGTGAACTTCAAATCGCTCTCCAGCTTGGCCAACCGCTTGGGCAAGCCAAGGCGAATGGCTTCTTCGCTGTGACTTTCCTTGTCGAGATACGACTTAATATAATCCGCTTGGTTTTTAATCCAAATTACATCCCGTTCCTGTCTGGCTTTAAGCCGGGCCTGATACCATTCTTCGGTCTGAACTTTTTTATAGTCAAACAGGTTGCGTATTTCCGAGTCGGTAGCGATTTTACCCTCGAACTGCCCGTGCGCCATGATATGCAGCAAGGCCTTGAGTGGCGGGACGGCATCGTCGATGGAACCGTCCTTGAAATAGTTGCCTGCAATACGCTTCTGCGTCTCGACGATGTTGTTTACACCGTCCACAAAATCTCCAATCCCTTGCAACTCGGGTTTGAGCATGTCGGGCGGGACGACTGAATCCGGGTTGGTGAATATCCTCCCAAAGAAATCGAGCACAAAACGGCTGGTCATCCGAAAACCCAAACGACTGGCCATTACAGTTTGGCCGTTGTGATCGAAGTCCTCAACCTTCTCGAGATAGCCCTCTTTGATGAGGTAATCAGCCCGGCGCTCTTCGACTGACATTCGTGCCCAAAGCTCTGGTATCAGCAGGCTGATGTCGTGATCCACGCGATATTTTGGCCCGATATAACCTGCCGCCGTCGTAAAGCAGTCGTCGCCTGTCAGCATGTAACTAACCAGTGCGTTGTTCAAATCGACAACCGGCAAAAGGGCGTTGAATGGCCCCTTGGTCAGGGCACCCTCAGAACCTGCCCCAGTAGTTGAAGGTGACTTACCGGTAAGCGAACTTACAAAATCCATGAACAGTTCCGGCAATTCCTGATAATGGATCGGCCCATACACCGCCAAGGCGCGAATGCCGGCCTTGGCGTTGGGCGGGTTATTTCGGCGTCCGGCCAAGACTGCATCCACTGGGTTCAATACCGCTTGACCTAGAGGGATTCGGCGGTACAGGCGTGCCCCGACCGTTGCGAGGTACCGCCCCTTGGAATCCTCCAGATCGGGCCGGCTTTGCAGATACCGAGGATTCTTCGTCGGTTTGCCATCGACAATTCGTGGCAACGCCGAGGAAACCATGAACTGGCGGGTCTTAGAATCGTCGAGAAAATTGCGAAACAATTTCTGCAACCCAGCAGTGTAATTCCCGAATTCCAGTGCGTTCTCAATTTCCTCTGTCGCCGTTTCCTTCGAGAGAGGATGATAATTTGAGGCAAACAGATCGCATCGGCAAAAATCCGACTCTGTTTTTTTGTCGTAACCGCGCTGAACCGCATCGTCAGGTCTCTGAAACAGCCTATATTCACAGTTGGAAACAAATTTCACAGAGGATCGTGAATCGTCCGCTTTCCTTCCTGATAATTTGTCAGCAGGGACAACAGTGCTGGCGCTAATATCATCCTCACGCTGCAGCTTGACGCTCGGAATAAAATCCTTTCGAAGTGTGAAGGTCCGCCAAAGCATCTCCTCGGTGAACCCAACCCTCAGGTACTGGGCAACTAGTTTCTGTTGTCTGTACTTGAGTTCCTTGCCCGGTTTTCCGTTGACAACATCCACAGAGAAATGGCTCCGCCATTCCCCTTCCCACTCTGGTTTATAAAAACGCTTAATGGTAAACACCAGATCCTTCACGTGCATCGGAAGACTTTTTAACCACTCGTTGTACTCCTCCGTGTAGGCTCGACTGGGTGTTAGCAGTTTGATTACAGAACCCAGCGACCTGCGTTCATCGAGCACGCTGCGCCCCAGCTTCACATCTGGCGGGTTTTTGAACCGGTCAGAGTAGTTCCGTTGAAGGATTTGATCCGCAGCCTCCATGTCATCTTGAAAATCTGCGATAAAAACTGGCCCGGCCAAGATGGCATCGCTAATGGATTTGGAAATCTCCGACTTTCCACCGCCGGACACCGTGCATGGCTTGTGGCAAGTAATACCCTCGGCAGCTGTTCCAACCAAACGCCAGTGTCCGCCAACAAACCGGCGTGCCATGGACAACTTGTAACCCGACGGCAGCACGTAAATAACACCCGGCGAGAACCGAATGCTTCGGGCTGTGCCATTGGATGACCAGTTGATACGCTGCTCCCTCAGCGAAATACGGGAGTTTTCTGGGATGTATTGAATGTCCGGAAACTGCTTGTCAATTGCGTATCCCTCGGGCTGCATCTCCATCAACTCTCCACACAACTCCAGCATCCCGTCAAATGTGTGATCCACCTCCTTGACAAAGCTGCTAAGTTGAAAGTCCTCCCCCAAATCGTAGCTGGAAAAAGCGATGGCTCCGCCGGCGTGTTCCTCCTCAGCGTTTCCCAGCAAGTTGGCAGAAAAACTAATCTGAGTCTTCACTTCCTTTTTGCAGTAGCCGAAATAATTATCGGCGATGAGCGTGACCATCACCCCGGAGGCATCCCGGCAGGCCACCTTGAATCCGCCGCCGTCGTTGTAACGTTCCTCCGAAGATTCCCAGCACATGCCATCCCTCTTCTGTCGCTCGCTAGCCTCAGACACATGAGGCAATCCAAGTTCCTTCTTGCCTAACAAAACAAGATGCGGGGCAAGCACCACGCAACCGGTGTGCCCTGTCCAATGTTCAGGATCCAGCGCCGCATCGTTTTCCATCAGGTAGGGATCACCGGCATTGCCAAAAATCGACTCCACGAAATCCAAATTTGAGACCAGGCTGCCTGGCGCAAAAAAACGGGTCTCCAACGAGCGCTCCTCACAGACGCCCTCAACTCCGGGCATGACCAACGGCCGCAGTAACAGCGATACAAACAACCGCGCCCGTTCTTCCTGCGAACTGGTGAACGGGATCTCCATTATGCTTTTGGGAGGGGAAAGCGCTTGCCCGAGAAGCGCCGCGAAAACGTTTCTCGGTACAACCTTTTTGTCGTTTGGCACGGGCAAACCACCCTCCACGATGTGAAACACACCCTTGGTGGTCCGTCGATCGCTCCTTGGATTATGCAATACTCCCTGCTCTATTCGGTACGATTCAACGTACTCGGATGCGTACGAGTCCTTGTCAGGCGGCAGGGACAGGGTGCGGGACAGTCCGTGGTGTTCCAATTGCAGGGCATTGGTAGGCAAGCGGGGGATGTCGCAACCGCAACCAGCAAGATAACGATCTAAAAAAAACTGTATTCTCTTGTCCGCCGGGCAGTGGTACTCCGCAAGCAATCGGTTCTTCTCTTGAAGATTGGCCAGAAGGTGTTTGCTGCTTTTGAGAAGTGCAAACTCGCTCTCTTCGCCAACGATCGGTTGGCCGCGAAACCACAGTTTGGCATTAATCACTTCTGCCAAGCGCCGTCTGTCCTTATCAGAGTTCAGGTTTACCCCAAAACCAAGCTGCCTCTTCAACTCCTTTACATCGTCCAGATTCATCGTCAAAGGCCCATTATCGTCTTGCACGACGAAATGTCAGGGAAAAACCGGCGTGTGACTTCCGCGATCGATCCCAAACCCGACCTGATGTAGAGTGACTGCATGTCACAGGACGAACGACTGGTAAACATCGAGTCCGACCTGACCCACTTGGAGAAACTGGTGGAGTCACTCAACCAAACTATTATCGAGCAGGGCAAAGTGATCCAGCAAATCCAGATACAGGTGCAACGCCTCACTACCGACTTGGAGTCGAAAGAGATTGATACGATCAAGAACAACGTCACTAAACCGCCTCACTATCAGTGAGCGCAAACCAGCGATCCAACGTCCTGCTGACTAGCTGTGCCGGTTGTGCCCAGTTGATGCACCACCACTGAGGCGGCCGCCATTGCCAATGTCATGGCCTCAGCCATCTCCGCTCCCGCGGCCAGGGCCATTGTCAAGTTAGCCATCACAGCATCGCCGGCACCGACGATGTCGATCTCGCCCCGCAACGGTTGACACGGCACATGTTCCGGAACCTCCCCCGGCTTGGCCCCGGCGATGCCATCCTCGCTCAGGCTCACGAACACCACCTGACCTCGCTCAGTGGCCAAGTGGCCGATCGCCGTACACAACTCAGCCAACGGCATGTCCGCCGGTTCACCGGTCAGCACGGCGAACTCCTCTCGGTTCATCTTCAAGCCAACGGAAGGGAAATGGCCTAGCCCCCGGCGACTGTCCGCCAGAATCAGCAGATCGGAGTTGTCGCGCCGGAGTTGGGCAAGCGCATCCAGCACACCACCGGCCAACACGCCTGTGTCTGCCTCGTCCACCTGCTCCAGCAACACCATCGCGTCCACCCGCTTGGCCAAGGCATTGAGCGATTCAACCGTTCGCTCCTGCACCGAGCTAGGCGTGCGCGCCCAATTCTTGAAATCAAGCCGGTTTAACTCCCTTGGCGATTTGCCCGACTCCATCATCAGCGGCTTAGTGTAGGAAAATGTTCTCCGCTCAGGCGACTGGAAAAAATGTCCCAGTTCCACACAACCCACTTGGTCTAGCGCACGCATCAACTCGTACCCCTCGCCATCTTCGCCGGCAAAACCCACCGGGAACACCGTCCCCACGCCAAGTGCCGAGAGGTTATTCAGAATGGTGCCGCAACCGCCGGGCTGCGAACGCACCCGGGCCACGTTGAAAACGTCGAGCCCTGTCTCAATCGATATTTCCGCTCGCGCCGGGTCGATTTCAAGATATCGATCGAGGCAAAAATCCCCGACCAACGCCACCTGAAGACCGGAGTAGCGTCCAACGATTTCTGCGAAGCGATCCTCTTTCACAGCCTGTCGTAGCCGCCCAGCGCGCGGGACAAATGTTGGACGAAGGCCAAGTTGTCACACTGCAGATAATGCATCGCGCCCCCCATGCGCGAGTAGCTTTTGCAAAAGCGCAAATAGTAGGCCGGGCTCGTGTTAGGCGGCTCACCCCGTGTCCAGTCCCAGTTCCCGCCGTCCTGCAAATCCACCACGTACATCGAGTGATCCCGAACGATCTCCCGCCCCTCCTGCAGGCGTATGTGGTTCACGCAACTCAGCGCCTTCTCGAACACCTGCGGTCCCATTATGGCCGAGCCAACCGACAACGCCACGCCGCCGTCAAGTTGCTCAATCGTCCCGGCAAACTTCTGAAAATCGACCTGCGCCGCCCGGCCAATTGCCGCGCCGTTGAACATCGGATGATTCGAAATGATGTCGTACCCGATACCCGGATGCACCGTCATTGGCACCCCGTGTCGGTAGGCCGATGCCACAACCGACGCCTGCTTCCATCGGTGCTCCAATGCGATTCGCCCCTCCGGCACGAAGCCGTCCTGAATGACGCGGAGCAACTCCGCCCGGGCCGCAGTCAACTCGTGTGCCGGCTCCAACGCAACCAGATCGGCCAACTCTTTCGCCGTCGGAAGATCGACGCCGTCGCCGTCAATCAACCGGCCAAGCGCCTCCCCGTAGCCAAATCCCTCAATCCCCCCTGCGAGCAACGCCAAGTGGATGATCCTCCCGGTTTCCTCCCAAGTCCCAAACGTTCCGGTCGCGACGTTCGAGCGAACGCACTCTGTCGAACGACCAAGCCAAGCGTACTCCCAGTCGTGAATCGTCCCGGCGCCGTTGGTGGCCAAGTGAGACAACCAGCCATCGGCGATCAATTTGTCGAGCACCAGCGCGGCGCCGTTTTTGATCAGATGCGCCCCGTAAATCATCATCACCGCTTTGCCATTGGCCTTGGCTTCGCGGATGCGCCCCGCGCACTCCTCCACTTGGCTCAACAGCCCGGCGCTAATCTGCGCCGGCTCAGCCTCAAGAGGCACAAGCACTTCTTCGACCGTGCTCAGGCTCTTGCGCTTGGCCAAAGGAAGCGGCTTGATTTTCTGTAAATCTACTTTGTTGCCGATCATTTTCCCTCGATCACATCCACCAATACGGCTGCGTCCCGGTAATCCGGCACAACAATGTCGGCGCCGACGCCGAGCAGTCGTTTGCGCTTCCACTCGTCAAACTGCCCCGAACCGTTGTTGGCCTCGTCGCTGGCTACCGCCACTGCAAGCCCGCCCACATCCTTGCCGTTCTCGATCTCCACATACCCATCGCCAACCACCAGCAACCGATCCCCCTCCACCTTGTTCTCACGGAGGATTCGCTCGATCACCTGTTTTTTGGAGAAGCTTTTGTAATCATCCTGCGCCCCGTAAATGTGCTCGCCAAAATACGGGCCAAGCCCGAGCAAACCGGCTTCGCGCCTGACAAACGGCTCATCCGTCCCGCTAGCCAGATAAAGGTTCCATCCCCGCTCCCACAGACTGTCGAGCAACGCGATCGATCCATGCAGCAAAAACTCCACCGGCTCGGCGTCACCATCGGCCAAACGACTGACTCGGGACTGAATACGAACCTCGAGCCGCCGCAGATACTCATGCTTGTACTCCAACGGATCAAGCGCCTCACCGCCGCGCTCGGTCACGTGCTCGGCAAATTTCATCATCTGAAAGATCGTCTGCTTGCCATTCAGCGTCATGATGTCATCCAGCAGCATGGCACGCACCTTGTCCGGCTCATCCCCGTCAACCGGCGGCAGCATCTCCTCAAACATCGGCAGCATCACCTCCGGCCAACCCTCCCGAACCAGCGACAGAGTGCCGTCGAAGTCAAACACAACATGCTCAATGTTTGGGCGTGGGACGAAATGGCTCGCGAACTCCACCTTGCCAGTGAATTGCTTGGTTAAGCTGTCATGATGGGTCAAAGAAGCGGTGTTTGTCATAAAACTGCGCTTGACCATCGTAACCGTCCACCAAGACACAGTGAAGCAGAATCTCCCGGACACTGTGATCAAAACGGCCAAAACGCTTGCAGTTCAGCTTGGTAATGGGTTTACTGTTCCCGCGCTATTGGCGCATTTCATATGGCAACAGAAAAAAAAGAATTCAAGACAGAAGTCCAGCAACTGCTCGATCTGGTGATCCACTCGCTCTACTCGAATAAGGACATTTTCCTCCGAGAACTCATTAGCAACGGATCGGACGCGATCGACCGACTGCGCTTCGAGGCTCTCTCCGACAAGGATCTCATCAAGGACGACTCGGAGTTTCGGATCAAACTCTACATCGACAGCGAGGCCAAGACGCTGCGGATCGAGGACAACGGCATCGGCATGACCCGTGAGGAACTCGAGACCAACATCGGCACCATCGCCCGCTCCGGAACACGTCAGTTCATGGAGGAGTTGAAAAAAGGAAAAGCAAAGGACAACCCGGAATTGATCGGCCAGTTCGGCGTCGGCTTTTACGCCGCATTCATGGTCGCCGACAAGGTGACACTCAAAACCCGCCCAGCCGGCAGCGACGAGTCGTGGACGTGGGAATCGAGCGGCGGCGGCTCTTCCGAAATCTCCAAGGGGGGCCGTGACAAGCGCGGCACTGAGATCACCCTGCACCTCAATGAAGACTGCGGAGACTACATCGTGGAATTCAGGCTTCGGCAGATTATCAAAAAATACTCCGACTTCGTGGAGTACCCCGTCGTGATGGACATCACCCGCGACGAAACCCCGATGGACGACGAAGGCAAACCTAAG
>PVBE010819062.1_pt1 | contig 15664 bp, 10 predicted proteins | sample 1631181 | NCBI WGS metagenome assembly PVBE01 (sample SAMN08397723, study PRJNA350692) | Marine metagenome, whole genome shotgun sequencing project. | isolation source: water | place: Pacific Ocean | collected 2012-04 | reverse complement strand
TCGTAAAGAATTAGATGAGGTTGTTGGGCGCGATTTTATCAAATACGCCAACCGCCACACCTCAAGTGGTGACAAATTTATTGTCGGCCTGGTACACGGGCAAAGCCCCAGCGGTGCTTACCAATATATTATAGAACACATTTTTGAAATCAACTGCCCTGAGTTGCTCCGATTCACTTTTGTGAATTCACCTTTGAGGAGACAACGAGACCTGGTAGATGTATTAGATGCGGGGGAATTTTTGAAAGAACTAATCAAACGTGGCCACATCAAAAAAGACCAGGTTCTGGGCAGCAATCTGAAACGCGAAAACATTGAAGACTTCTGTGAAGAATTCAATGTTCGATTTCAGAAATATCTTGACCGAAACAAAAAACAAGGATTGGATTACGCCTTTTTAAGCACCAATCCTGAAGGTAACGTTGCAGGTATTTCGCGGAATTCAACGGCTTTTGAATCTACCCGCATTGCTGAAGTGGTCCTAGACCGCAGGCAGGATAAGGAGATGACTGTTACGCCTCACTTCCTTCAAAAAACCAATCGAATAGCATTTCTGGCAACCAAAGCAGACAAACGGAGAGCCCTGGCCTGGCTGTTTTCTCACTGGGGGCAACCCAATGAGTCCCCAAGTTTTCTCCGCTATACCCCTAACGCCAAAAAGTGCATGACTGTTTTTGTTGACGATGAAGCGCTTACCTGGCCACTTATTGAGGTAAAACGTGAAACGCCTTGGGGCACCACCAATGTAAAGGTTGATTTACCCTACCCTTATACCCGATGGGAAGGCTCTAATCTTCCAGTAGTTGTGATGATACATGGTTTCCTTGGTCTGAACTCGTTCGATGGCTTAATGACAAGTATTGCCACACACAAATACATTCCGGCTGCAATGCACTATGGAAGCATCCCAAATGATTTACCACCCTCGGAGTACTCTCGACATATCGTCAATAATACAAATGCTGTGGTTACATGGTTTGGTGAACGCGGACACCCTGTATATATTTTTGATCATAGCATGGGAAACATCTACTTCCAGATTATCGACAAGGAGTTTCACAAAATGGAAGGCATAAGGAAATACTTGAAAGGTAGAATTGGTGCCAATCCTTTTTTTGGTGAAGAGTCCAAACATGCCTTGATAGGATTTTTTGATTCGGTAATTATTCCCTCACTTTCATTTGGGAGAAACACCGTGGAAAAAACCATGTTTGTTACCATGCGAAGAATTGTTCCGTTCGACTCCAAAAATGGAGTTCGAAAGCGGGGCATCAACCTGGCCGAATGGTTGATCAGCAAAGACACCGATATACGCGACAGGGTATGGGCGGCAGTGAAAAGCCGTATTCTTTATTTGATGACCACCATCGGATCACTGCCTCCCATCTACAGGATTCCGATTGAAAAAGCTTTGAATCGCTTACCGGCCAAAGTCTTTGCTCTACAGATACATTCGGCATTGGAAGAATCGAAATTGTTTGATACGAACACCGGCCTTAAAAACATAGAAAAGGAAAACATTCCAGTGCTTATCCTGAAAAGCAGGCGCGATGTGGTGGCCAAATATGTTTCGAGAGTTTATTCCCGCAGCCCCCAAACAGAGGTGATGGATGTTACCAGACGACATGAGAAAGACTTGTTTCGCGAGCACCTTTTTCACATGGTAGAACCGTTGAAAGCCACGGAAATCATCGAAGATTTTATTACAAAAAGAGAGATGGAGTTCTCGGAAAAGCCAGACTAACGGCTTTCGCAACACGCTGTCAATAGCTCAATTAATATTTGTTGACAGATGCTTTGTTTCTTAACTTTGGATTACATCTATTTCCTAATGATCTGGATAACCAATATATTGGAAAGTCTTGAATTGGACATAAATCATGTATCCTCTCCATAACACCCCAAACTGCTTCAATCATGAAAACTTCGAAATCAATTGTTCATTTAATTTTTTGCCTTGGCCTGTCTTGCCTGTTATTGTCTCAGCATCAACACACGCAAGCCCAGGGTCTCACGGTTATCACTACTCCATTTAACGTTTCCTGCAATGGCGGAAGCGATGGTTTAGTAGCTTCCCTGGTAGTTGGCGGAACACCACCTTATTCCTATATATGGTCAACCGGCAATACCTCGCCTAACATAAGTGCTTTGCCGGCCGGTTTATACAGCGTAACAGTGACCGACACTAGTGGCAATGTGGGCCAGGCATCTGCAGTGGTAAATGAACCTCCAGCGCTGAGCCTCACATTTCACATCACCAACGCTATTGGGTCAGGTGGTTCGGATGGTGCAATTGATTTGGAAGTGAGTGGCGGAATTATCAGCTATTCCTATTTATGGTCGAACGGAGCAACCACAGAAGATCTTGTGGGGCTATCAGCCGGAGTCTATTGTGTAACCATTGTAGATGGAAACGGATGTACTACAAGTGGTTGCGACACCGTAATGGAAGGCGCTGCGGCATACTGTCCGATCCAGGGTCTCGACCAGGTGCTTGGTATTTTCAGAACTATATGCCTTGGCGGAACCTGCCACAATAGCGCAAATGACAATGGCTATGGCGATTTTACATTCCTAAATGGAAGGTTCGACCAGGGGGCGGTTACCTCTGTTCGACTTGTTCCTCATGCCATTGGTATGGCACCTGGTCCATTCGTATGGAAAATCTGGCTGGATGCCAACCAGGATAAAGATTTTACGGATGCCGGTGAAATGATATTTAACCATACAACAGCTTCAAGCGACACGGTGATGGGACAAATCACAATCCCCGCAAACGCCCTTTCCGGACCTACGCGCCTGAGAGTTGCCATGGGGAATGTACTTGGCGGGCCCTGTGACGATCCACCATTCGGAGAAGTTCAGGACTACACATTAATTGTATCGGTACCCTATTGCGGGGATGTTGTGGTGGATAATTCCAGTAGTTGGATCGAGGGATTTTGCGTGAACGCGCTGTGCCTGACCTCTGGAGCAGATGCGGGTGGGTTCAGATTGGTGACTACTTCACAAACTTTGGTGGCAGGTAATCCGTTCAATGTTACCCTTACTCCTGGATATGGCGGAACTCCTGTTCCCGTGAATTGGAAAATATACCTGGATGGAAACAGGGATGGTGATTTTGAAGACATTGATGAAATGTTATGGAGTTCTACTTCCGCATCGGACCAGGTTCAAAACGGCAGTTTTTCAATTCCTGCGAGCTTTAACAATGGCAAAACACGCATTCGTTTTATGATGAGCCAAGCTCCGATCAATGGAGCTTGCGATGCCATTTCAAACGGAGAGGTGGAAGAATTCAAAATCAGGATAACTGGTGGAAGCCCAACCCGATTGATGGAACCTTCACTATATTCGAAACAACCTGAAATAAGAAATCAGATTGTTTCCGTTTCGCCCAACCCTTCAGCTTCAACGGTTTGGGTCGATTTTGTACAACCTCTTGAAGGAAACTCAAAAATAGTGCTGATCGATCTCTTTGGAAATGATTGCAGAGAACTGTCGGAAGTTTACGATGCAAGAGTAGCCATTGAAAAAGGGAACTTGGCAGCTGGAATATATTTCCTGAAAGTTGAAGGAAAAGTGAACCAAACAACCAGAATCGTTTTTCAATAAACGATCAATAATTCTTTTCCAGCGTATTGTTCAAAGGCTTGTGGATACTACAACCACTCTTTGTTATTAGCTCTGTGCATCGGGAACACCATCACCTTCATCATCGAGAATTATTTGGTAGTTGGAAACTGAGCATTGGTTCACGAAGATGCTCTGAGAAGAAATGCAATTCGCAGAGCGTGAACATTCTATTTTCATTTGTGGGGTAATTTTGGATTTTGTGTATATGGAATGACAAAACCGTTCTACTGCGGTGGCCAACGAAAATCCTTGATGTTGGTAGAACGAACTTTGATGATGCCATCCTTTTCCAAAACCTGCACAAATGGATTGGAATCCGAGGCATCTGAAAATTCAAACACCTCCCCGGTGAATGCCCTGAAAGTCAGTTTCCACTCGTCAGAAATGGCCCGATAGTTTTTCCTGTCACCCCAATCCATTTGCAGGAATTCCTCTTTTGTGGTAACATCGGTTTCAGTCATCCTTTTGTCGTAAACGAAGTGAAAGGTTACTGATCCGCTTTCGCCAAACTTGTTGAAAAATGTCTCCACCATATAACATACTTTTCCTCCCTCATCCTGCCGTTTCGTGATCCAATCCACACCTTCCTTGCCCCGAACGTTATCCATCACCAGGTGAATGCTGCTTTTCACCACGTTTGGATCGTTTGGTACGCTGGCACAATGGGTTTTAACCAGATCGCGTGCCGAAGAGTGTTGAACAACAGGTTGCGTTCTTCGTGTAACAGTGGTGGTCCATTCCTTAGAGGTTTTGTCCTGAAAAGTAACTTCACCGGGGCTGTTGGGCAGTAAAACAAAATACCTTTGATGCACCACGGTATGATATTTATGTATGAACCAAAAACGGGTGGTTCTGAAAGGGATGGTCACTTTTAAAGGGACGATAACCAACTCACTCGATTTAGTCAGCTTGGCTAATCGACCCCTTGGCATTTTAAACGTAATAGTTTCACTGGTGAAAGACTCCAGATCACGCACCGTATCAGCAACGTGCAATTTGGGAACATCGCGACCGAAGCTCTCCATTCCAAAATTACCTTCAATGTCGAATTCAGGATCTTTTCCGTAATAAGGCACAATAAAGAACTGCCGATCAACCCCGTTTAGGATTGGAGTGGATTCATCCATACCAAGTTCAGCAATGTAGGCAGTAACGGCTTTTTCCAACGAGTCTTGGTTTTTCAAAGCATCAGATTCATAAGCCGACACCATCCTTGATAACTTTTCTAGACGAGCGCTATCTGCAGTAACCATATTTCCATATTCGTTGTGGAGATACTGAACAAAGAATGCGTTGAAATTATTGATGGCTCGCTGAACCTGTTCGCCCACGGGAATACGGTAGGTTATATTAGAAAGATCGCTAGAAAGAACATGCTTTTCTGTTTTTTCTGAGAGACTGGCTGTATAATCACCAATAGTGGCAACAGGGCTTTGAGCCTGTAGCAGATTGATGCTGTACATGAGACAGCAAACGTACCAAAGGGCAATAAGATTGATGCTAAACTTCAATTTGAATGTCGGCTTTTTGAGTCTGGGAGTTCCTTCTGGGTGGAGGTGTTCTTATGAACATTCAGGTAGGAACTTCGTGCCGTAAAATTAAGACTAATACGTTGAAAAGCTACTTTTCCTGGACTCAAACTCAAGTGTTGTTCTTGGGTGAATCTTTGGGGGCAATGGGCAGTATGATGTTGAACTCGCTGAATTCACCAGGTTCGGTATTCACTTTTACTTCACCACGATGTTCGTGCACTATGATGTCGAAAACCATCGACAAACCCAACCCGGTTCCCTGACCGGATGGCTTGGTAGTAAAAAACGGTGTAAAAATCTTCTCCCTGATTTCATCGGGTATGCCGTTGCCATTGTCGTGGATCGTAATTTTTACGTTGTCTTTAATTCGCTTTGTGGAAATTTTTACAAGTGGATCGTACTCCTTTACGAGATCGCTTCCGGTTTCCAAAAGTTGTTTCCGTTTTTCGTGGACAGCATAAAATGCGTTGTTCAAAACATTGAGTAAAACCCGACACACATCCTGGGGAACAGCTTTTATTTCAACTACAGCATCGTCATAATCGGTTTCGAAGCGCGCCTTGAAGGTGGAATCAATACCGCGCATGCCATGAAAAGCCAATTGCACATACTCGTGTACAAGGGAATTTAGTTTCACTTGTTTCTTTTCGCTTGTAGTTTCCCTTGAATGAATGAGCATGTTTTTTACAATACTGTCGGCTCTTCTTCCATGCGCTTGAATCTTATTAATGTTGGCATCAAGATCATTCAACAATTCAGATATTTCTTCGAAATTGAGTTTTGAAACATCTTCGGTCCCTTTGGTAAATTCCAGTTTCAGTTCTTCTCCTATTTCGCCTGAAATATCGCTGAAGTTTACAATGAAATTGAGTGGGTTTTGAATTTCATGCGCAATCCCGGTCATCAATTGACCAAGTGACGCAAGTTTCTCTTGGGTGACCATTTTGGCTTGCGCTTCCTTTAAATTTTTCATGGCTTTTTTGAGCCGGGTATTACTTTGTTTGTGTTTTTCGGTTTGTCGCCTGGCGGCTTCCAACTGATTTGACACCTGCAAGTTGGCAATCAAATCGTTGGACCTTTCATTGAACACTTCCTCATAAATAGCATGATATATTTCATGATGGTAAAGCGCTTTTTCCAGTTCACCCATCTTTTTATAAATCTCTGAATAAGCGAGGTGTACTTCGTAAACAAGCTTTTTTACCTGCGAGTGTTCAGCACTTTGCAAAGCAACTGCCAGGTGCTGTTTTGCTACTTCGAACAATTCCTTGTCAGAAAACAAAATGCCTAACCACTTATTAGCGTCTGCATTGCTTTCCGGATTTTTGAAAGTTGCTGATAGTTTCAGAGCGCGCCTCAGGTATTCTTCTGCTCTATCTAAATTGTGCGTGTCACGCTCCACTTTACCAAGGCTGATGAGAGTTTTCACTTCACCTGCCCGGTTACCCATGCGCACACGAATTTCAAGGCTTTTTGAAAAGTAATCTTTTGCCTCTTCAAACTTCTTCTGCCGATAAAATATCTCACCCATACCATCGTACACTTCACCTTTTCCATACACGTGGTCGAGATCTTTGAACCTCTTGAGGCTTTTTTCAAACTGCTCAATAGCCAATGGGTAGTTCTCCATGGAAATATACACTCCCCCAATGTTGCTCAGCACATTGGCCTCATGAATTACTGATTGGTTTTCAACGAATTGACTCTGGGCCTTTAAGTAATAATCAAGCGCTTTGGGGTAGTCGCCCAATCGTTCGTAAACAATGGCCATGTTATTCATGGGTACACCAAGTTTCTCATGTTGGCCTAGTTTATCCCATGCTTCCATGCACTTAAATCCAAATTCCAGCGATTTGGTGAAATCACCATAACTTAAATGCACAAGTGCAATGTTGCTATAACACGCAGCCTGACCTTCTTCATCACCCAATTCAATAAACAAATCATAGGATTCAGATAGTGCCTTATCTGCCTTTTCGTTTTCAGTAAGGTGCACATTGTTGAAACCGTTTCGCAACAAACCTTCAGCCAGCCCTTGTTTATAACCAATAGACCTGGCTATTTCAATTGCCTTATCGTACAAATCAATGGATCGTCTGATGTCAGATATGCGTACTTCTGCGGCAAGGCGATTGATTGCATCAACCTGGTCCTGATCGTTTTGTGCGGCTTGCACTTCTTTCTCTAGCTCATCAATTTTCTGCGACATCCGGGTAAAGGGGTTAAGGAAAGAAAAATAAGAAAAAAGGAGTCAACAGATAAATCAGATGATAGGAAAGGTTACATCGGGTATATGTTCAAACGGCTATGTGATGGAATTCAGCCTACAGGAAGACAGATTTTGAACGATGTAAACTCGCCTGATTTTGAATCCAAATCTAATGATCCATGATGCCCCTTTACAATGATATCGTGACTGAGGGACAATCCCAGGCCAGTATTTCCTTCACCGGTGGGTTTGGTGGTGAAGAATGGATTGAATACCTCATTCCTGATCTTTTCAGGGATTCCTGGTCCGTTGTCAATAAAGTGCAGACACACTGAGCCGCCATTAAAAAATGTCTGAATAGTCACTTGAGCTACATAAGATGGCGGCTGGCTTTCCTTCCATTGATTCAAAGCATAGAAAGCATTATTTAGGAGATTAATCACAACCCTGCTAATATCCTGTTGCGAAACGTTAACCTCTGGCAGGCTATCAGCAAACTCCTTTATAATTTTTACAGTGAATGATTTGTGTTTGGCCATCCAACCATGATAGGCCAAAACCAGGTTTTCTTCAATAAGTTCATTGATATTGGTAGGTCTTGCCTCATCGTCATGCTCACGGGAATGTTTCAACATACCCTGCACAATATTGTCGGCACGATTTCCGTGTACTACAATTTTTTCGATATTAGATTTTATAACATCAATTTGCATTGCAATTTCTGAAACCTGCGAGTTGTCATTCTTTTGTTTTTCACTAAAAAACTCATCAGAAAGTTCTTCCAACAATTCAACCGATACAGCCGAAAAATTATTTATAAAATTCAGTGGATTTTTAATTTCATGGGCTATTCCAGCCGTTAGTTGCCCCAATGAGGCGAGTTTTTCCTGTACGATTAATTGCTCCTGGGTGGTTTGTAGTTTCTCGTAGGCTTGTTTTAGTTCCTGGTGGTTTAATCTATGAATTTCAGCTTCCTTTTCTGCCACATCGAGTCGATAGGAAACTTCGAGGTTCTTCATTTTTTCATCGCTGCTTTTTTTGAAAAGTTGTTCCCAGTTTTCCTGGTGTTGTTCGTGGTAAAACAAAGCCTCGGTTGGTTTCCCCAAAGTTTTATGGGCTCGATATAGCATGCGGTTGAAAGCGGCAATTCGGTCAATCGCATTAATGTCGAGGCTAAATTGCAAACCCTTGAACAGTGGCTCTAGTGCTTCTTCTGTTTTCCCTTGAGCAAGCAGAGTGTTTCCAATGCATTCATAACAATATGTAAGTGAATGTTTATCTACGGACTCATCAATTTTTGAAATGCTCTCGTAAGCATATTTCAGCGCCTGATCATATTCTTTGCGATGAAAATAGGCAACGCCAATGTTGATTAAACTGCTGGAGATGCCGAACTCATCGTTGATTTCTTTTTTAATCTCATAACTCTTCAGATGGTATTTCAGCGCACCATCATAGTCATCGAGAAAAACATAGGCGTTACCAATATTGTTGTAGCAATTTCCCTGTCCTTGTTTCTCATCGCATTCAATGTGTAGCACAAGCTCTTTTCATAAAATTCCAAGGCTTTGTGATATTCCCTATTGTTTTTATAAACCAGGCCTATGTTGTTGAAACACCTTGCCTGACCCAGTTTGTGATCATGATCCTCAAACAATTTTAATCCCAACATGTGGTTTTCGAGTGCCTGGGAATAATCACCAAGGCTTTTATAAACCGTACCAATATTATTGAGGTTATTGGCCTGGCCTTCCCAATCTTCTAGTTCCTCGTATAATGCCAGGCTTTCTGTATGTTCTTTTAACGCATCGGCAAAATCACCGCTGTTGCGCAGTGCAACTCCGAGCGTTTTTTTCGAGATCGCGGCTCCGAGAATATACCCCGCTTCGGTGCTTAAATCACCAGCCTTTTTCGCCAGTTCAATTGCCTGGCGAGTGCTGCTTTTCAGCAGCGATCCTGCATCCGCATTAAGCTGGTCAATATTTTCGGTGGAGGTACTGATGTTGGTTTGGTTATTCACTTTTGGGCTGCCTGAATTTGGATACCCAAGGATGATTGCAATTGGGTAACAACAATTGGTGAAATTACTAAAAAGCGATTTCCGATAATTTGTATGTAATCATCACAAACAACGCTTTTCAACTACAATTGAAATTCTTTGCAATGATCTAAAATCGCAATTCTACCAAAATTCCAATTCCTTTGCAGTACATGGAAACCCTATTACAGATATCCGCCCTTATTGCTATACCATGTATGGCGGTTGCCAGTATTATTCATTATTTGAAGATCAGGCATGGCAGGCTAATCATGTTGGTGTGCTTCGTGATTTATGTGGTGGTTGGAATTCTCATCCCACTCTGGTTTTCATACAACGATGATGGAAAGGGTGGAATGGCGCTGTTGGGAGTTGTCCTCATTTTCACCATCACGCTGCCTTTTCTTCAATTGGTTTTGGCCTTTTCTTATGGTCTTTATCGATTTAAAACGGAACGAAGAAACGGCCTTCATTTAGAGATGAACCGGGCTGTTGAACGGATTAGAAAAGTCACAAGTCTTTTGGGAACACTGGCTGGAATCTTTCTCGGGATAATGTTTTTACTCTACTATGTTGGTGGTGTGGAGTTTTCAATTATTTCTTGATTATGATAGCGCGGCTTGTTTTACGGAAACCCTTTTTTATATAGGCAAACACCTCCACTTGCATTGGGGAATTCCACCCACATTAGCAAGCAACATTGAGCAATAGGTTTCCTTTTCGAAATATAGACGAGCTAAACCAACCTCAACAATATCAATGTTAAACTCAAGACACCAAATGTTGAGTTGAAGGCAACATCTCAAGACACCAATTGTTGAATTCAAGGCCACCTGTATTGAAGTTAATGCGCCAATTGTTGACCTCAAGATGTGACAGGTAGGCATTCTTTTCTGGCATAATGGCGATCAGATAGTGTTCTGAGATTTCAAGTTTTGATGTTTCCGTTCTTCATCGCAATTCAATATTGTATTCTTCAGAATTAACCATCCTATTTTATGGTGTACTGCAATTGTGTCCATCCTGACAGACCCGTGCAAACCCGTGAATGCAACGGGAACAGGTTGATTTACAACTGGCAACATTGTTGCACACTTCCACACAACTTCCTTAACATTCCTTCAGACTTTCAATTCATACTAACTGATAACTTTGCCCAACCGAAAATCTCGTTTCATGAAAGATTATTTTGCCTTAGGAATACTTCTGACTTCAATGCTTGTTTGTTCTGAGCTTTCCGCCCAGGAGGGATATAAGATAGAAGTCGACATTGCAGGCTTTAATGAACCAACTGCTCAACTGGCTTATCACTATGGAAACAAACAATACATCAAGGATACCATAGATGTGGCAGATGGAAAATTACTGTTCGAAGGTGAGGAAGCCCTGGATGGCGGTATTTACCTGGTGGTTCTGCCCCCCAAGAACAACTACTTCGAAATGATAGTTGGAGACGATCAACACTTCAAGCTATCAACGAATTCGACCAACCTTGTGGAACATATGAAAGTGGAAGGCTCAGTGGAGAACACCATCTTCTACGACTACCTGCACAAACTGGGTGAAATCAAGGAACAGTCTGACAAAATTGATGCTGAAATCAAATCCATTAAGGGTGGAAAGAAAGAGAAAGAATTAGATACAAAATCGAAGGAAAGGCTGAAGACCCTGAAAGCGGAAAAAGGAGGATTACAGGAAACGCTGAATCAACATCGATTCCAGATCATGGACGAACATCCAGACCTGTTTTATGCAACGGTTCTGAAAGCGATGAAAGAACCCAAAATTCCGGAAGCTCCTAAAGATGCCAATGGCAATCCCATTGACTCACTTCACGATTTCAAGTACTTCAAAAAGCACTTTTTTGACGACATCGATTTCAGCGACCAAAGATTGCTGCGAACTCCGCTGTTGCACAACAAACTCAACCAATATCTCAAACAATTGGTGGTGCGTTTTCCCGATTCCATAAATGTGGCTTGCGACAGAATGCTAAAGCTGGCTCGCGCAAACGATGAAGTGTTTAAATACGCGCTGATCCAATTGCTGAATAAATATGCCAACAGCAAGATCATGGGTATGGATGCAGTTTATGTGTACCTGGTGCAACATTACTATTCCAAAGGAGATGCACCCTGGGTTGATTCAATTGCGCTTTACAAAATGGAAGCAAGAGCTCGAGCCCTGTCTCCTACCCTGGTTGGAAAGAAGACACCCAATATTATAATGAAAGACATGGGTGGAACATATCGAAACCTGCACAAGGTTATAGCGCCCTATACTGTCCTGACCTTTTGGGATCCTGATTGTGGGCATTGTAAAAAGACTATGCCAAAGCTGGTTCCAATCTCTGAAAAGTATGCCCTCAAAGGTGTAAAGGTATTTGCCGTATGCACCGAGGTGGAAGTAGAAAAATGGAAGAAGTTCGTGAAAGAAAAAGGATTTGAAAATTGGATAAATGTTTCGGACCCTTATTTGCAAAACAACTTCAGAAGCTTTTACGACATACAATCAACCCCCAAACATTTCTTGTTAGATAAAGACAAAAAGATCATCGCCAAAAGAATAAGCATTGCCCAGATTGATGAAATCCTTGCAGATAAATTGGGAATGGAACCCGAAAAGAAGCAGGATGGAGATTTGGAAATTCAGGATAACCTGGATGAAATAGAAAGGCAAAACGATCATTAATGCCAAAACCCCTCATTCCGAAACTGATATCGCTTTTCTTCATTTTAGCACAGCTGGCGTGTGCTCAACCCGGGCCAGATGTTCCGGGCAAAGTCCATTCTTTCAAGCCTGACAAATCAGGAAAAGTCGTGAAGACGGATGAGGAATGGAAGGAACTACTCACAGAGGAGCAATTTTATGTAACCAGGAAGCAGGGTACAGAAAGACCATTCACCGGAGTTTATTGGGATAATAAGAAGGAAGGTGAATACCTCTGCATTTGCTGTGGGGCAAACCTTTTTTCCAGCCAAACCAAATTCAGATCAGGCACGGGCTGGCCAAGTTTTTATCAACCCATTGAAGGGGGTGGTGTAAATGAAATCGTAGATCAAAGCCATGGCATGGTTAGAACCGAAGTTACCTGCCAACGTTGCGATGCACATTTGGGGCATGTTTTTGATGATGGACCAGATCCTACCGGCCTGCGCTACTGCATTAATTCAGCTTCGTTACGATTTGAGGAAGAATAGTCACTCCCGATGGTTATCGGGATGACACTAACAGTTGACGGTCACGGTTGACAGTATCAGTTGATAGTCCTACTCTTTAAGAAAAACTTCGGGTCTTAGCGCCTTTACGAGAATCTTCCCGGTTTCCACTCAAAAACCCTCTGCGCCTCAGCGACTCTGCGTGCAAACCTTACTCTCCCAACTCAAACTTTACCGGCAAAGTCATTCTCACAGGCACAACCTGCCCGTTTTGTCGCCCGGGAGTCCAGGAAGGCATGTTGCTGACTACGCTTACCGCAGCCCTGTCCAAATCACGTTGAACACCTTTCTGGATTTGTATGGCCGATGGCCGACCATCCCTATCTACCACAAAAGAGACGTAAACTGTGCCTTCAATTTCCTTGTTGGCCGCCCTTTTCGGGTACTCGATATTTTTAGAGAGGTAGCTTATCAATCCGGGATTACCTCCTGGGAAAACAGGCATTTGTTCAACACTGGAAAACACCTCTGAACTTTGGGCTTCCTTGGCTTTAGCGGAGCGAGTTTTTGAAACAGACTCTGCCAACATAACTTCACCGTACACATCGGCTGAGGCAGTTTCTACCACATCATCTTCCATCAAATTTCCGCCTGAAGCACTGGGTGCTGCATCAAAAAAGTCGGCTGTGCCATCAGCATCAGTATCTAATATTTCTTTCTCGCTTTCTTCTTCAAGAATCGATTTATTGTCCAGCTTCTTTATTTCTGACTCCAGGTTTTTGTCTTTTCGAGATTCGTTTCTATTGCCAGCTTCCTTCTCGCGGTTCAGGGCCAGCAAATCCTGTCCAGCACCTAACCCTGATTGTTTGAAATCTTCATTGGCTTCGTTGTTACCCAATAAACTGAATAGTGTTCCTCCACTGTAATTGTTGTTTTCAACAGAATCTGCAACTACCAGAGGTTCCTCATTCGTAGAAAATCCACTAAAACCGTTTTGTTGTTTCTGAGCAATCTTTTCCTTTTTTGCCTGGGGTTTCTTCACCTCTTCTACCGCCATCAGGTTTTCGCCTGGCGAATTCACCTTTTCCAGAATGAAGAAAATGGTGCCTCCCAGGATCACCAAAATAGCAGCAGCAGCCAGGTAACGTTTTACTTCAAACGCAACTTTCTTACCCTTCACCATTCCAGCCCTTTTAGCCACTTTAGTATTGAGATCAGCGACTGCCGTTGAAGCATAGGCCGCTGTCGGTAAATGACCAAATCCCTCTGCCGCATCGCGACAAAACTCGCAACTGCTCATATGATGATTGGCCACTTTCTCTGCCTCGGGCGACAATTCCCCCCGGCTCAAAAGATAGATGGCATCTTCTGTGAGGCAGCCTCCCGGCCCAATCACTTCTACCAGTTTTCCGGTCTTTATCGATATCACCTGCCCGTCACTCATTGCTATTGGTTAAATAGATTTTCAAGTTTCGTTTTCCGTTTTGCAAATAGCTTTTCACTTGTTTCTGGGAGTAACCGGTTTGTCCGGCAATTTCATCATAAGATTTCCCCAGGAAATAAAAAAGATGAATACACTCCCGCTGTTCCGATTTCAACTGTTCCAATCCATGCGTCAACTTTTCGCTCATTTTTCCATTTGCATGATCGCTGAATAGATGCTCAAACTCATCATTTTCCACAAGAGCCTCCGCACTTTTTTGATAGCCTTCCTCTTTTCGTCTTACGGATTTCTCCTTCCTGAGGCGCATCAAACAATAGTTCTTGGCAAGGGAATACAACCAGGATTTGAAGTTTTCAACCTGGTGCCTTTTTAATTCCTCCAGGATTTTTTCGAAGATCTCCATCACAGCGTCCTTGCTGTCTTCTTCGTTCTTCAGATACTTCAAACACACACCAAATATTAAATGTGTGTATCGCTGATACACTTCGCCCACATAACTGGCGTTAAGGGAATTGCGGTAGCGTTCAATGAGTTCATTGTCGGCTACAAACTCTTTCTTTTTTGACTTTAGAAAAAACATTGGGCGAATGCAAACCACCCGACTTACTCAAATTCAAGTCGCTGTGAACTTCACGATAACCAAATTTCTGTGCGACTTATTGCCGTTAACCTTCAACTAATTGTAAAATTTTTGGTTTCCGTGTGGAATCGAAGAAGCAATTGCATCCACCTAACGACATGACCTGGTAATAGCCGGATTTAATAAAAGCAAATTTAATTCATAACTCTTTAAAAATCAAAATCATGGGTTCGCTACCGAAAGTTAAAACACTCAGTTTCCCTTCTTTCAAAAATCAATTCAACCGTTTCAGTCAAATTTTGAAAATGGAGAATCTAAACCTGGCATTCATGCTACCCTTCACAGCTTTTGTCATGATTTTATTCACCGGATGCGGAGTGGAAAAATCGTTTGCTGAATCTCCACTTACCACAGACAGGAATCTATCTCCTTACTTCCAAATCAACAGCGAAAACCCGGATGAGGACCAGTTGCCGCTGAAGCACACCGAAGCAGATGTGAACATCGCTGGCGTTATTGCTGGTGTTAAAGTGAAACAGGTTTATATGAATGAAGGGGTAAATCCGATTGAAGCAATTTATGTTTTTCCAGCTTCAACAAGAGCAGCAGTATTCAGCATGAAAATGGAAATCGGAGATCGCATACTTATAGCTGATGTGCAGAAAAAGCAACAAGCCCGGGCCAACTACAACCAGGCCAAAAGTGAAGGCAAAACTGCATCGCTGTTAGAACAGCATCGTCCAAATGTTTTCCAGATGAATGTGGCCAACATTCTTCCTGACGACGAAATTGAGGTGGAATTGAAGTACACAGAGCTGTTGATTCCCGAGGAAAGCATCTATGAATTTGTTTTTCCCACTGTGGTTGGCCCACGCTACACCACCGCAACCTCTTCAAACCCACAGGGACAAGAATATGTGGCACAGCCCTACCAGCCGGCCGGAGAGACACCAAAGATAGACTTTCGTCTTCATGTCGATGTTCAGACAGGTATTCCGCTCCAGAGTATTGACAGTAGCAGCCATGAGATTGCGGTCTCCAAGAACAATCCTAGAGAGGCAGAGATC
>PVBE010025863.1_pt1 | contig 15666 bp, 10 predicted proteins | sample 1631181 | NCBI WGS metagenome assembly PVBE01 (sample SAMN08397723, study PRJNA350692) | Marine metagenome, whole genome shotgun sequencing project. | isolation source: water | place: Pacific Ocean | collected 2012-04 | reverse complement strand
ATGGAATAAGGCATGGGATTGACCTAATCGAAGGAATCAGCGAATAACCCAATGGCAATTGAATTTCATAAATACCTCAAGGATATGCGTGTGCGCTACACGAGCAACACGCGGAAGCTGTGCCTTATCCTCAAGATTCCCCATACCACCTGGTCCAAGGTCGAGCGTGGAATCAACCCGCCCCCCAAGCCGAAAATCTTGAAGCTTTTCTCCCGGGTGGTTCAATGCAAAAGCTACGAGGAGGTGGAGCTGTTTGCCTTGGCCAAGCGCTGGAAACCCAGCCCGAACACAAACCGCCCGCACGAGCTTTTGATTCCACCTGCCGAAGCCATCTCAATTCTTGGTGAACGCGAGTACAATCGCCGCATGGAGGCCTCCTACGAGGCCAACAAGCCGGATTACGAGCACAAGCATTACAAGCCGGCGATCCCCGTGGGTACTCCCTCCAAAGAACCTGCAAAGGTGGAGCAAGAGGAAGAGACCCAGACCGTCATTCACGCCAGCTAGGGCTGCCTTCACTTCATTATCCCATTTTTCCCGCTGGTGCGGTCCATCGTTTTGGGGCACGGTTAGGGCGCTGTGAGTCCGCGTTTGTTTATTGTATTCATACTCAGCCTGTTCGGGTTGAGCGCGAGCCAAGTCCAGTCCGACGTACGCCTCCCAAATGTCGTGCTCGTGCTCACCGACGACCAGGGTTTCGGTGATGTCCGGTCGCACGGCAACAAGCTGATCGACACGCCCGTACATGACCGAATCGCGGCGGAGGGTGTTCGCTTCGATCGGTTTTACGTCAGCCCGGTTTGTGCCCCGACACGGGCGAGTCTGCTGACGGGCCGTTACCATATCCGCACCGGAGTGCACGGCGTGACACGCGGGCACGAGACTATGCGTGCCGACGAGGTCACCATCGCCGAGTTGCTCAAGGACGCAGGCTACACGACCGGCGCCTTTGGCAAGTGGCACAACGGTTCGCAGTATCCGCACCATCCAAACGGCCAGGGGTTCGATGAGTTTCTCGGCTTTTGTGCGGGGCACTGGAACAACTACTTTGACACCACCCTCGACCACAACGGCACGATGGTGAAGTCGGAGGGTTTCATCATCGACACGCTGACGGACGCGGCGCTGAAGTTTATCGAGTTAAACAAGGACCGACCGTTTTTCTGCTACATCCCCTACAACACACCGCACTCGCCGTGGCAGGTGCCGGAGCGGTATTGGCAAAAATACCAAGCCAAGGGCATCGGAGACCCGGCGGTTGCCTGCGCCTACGCCATGTGCGAAAACATCGACGACAACATGGGACGCCTCTTGGCCAAGCTTGAGGAACTGAAGATCGAGGATGACACGATTTTTATTTTTCTCACCGACAACGGCCCGAACACCAGCCGTTTCAACGCTGGGATGAAGGGGCGGAAAGGCAGCGCGCACGAGGGCGGGGGCCGCGTCCCGTTTTTCATTCGTTATCCACGCCGAATTGAAGCCGGAACGGTCGTCAAGCCGATCGCGGCCCATATCGATTTACTGCCGACCCTGATGGAGTATTGCGGGGTGAGTGGCTACAAAACCAAGCCACTCGACGGCAGGAGCCTCGTGCCGCTCATTGAGCGCAAGCCAAGCGCTTGGCCAAGCCGCATCCTGTACACGGTATGGGGTGGAACCCGGCTGGAGGAGGGGCGGCGAGCGGTGCGCACCGACCGCTGGCGCGCAGTCAACGAACGCCGTGGCTGGGAGTTGTACGATATGATCGCCGACCCGTCACAAACGCGCAATCTGGCCCAGGCCAAGCCGGACTTGCTCGCCAGCCTCCAATCGGGCTACGTCGCCTGGTTTGCGAACGCCACTTCCGCCGGATTCGATCCCATCCCAGTGCAGGTGGGGCATCCGGAGCGCGATGAAGTCGTGCTGGAGGGCCACTACGCCCAGCTGACTCCGACCGGGGATAAACGGGCCAATGCCAGGCAGCACGGCATCAGCTACCACGGCCGATCCGGCTGGGCCAACGACTGGGTGGATAACTGGACCAGCACGGAAGCCCATCCGTATTGGCATCTCAGTGTCGTGCGCAGTGGCGACTATCAGGTCGTGCTGAAATACGCCTGCGCTGAAGGCGATGTGGGTAGTCGCCTCCGTGTCGAGGCAGGAGGCAGGTCACTGGAGTTGAAAATCGACAAGCCGTTCACGCCGGTGACAATACCCAGCCCGGATCGCATCGGCCGCAAGGAGGCGCCCGAGCGCACATGGGGCAGCCTGCCGGCGGGCACGCTGCGCTTGGCCAAGGGCAACACCCTGTTGCGTGTGCGGGCAATGGAGATACCCGGTGACGAGGCGCTGGAACTGAAAGCCGTGCATCTCATCCGGGAGCGTTGATTGCCCGGCATCCCCGACGGTGTGAAAAGCATCAAAATCTCAAAACCGGATGAGGTTCGGATCGTACATTAGTGGCTATACGGCGATGGTTGTGCTGGCGATTTGGCCGCTTGCCCAAGCGCTCCTTGCTGCCAATTGGGTCGAGGAGAGTAATCACAAGTGGCGCTCACTCGAGGTCGCGCCCAGTGGGAGACCCGGATTCAAGAGACTCGCCCCCTCGAGCACCGGCGTCCGGTTCAGCAACCAACTAGACCTAGAGAAATCGCTACAGAATCAAGTTTACCTCAACGGATCGGGGGTTGCGCTGGGGGATGTCAATGGCGACGGACGATGCGATATTTACCTATGCGGACTGGACAATCCCAACCACCTGTATCTGAACCAGGGCGACTGGAAATTCAAGGAGGCCGCTCGCGCCTACGGGGTGGAGTGCGACGGCAAAGACTCGACCGGTGCCGCGTTTGCCGACCTAAACGGGGACGGCGACCCAGATCTGATCGTCAACACGCTTCACTCCGGCACGCTCATCTTTCGGAACGACAGGGAGGGCTTCAGTCCGGTTCACGACGCGCGGTCCGGTCTGGCGTCGGGCCGGGGCGGCATGTCTCTAGCGGTTGCGGATGTCGATGCCGACGGGCGGATGGACCTATATGTCACTTATTATCGAGACACGACGCTGATGGACATGCCGAACACTCACTTCAACTTTCGAACCGTTGGGGGCCGCCGGACGATCTCCAGCGTCGACGGGGTGCCGGTCAAGGGATCGAAATTCGAGAACCGTTTCAAGATCAACGAACGCGGTGGCATCGAGGAAAACGGCCTTCCTGATGTGCTTTATCGCAACCTTGGCCAGTTTCGATTTGAACGGAATGTCGTGGGCGGTGCGCGGTTTATGACCGCAAAAGGGGCACCGATGTCCGGCACGTTGTTCGAGTGGGGCTTGTCTGTGATGTTTCGGGATATCAACCGTGACGGTCAGCCGGACATTTATGTTTGCAATGATTTCGACGGCTTCGACCGGTTCTGGCTCAATGTGGGGCAAGGCCGGTTTCGCGAGGCGCCTTCTTTGGCATTGAGGAAAACCAGCATGTTCTCCATGGGGATCGATTTTGCGGACATCGATCGCGACGGGCTCGATGATTTTCTCGTGGTCGACATGCTGAACACCCGCCATCGCACGCGAAAAAACCAGATGATTCCTCGCGTGCAGTATCGCTCCGTGCCGGGGCGGTACAACGACCGGCCGCAAAGGATGCGTAATACCCTGTTCCTCAACCGGGGGTTCGGTGTGTTTTCCGAGATCGCCCATTACGCAGGCATCGCGGCGTCGGACTGGAGTTGGTGTTCCGTTTTCATGGATGTGGATCTTGACGGGCTGGAGGATGTGCTGGTCACAAATGGGGTGGAACGAAACGCGCGCCATTTGGACACGATCATCAGCCTGCGCAAACAGCGCGAGAGCAAAGAAATGACCAAGCGGGAAATCCTGCTGGCCCGGCGAGTGTTCCCGGCGCAAGGTACCGCCAATGCGGCGTTCCGAAACTTGGGCGGCCTCCGGTTTGTTGAGAGCGCCGTCGAGTGGGGATTCGACGAAAAAGACGTCTCCCACGGTATGGCCTGCGGTGATCTCGACGGGGACGGCGATCTCGATGTGGTCGTCAACAACCTCCGCGCGCCCGCCGGGATTTACCGGAACAACATCACCAAGCCGCGCATCGCCGTTCGCCTGAGCGGACCGCCGGGTAACACGACCGGGATCGGTGCAAGGATCGAGATCAAGCACGCTGCGCAAATCCAAAGCCAGGAGATGATCGGCGGGGGGCGATATCTGTCCTCGGACGATCACGTTCGGGTGTTCGCCATGTCGGGCGGCATCGGCCGGCTGAAAGTCATCTGGCCCGACCTCAAAGAGACCGTCATTGGCCAAGCGGAGCCGAATCGGCTTTACTGGGTACGTTACAAACCCGACCCGGCGAAACCGTCCCCCGAGGAGTCGGCGTCAACCCTGTTCAAGCAGTTGAACTTTCCCGCTGCAAAACAGCATGTCGAGACGCCAAGCAACGAAACCCAAAGTCAGCCCCTCCTTCCGTGGTCGCTTGGCCAAGAGGGGCCGGGAGTTGCCTGGGGGGATCTGGATGGAGACGGGTGGGAGGACTTGGCCATCGCGAACGGCCGAGGCGCCTCCACGGTGCTGTACCGAAACGAGGCCGGAAGGGGGTTCTCTGCGCTTGATCTGAAAACGCCACTTCCGAAAAGCGCGCGTGACTCGCTTTCAGTGCTGATCAGCGGAGGCCAACTGCTGCAATCCTTTTCCAACTACGACGACGCCTTGGCTTTTGGTGACATGGTTACGGTCAGTCAAGCCAACGGCAGTCTGCATCAAAAAATCGCGGCCAAGGCCGCCAGCGCCGGGCATCTGGCCATGGCGGATGTGGACGGTGACGGCGATCTTGATTTGTTTGTCGCCGCGCGCTCTCTGCCGGGTCGATACCCGCAACCGGCCGGTTCGTGGCTTTACCTGAACGAAGGTGGCGAGTGGAGGGAGAGCGCCGCTTGGTCATCAGCACTGCAGAGTGTCGGCTTGGTTGCCGGGGCGGTTTTTACCTATATCGATTCGGACTCCGCGCCGGATCTGATCCTCGCCTGCGACTGGGGAACTCCAAAAATTCTCACCAACACCGGCAGCGGATTTCTCGATCGCACCGAACAATTTGGCTTGATCAAGTTTACCGGTTTTTGGCGTGGAATCGACACGGGTGATTTTAACGGGGACGGGCGCATGGATTTCGTCGTCGCCAACCGCGGCCTTAATTCTGGCTATCAAGCGTCGGCAGAAGAACCGTTCGTTGCGTTTCACGGAGACCTGGACGAAGACGGGAGAGGGGAGATTATCGAGACCGTGCGGGAGGACGAGAACCTCCATCCGCGGCGAAACCTATCGACGCTCAACAGTGCAATGCCTTGGCTCACGGAGCATTTGCGCAACTACGATCACTACGCCCAGTTGACCGTCAAGGGTCTGTTCGGGCCGGCCCGCTTGGGCAACGCGGCCCGCGTCGAGATCACCACGTTGCGCAGCATGGTGTTCCTCCGGACTGACACCGGTTTTGAAGCGCGACCGCTTCCTCCCGAGGCGCAGTTCACGGCCGTCTTTTCGCCGGTGGTGGCAGATTTCGACAACGATGGCGTGGAGGACATCGTTTTGAGCCAGAATGAATTCACTGTGCACAGCGAGGAGTCCCGGCAGGACGCCGGTTTCGGCTTGCTGCTGTCCGGACAGGGCGATGGGTCGTTTGCAGCCGCGAGCATCGGGGAGAGCGGACTGGCTGTGTTCGGCGAAGGGCGGGGCGCTGCCGCGGCGGACTTCAACCATGACGGTCGGACCGATCTCGCCATCTGCCAGAACGGGGCCAAGTCGAGACTGTTCCTGAACCAAGCCAAACGCAGAGGGTTGCGAGTCCGGTTGCAGTCCGGTGAAGCCAACCGGAAGGGTGTCGGGGCGCGGATCCGGCTCGAGTCTGAGGGCAAACTTGGTCCGGCTCGAACGATCCGACTTGGTTCCGGATTCCTGTCGCAAAGCGCCACCACCCAGGTTTTGGGCGGGTCGGAAAAGGCGACGGCGCTGCTCGTAACTTGGCCAAGCGGCGGGAGGGAACGCTTCAATCTCACGCCAAATCAGTCGGCGATCACCGCCGTCAAGGGGCAGGGAAACGCGGTGGCCAACTAGACGATTGCGTTGAACTCGTCCACAGCGACGCTCCACTCGTCGCTGAAACGCTCGTGGTCATCGTTGATCTGCATCAACTCCCGGTTCAACTGTTGCGCCTGGCCCCCGTTGGCGTATGTCTCCGGCTGTTCAAGCAGTGACGTGATCTCCCCCTGTCGTTCCTCTAAGGTGGCTATTTTGGTCTCCAACATGTCGATGGCATCCTGCTTGGCTCTGCGTTTTTTGGACAGCACCTGTCGTTGCTTTGCCTCGCGGCGCTTCCTCGCCTTCGCATCCTCGCGTCCGGGCGAACTGCCGCCCTTGACCGGCACGCCGTTGGTCAGGCTGGTCTGCGTGGCGCGGGAGGATTGCTGGCCGGTTTTGTCGAGGTAGTAATCGTACGGGCCGGGATAATGCCGGAGTTGCCCCTGCTCAACATGGATGACGCGCGACGCAATCTTGCGGATGAAATGCACGTCGTGGCTGATGAACACCAGCGTGCCCTTGAACTGCGACATCGCTTCGATCACCGTGTCGATGCTGCCCATGTCGAGGTGGGTCGTTGGTTCGTCGAGTAGGAGGAAATTCGGCGGATTAAGCAGGAGTTTGGCCAGCGCAAGGCGGCTCTTCTCACCTCCGCTCAGCACGCCTACCTTTTTGAACACGTCATCCTCTGAGAACAAAAAACCTCCCAATAATGTTCGCGCGGACTCCTCTGTTACCCTCGCCCTCGTGTCGAGCATTTCCTCGAGCACGGTCCTCTTCAGGTCCAGTGTCTCGGCACGGTGTTGCGCGAAATACCCCGGCTGGACGTTATGCCCCAAGTCGCGTTCCCCCGCGTCATGCCCAAGCACCCCGGCAAGTATCTTTAGCAGCGTGGACTTGCCAGCGCCGTTTGGGCCGACCAGCACGATTCGCTGCTGCCGTTCCACCTCAAGGTTGAGCGACGTGTACACCTGGAGTTCGCCGTAGGACTTGGCCAAACCCCGGAGGGCGATCACCCGCTGCCCGCTCCGCACTGGCTGCGGGAAGCTGAAACTCATCTTTTTGCGCGAGACAAACGGCGCCTCGATCTTCTCCATCCGCTCGATTTGCTTAAGCTTGCTTTGCGCCTGGGTGGCCTTGGTGTTCTTGGCGCGGAAACGTTCCACGAACCCCATCAACCGCTCTATTTCCTTCTGCTGATTCTCGTACGCGGCCAGGCGCTGGGCCTCGTTGGCTTCCCGTTGCACGAGGTACTTTTCGTGATTGCCGGTGTATCGGGTGACACGGCCGCCTTCCAGTTCGACAATGTACTGCACGATTTGATTGAGAAACTCGCGATCGTGGGAGATCAGCAGAATCGCGCCAGAATAATTCTGAAGATACCCCTGCAGCCAAATCAACGAGTTGAGGTCGAGGTGGTTCGTCGGCTCATCGAGCATGAGCAAATCCGGTTCCATCACTAGCAATCTGGCCAAGTGGGCACGCATGATCCAGCCCCCGCTCAACTCTCTCGCTGGGCGATCAAAGTCACTATCCTTAAAACTTAATCCGCTGAGAATCTGCCTGGCCTTGGCTATCAATCGGGCTCCCCCTGCCGACTCAAACACCTCGTAATCCTCATCAGAAGGTTCACCGCCATTCGATTGGCCAAGCGCGCCCAGGTTGATGGCCGCCTTGGCGAACTTTTCTGAAACGGCACAGACCAACTCGATCACCGACTCCTCCCCCGCAGGGGCGCTCTCCTGTGGTAGAAAGCCTACTTTGGCACCTCGTTCCAACGCCACCACGCCACTGTCCGGCGTGGTCTCACTGAGGATGATGGAAAACAACGTCGACTTCCCGGCCCCGTTGCGCCCGACGATGCCGATGCGATCTCGACGGTTTATCTGTAAACACGCATCAGAAAACAACGTCCGCCCGGCAAAAGCTTTCGAGATGCTCTTAATAGACAGCATTAGATGAACTGGACATGGGGAATTGTCGAAAAATTGAAGTGGTAGCTGCGGCTGGAATTGAACCAGCGACCTCGGGCTTATGAGTCCCACGCTCTAACCAACTGAGCTACGCAGCCACAAAAAACCGGAAAATAGACTACCACCGCTGTCAACCCTCTTACCCCCTTATCAGGGTGGGAACAGGGGAGACAGCGGGAAATACTCTAAAAAAACACTCACACAAGTTATTTATAATTAATTCACATAAGGGAGGATAATATGGGAGGAGTTATTCTGGTATGCTGGGAGTTGGACTGTGTCCCTGCATAAACGACAGGCAAATGACAGGAAATGATTATGTTTTCGTTTAAAATGGGGAGGATTTATTGCTTGAGGTGTAGTTTTTTCTCTTTGAAATGCGGGTTGAAATGTTGAAAATCCGAGTGATTGCCGAATTTATGGGCTTGGAAAGAGAATTTGGACGATAAATTGAATGGAATGAACTGCAAATCTGATGCATTGGTTTTCGGCACGGTGAGGCCTATCGCGGGGTCGTTGCTCGTGATGGGAGCTTTGTCGTGTCTCAATCGACTGGTGCTGCCTCTTTGCGCCCTCGGAATCCTCACCCTCACCGTGTCGGCCCAGATGACGGGTCAATTGGGGTTAGTGGACAGCAGTGGTGATGCGGCTGCGACATATGAGTCGGGGAGCAGGGTGTATGTGAGTTTAACCGACAGTGATGGCAACGGGGATGCGGGTGTGGTGGAGACGATTGATGTGAAGGTGACTTCCGACACGGAGGACACGGGGGATCCATTTACGGCGAGTGCCGTCACAGCCGACAGCGGGAACACAGGCGATGGGACGCTTGAGGTGTTAACCGCTAGTTACGACGCCAAGACAGAGGACTGGACACTGATGCTGATCAACGCCAATACGAAGACGTTCAAGGTGGCCGGCAGCGTGAGCGGTGTTCAGAATCTGAGGGAGTGGGGAGTGATCAAGACCTACAATGGGACAGGGACCCTGATTTGGTTTGAGGACGAGAGGGATCAGGTCTTCCCGCAGATTTATTACCGGGTCAAGGTGGTTGAGTAGTTGAATCACCAACTTGGAGAGACGTGATAATCTCGGCCAAACTATGTCAATCAAGCCTTTTCGTTAGAGTGGTCACGCCATTAAAACCAAACACTGACTTTATGTTTTAACCATTGGCGTGAAAAAATGGACCGAGATACTCCCTGTTCAGCAGTTTCAAGTGGAGCGGCCACACAACGGCAATTGACAGGGTTTGGTTCTGCCGTATAATCCCCGGCCTATTATGAGAGAGGATTTGCATGTTGCGGTAGTTGGAGTCACGGGAGCGGTGGGCGTCGAGATGCTCAAGACGCTCGAGAAGCGCGACTTTCCCGTGGGCAAACTGACGCCGCTCGCCTCAGCGCGTTCCGCCGGCAAAACGCTTCCGTTCCAGGGAGAGGAGCACACCGTTCAGGAACTGTCCCGGGATTCGTTCACTGGGGTGGACATCGCGCTGTTCAGCGCCGGAGGCGGAACCTCCGCGGACTTTGCCCCGGTCGCGGTGGAAGCCGGTGCGGTGGTCGTTGATAATTCTAGCACATTTCGGAATGACCACACGGTGCCGTTGGTGGTGCCCGAGATTAACGCCGCCGATGTCGCCAGGCACAAGGGTATCATTGCCAATCCGAACTGCTCGACAACCGTCACGGTGATAGCGTTGTATCCGCTGCACCAGGCCTTTGGGGTGAAGCGGATGTTTGCCTCCACCTACCAGGCCGTATCCGGGTCGGGGGCGATGGGCATTGTGGAACTTGAGCGCCAAGTCGGCGAGATTAGCGAGGGCAGGGAAGTGGGCCGGGAGGTTTACCCGCACCAGATCGCTTTCAATGTTCTTCCGCACGTCGATGTGTTTCTCGACAACGGTTACACGAAGGAGGAAATGAAGATGGTGCACGAGTCGCGCAAGATCATGGGGCTTCCGGATTTTCAGGCGAGCGTGACGTGTGTCCGCGTGCCGGTCTACCGCGCCCACTCGATCGCCGTGAGCGCTGAGTTTGAAAAACCGGTGTCGGTCGAGGCGGCCCGCGAGGCGATCATCGCTGCGCCGGGGATCGACCTGAACGACGACGTCGCCGCCAACGGTTACCCATTGCCGCTCGAGTTAGCCGGGCAAGACAATTGCCAAGTTGGGCGGATTCGTAAAGATTGCGCCATGGAGAACGGCCTGAGCTTTTGGGTGGCAGGAGATCAGTTGCTGAAGGGCGCCGCCCTCAACGCCGTTCAGATTGCCGAGGAAGTGGCCAAGCTGTAGCCGCGGAAGGGCGGGGTATTTGTGAGGCGCCCGACTGGGGCCTGTTTTCACCCTCATCCAATCTGCAGCTACCTTCTCCAGAGAAGGAATCAAACGGGCCACGCTTAGGCAAGCGAGTGCCGCTCACTGCTCAACAAAGTCAAACCCGTTCTGCTCGAGCACCTGCAACGCCTGACGGTTTACGGAGTCGCAAAACCAGCGGCGAATCCCGAACGCCAGCGACTCATCGACACCATCGGTTTCCTGAAGCGACTTCGCCTTGGCGTCCCGCAGCGCGGCAATGCTGCCAAACTCCTTAACCAAGCGCTTGGCCAAGTCCCCACTCACTCCCGGCAACCGCAAGCCGTGCAGCAGCGCGCATGGCTTTGCCGACTTGCTATCTTCGATCTGGCTGTGAATCTTGGCTAGTTGCCCAACTGAAACACCATCAAGTCTGTCCCAGTCACCTTGACCAAGCTCATACAATTCACCGGGGTGCAGCACCAGTCGAAGGCCGGCCAGTTGTTCTGCTTCCGCTTGCCCAAGCGCCGGGATGTTGACGGCCTTCGGTGAACACCACCGGAGAAGCCACTCGGCGACCTTGAGCGGGCAATCCAGGTTCGGACACACGTCGCCGATAACGGTTGAGCCGCATTCGGGGCATTTCGGACCGCTCGGCCCCTTGAAAAAACCGGCGATTGATTGAAACAGCGAAGCCACGCGGCGGTCATTCGTGGTTGTGAGCACCTAATCCCTCCTTCGGCTCGATGTAGTTGATCTTGGCGGTTTTCTTCAATTCATCGACCAATTCCTGCAGTTTGGCTTCCTGGCGCTGAGTCGCGAGTTCCGCCTCAATGTCGGTACAAACCGACCTGAACGCCTTGGGTTTTCCCGTTTTGCGTTCGGTGACCTTGGCAAGGTGGAAGCCGTGCTGCGTGGCAAACACCGGGCTGACTTCGCCCTCCTTCATCGAGAACGTCACGATTTCAAACTCGTCCATCAATTCGCCGCGCTTGAAGAAGCCGAGGTCGATCTCTTCCGCCGGCTTGTCGGAGTGTACCTGGGCCAACTCGGTGAAGTCAGCGCCATCGACAAGCCGTTGGCGCACCTCGCAAAGGGCCATGAAAATGGCCTCCCGTTTCTCTGTTTCACGAACGGACTTGAAAATGTGCGAAGCCCGCACTTCGTCCTTGTCGCTGAACTGCTGGATATGGCTCTCGTAATACGCGCGGCACTCGGCCTCGGTCGGTGCCGGGATCGACTGGCAGGCGCTATCGCGCAGTGACTCCACCTGGAGGTTCACGCTGAGGTCGCGCTGGATCAACCCGTCCTGCTCTGGTGACAGGCCCATACTCGCGTAAAATTGGTCGTCACCTCCGTGTTCCTCCTTGAGTTTGTCGAAGGCCCGGGCGACTTCCTGCACCTCCGGTTCCGGAATCGTCCGCTGCGCCTCCTGCGTCAGCAATGCCCGGAATGTGATGTTGTCGCGCGCATAACCGCGAAATTCATCGTCACGCTCGCAGCAGGAGATCGAGCCCAAGCTTTCGTAATGGGCCTTGATCGCGGAGAATTCCTGTTCGATGACAGCGTCGTCGAACGTCTGGCCGTTGATCACCAATGGCATGCCGCATCTTCCTCCGCGAACACCCGATTGGCAACGGCGATTTCACCAGCGCAGGGCAAATGAACTAGACCCGCTGCGGCTTCTCCCTGCTTGAAACTTGGGGCTTGAAACTCGATCCTCTCCCTCCACGCGCACCGCGCGGAATTTCACATGGGGAATGAGGATAAAAGTCTGAAAACCGGCTTTCAGGTGCTGACAGTGATCTCGACGTTGCTGATTTTTGGGGGAGCCATCTGGCTTGCCAAGGAGCAAATGGGGGGGCGCATCCGGGAGCAGGTCCTGGCGCGGTATACCCAGGAGCTTTACGCTATCTCCCTGGTGCATCAGGTGACCATGGCCGAGTCGGGCGAGATTTTGTTCCTGGAGGACGTCGCCGACCAGTTAAGCGTCTACGGGGCAGTTGCTGAGTTGAGCGGCGCTTTGGGCGTTCGGCTTTACATGCCGGATGGTGGGTTTCTTATTTCCTCCCCCGAGAACATATCCGACGGCGCCCTTTCTGCCGATCAACTTCATTCGGCCGGTCTATTCGCACCATCAGGCGGGTTGAATAAAGCTACCCCTGCCGGGAAACTCTTCTGGGAGCCATTGCTTGAGGGGGTCTCCGCGGAAGAGCCACTAGCCGTCCGGGAGGTGGTGCTGCCTGTTCATGTGGCGGACGAAGACGATCTGCTCGGCGTGGCGCAGTTTCTTTTTGATGGTGCAGACGCGATTGCAGACATCGCGGAACTGGACGGCGATCTCTTTCGTCAGAGTCTCTTTATTTTTACCGTGGGAGGCGGTATGATCGCGCTCCTCCTGTCAATCTCGTTCATGCGGATCAACCGGATTCATCGGTCGCTGGCCAGGCGCACATTCGCGCTCAAGCGGGCCAACCAGGAGTTGGCGCTCTCCGATCGGACCAGCGCAGTGGGCGGGGTGGCGTCGCACCTGATTCACGGGCTGCGAAACCCGCTCGCCGGATTGCGTGCATACCTCGACGGCGACCAGGCTGGAAGCGGTGATTTATCTACCGCCAAAACGGCGGCCAAGCGGATGGAGGGGATGATCGACAACATCGTCCGGACCTTGGGTGAGAATGCAAGCGGTGTCGTTTACGAGTTGAGTGTCGAGGAACTGCTCGAGGTTTTCAGGTTGCGGCTCGAGCCAATTGCCGTCGGCCAAGGGGTGCGGCTCGAAGTCAGCGGGGCAGGGGGCAGGGAACTGGACAACCGGGAGGGAAACCTGGTTTTGTTGGTCCTCGAAAATCTCACGCAGAACGCAATCGAGGCCTGCGAGCAGCCCGGGCGGGTCATGGTTCGCGCCGGCGAAAGCGGTGGGGTGACTGTGTTCGACGTAAGCGACACTGGGAAAGGACTCCCCGAGAGGGTGAAGGGGTCGCTCTTCCAGCCTGGCCATACGTCGAAGGAGCAGGGGAGCGGGCTTGGCCTGGCGATCAGCGGGCAGTTGGCCGCGTCGATGGGCGCCGAGTTGGTCCTGACCAAGTCGGACGAAAATGGGACGACGTTCCGGCTGACCTTGACCAAGCGCAATAGTTAGCGAACAGCGTCGAAGACCTTGGCCAAACGCTTGAGCAGGCGGCCCATTTGGCCAAGTGGAACCATGTTTGGCCCGTCGCTGGGTGACTTGGCCGGCTCAGGGTGGGTTTCAATGAACAGCCCGTTGGCCCCTGCTGCAAGGGCCGCCCTGGCCAGTACCGAGGCAAACTCGCCCTGGCCCGATGAGCGGTCGCCGCCGCCACCCGGCAGTTGCACCGAGTGAGTGGCATCGAAAACGACTGGATACCCGAAGGACCGCATGATCGGTATGGAGCGCATGTCGGCCACGAGGTTGTTGTAGCCGAAGCTGGAGCCCCGCTCGGTGAGGATAATTTTTCGGTTGCCGCAGTTGGCCGCCTTGGCGGCGACCTGCTCCATCTCGTTTGGGGAAAGGAACTGGCCCTTTTTGAGGTTCACTATTTTGCCGGTGCTTGCGGCCGCGGTGATGAGGTCGGTCTGGCGACAGAGGAAAGCGGGGATCTGCAAAACATCGACAACCGCCGCGGCCTGCCCGGCCTGTTGCCCCGTGTGGATATCGGTGAGGACAGGAACGTCGGCCTTGTCACGGACGGAAGCCAGAATGCGAAGGCCGGCATCGATACCTGGGCCACGCCGGGCCTTGGCGGAGGTGCGGTTGGCTTTGTCGAAGCTCGCCTTGAATACGTAGGTGATGCCAAGGGCGTCGCAACTGCGCCTGAGCGACTTGGCGATCCTGAGGCAATGCGCCTCTGACTCGATCACACAAGGCCCGGAGAACAGGAATAGCCGACCTGGCTTGTTGAGTAACTTCCAGAGGGCGGCTGATGTCATGCGGTTTGGGGCTGATTGCGGGTATACAAATGGAGTGCCGCTTGCCAAGTGGCCCGGTGCGGCGAGCCTAGCGGCCGGCCGTTCGGTGTCGAGTGAATTGTCAAGGCAGCACCAGCGAAATGCGCCCGGTTCGACGGCGCAGGAAAAGGCCGCTGCGCCGAACCTGAAGAATGTCCAGCATCAGCCTGCCGCCACTTTCCTTGCGGTGGAGAAGTCTCGCCGCACTGACGATGTCGCTCACCCCGTGTCCTTCAATGGCGACCACGACCTCGCCGGTGGAAAGCCCCGCCTTGTCGGCAGGAGACCGGTCATCCACCCGGGAAACGACCAACCCGTCAGTCGAATTATAACCGAGCGCCCTGGCCACTTCCGGTGTCATTTCCTCCAGGGTGACGCCGATTTTTTCCCGGATCAGCTCGGCGTTGAAATAGGCGCTTTCCGGAATCAGCTTTACACTGCAATCGATGAGTTCCTTCTCGCGCCTAATCTGTAATGAGACTGTCCGAGCGCGCCCGAGATTGAGCAGTCGGTTGGCAAACTCGATGAAGTTGCGTGGGGCGTGATCGCTGATTTTCATGATCCGGTCTCCCACAGCTAGCCCAGCCCTTTCAGCCGGGCTGTCTGGTTCGACGGACTCCACCGTCAACGGGCGGCTCCCAGGCCGGATGGATGCGCCAAACCAGTTCCCTTCCAGGAACTCCGGCGTAAAGATGCGAGAGAGTGACTCGTTGACCCGCTTGATGGGAATGGCAAACCCGATGCCCTGTCCCTCCTTGAGTACCGCAACGTTGATGCCGATGATCTCCCCGTCAAGGTTGATCAGTGGGCCGCCGCTGTTGCCCGGGTTGATGGAGGCATCGGTCTGGAGCCAGTCCGGGATGTCCAGCTTGCTGCCACCCGTTTCGGCGCGACGGCTTTTCGAGCTCAGAATCCCACGGCTGACCGAGCCGCCAAGGCCGAATGGATTGCCTAGCGCCAGTACTGTTTCGCCCAGCAGCAGGTCGTCATCGCTGGCAAAGGCGGCTGCGGTGAAGGTTTCATCCGGCTCTTTCGGGGTGATTTTCAGCAGGGCGATGTCGGTGGTCAGGCTCCCCGCGATGGCCTCCGCCTGGTAAACCTTGGTTTCACCGTTCTGGTCGTTGATCTTGACCCAGATTTCATCTGCATCCTTGACGACGTGGACATTGGTCAGCACGTAGCCTGAAGTATCCACCACAACACCGGATCCGGCACTCTCCTGCAGGGGCAGTTCCTGCGCGTACGGTGCCCAGTTGTCGCGCCACCAGTCGTAGTAGTAACGCACACGCTGCACTCGCGTCTTGGTGGCTATATTGACCACGCCTGGCATGACCCGGCTGACGGCCTCGACCACCGCATTGTGGCGGGGTGAT